>Ga0100385_1004177_pt1 | contig 12507 bp, 13 predicted proteins | sample CryGeymeta201509_FD_81543 | JGI IMG/M metagenome (GOLD analysis project Ga0100385, IMG submission 81543) | Groundwater microbial communities from Crystal Geyser aquifers in Utah, USA - Crystal Geyser metaG 2015-09 | ecosystem: Environmental > Aquatic > Deep subsurface > Groundwater | place: USA... | reverse complement strand
TTCGAGCAAGTAAATTGAATATAAATAAAACATGGGTTTAGTTTACAGTCTCACCAGCTATTTTTATCCAACAACGCCTCAACTGTCAGCCATAGTAATCAAAACGAAGACTACACGACTGTCTCTCTGCATCAAACAGGCACAGTACAGACTACAGCAAGCCACAATGAAGTTAGAGGATAACCTCATTGACACCGTAAGCAAGAACAAACATTTGAGAAACAAGGAGGCCGAGAACATAGCTATGGAACTCATCATCCGCAATAGTGAAAGAATGCTGGTATATGATGAGCTACTTTTATGTCTGGAAACCATCAAAAATTCAGCACCTGCTCTTGAAAACAACCCCAAGGATATCAGTAACGAATGTGTAAAAGCTATCAGCTCTCTTATTTTTGTTTATCAGCCTCTCAACTTGCATTAGTTTGTCAATCTTAATGAATTCATTCCCGAACCTCACCCTTAAATCCCTGTCAACCAAACTGCCTAAAGAATACAAAAATACCTCGGCCAAAAGCTAATTACTCACTACTAACGTAATCTCTATGCCTGCCAAATATCCCAAAGAAGAAACCTTCCTCTTGACGTTTTCAATGAAGTCAGTCACGATTTCGAGGCCAATCCTAAATAGCCGGAACAAGAATCACCTTCTGCCCACATGTTTGCGATAACCTTAGAGGAAGTTGATACTTTAGAATGATGCTGTACAATCTTGTCGATAGATAGTGTTTTATGTTAATGAGGAATTTGTTTGCCGTCGGTTTATATAGATATATTATGTCGATGATTTACTCTCTGGTGTCGAGGGAGCAGGTAGTCCTGACTGACTACACTCCTCATCAAGGAAACTTCCCTCAGATCGCTCTCGATGTACCTCAAAATTCACAAAGGTCCTTGCTAAGACCAACCTTTCCAAAACATTCGGACAATATGCTACAGCAAACTATTCATTCTACTCCTACGTCAAAGAACGGTACGTCTTTCTGGTCATGGTCGAGTCAAGCGTATATTTTTTCTGATGCAGTATGAAATGAGAATTGCTGTCAACTTCCTCAAAAAGATCCAAGATGCTTTCTTCGGAAGGTATGATGCTCATCGAAGAGCCTCAGCTGTGGCTTACTCTCTCAATGATTTCCGACCTATTCTCAAAGAATGGATGGGCAAGTTCAATAACAAATCAGAAGTCGATAAGTTGTCAAGTCTCAAGAAAGAATTGAGTGAGCTTGAAGAGCAGGCTTTGAGAAATATGGACAAAGTAATCGAGAGAGGTGAAAGGATCTAAATATTGGTGAAGAAGAGCTAGACCTTAGCCGATCAGAGTTTGGACTTGAGAGACACTTCGAGGAAGGTAAAAAACAAAATGTGGTGGAAAAACAAAAAGACAATGATTGCCATCATTGCAGTCATTCTAGTAATTGTTGTCATCATCATCGTCATAGTCGCCTCCTGATAACCTTCTATTGTCCCTATCTTACTTTCATTATCAACAATCAAGCTTACTCTACCTATCACACCTTTGTATTCAGGAACTTAGAGTATTCCTCAGGGTCCAGACCAAACTGGAAGTCGTTTTGCACTTGTCTCTGAATCTGCCCATCCTCGAAGAATATGATCCTGTCACCGTAGCATTCCAAATCTTCATTATGAGTTACCATCACTACAGTTGTCCTATCTTCTATTCCACCGTAGCCCCAGTTGTTGATCTCAAGGATCAAGTTCATCACGTCTACAGTCGATTTTGAATCTAAATCTCCTGTTGGCTCATCGAGGAGAATGATCGATGGTGAGTTCGCTAATGACCTTGCAATTGCCCTACATTATGAAATAAATACACTCTTTGTTGCTCACCTCCAGATAGCTCAGAAGGCAGATGGTCAGCTCTTTCAGAAAGGCCCACTTTTTTCAGCAACATATAGGTCCTCTCCTTCATTTATTTCTAGCTAAGACTGCCCTTGATCCTCATAGGTAACTAGATATTCTCATAAGCAGACATAAGTGCCAACAAGTTGAAAGTCTGAAAGACAATGCCAATTTTATCTCTTCGCAATCTGCTAACATCTTCATCTTTGTTTGTGTGGTCTACTTTGTATCCTTCGATTGCTTATTATGACATTTGTACACAAAAAACCTCCTGATGGCTTGTCAATCGTGCCCAGCAAGTTCAGAAAAGTTGTCTTACCGCCTCCAGAAGGACCACGGATTATAACAAACTCACCTCGTTTGATGGCTCCCTCTGTCGATGGGCCTTTGAGTGTGATATTTTTTAGAGCCACTACATCTTCTTCTCCTTCAAGCTTATAAACTTTAGTAAGTGTATCACATTCAATTAGGCTTTGGCCAGCGATGCTGTCCATCTTTGTCTTTCTCTTGAAATATAGAGCTCTGTTGACTAAATAGGATCAGGTGCTACGTGGCTTGTTACCTCCTAAGGTAAAAATCTCGGGAAGGTCCTGACCTGGCTCCTCCCAACTTATCTATCTTCTTAGCTTTTCGACCTCAGTCATTTCGTAGCTTTGCGATTGGGAATCCAGGAGTTTTTTATCTGCTTTTTAGTCAGTCTCCATCTAATTTTATAATCAAGGCTCAAAAGGCAATACATAGAGGGTAGAAATGAGTAGGATGTTAAGAATTAAAGAAGGATATAAAAGAAAGTTCTTATCCGCCGACAGCCGTATTGAATCGGATATAAAATATGTAAATTAAAGAAGAGAAGAAACTCGACGTAACTGAGGAATAAGCCGTTGCTTGGATTAAGAACAACACCTAGAATATTCAATCTAATCACTGGAGGGCACGGTATTACGATAAATTAGGAATCAAGGAGGAAGTTGAAGACAGAGAAACATAGTAGGCGGATAGCAACCTCCAGCAAGAAGACCAGTACGAAAATGACAAGTACTATATCAACTTCTTCTCGCAAAGAACCTCCCAAAATATCAGAAATCGATATTTGTCAAGGTTGCAGATCGCAGATAAAGGCGAATAAAATCAACCTCGCAAAAAAAATCAGCACAGTATTTTTACCCTCATTCAGTCTTCATCTTCGATTGGGATGATACGATCCTTTGCACCACATACCTCAGCTCCTTCCAGTTTCTGGATATTGGCCTGTAGACGAAAGCTCTTCTTGAAAAATTGGATGAGTGCTCGCACAGACTTCTATAAAGGGCTTCTGAGAAAGGTGAGAAGGTCTACATTATTACCAATGCTGCCAAAGGTTGGGTAGAGTATAGTAGCAAAGTGTAAAATTTATCACACGTAGGCATCTTCCCAAGACACACAAGGTGATTGCCGACCATTCCCTCATAATAATATCAGCTCGATCGATGTATGGTGAAGAGTTTCCTGGAGATTTCGCTCGCTGGAAGATCGAAGCCTTCAAAAGCATTCTCAAGACCACTGACAGAAACGTAGCACATTATGTAATATAGTTAGTAACAAACCTGATTTGCATCGGAGACTCCAACATCGAAATGGAAGCAGCCCACAGCTTATCCAAGTAATTTGAGCACAGTCTCGTCAAAACGATTAAGTTCAGGTAAAATCCGAAACCTGAAGAGTTGATCAAGCAGCAATAGCTTGTTTACGAAAGAATGAAATAAATTTTCGAAAGCACAAAAAACTTGACAATTCGTTTGGAGCGTAAGCAGAGTAAAGAAAAAAAGGCCACCTGATCGACCTGTTCCCCATCAGCACATCCCGATTACTATCCAACCTATTCAATAATAAACATAACTATATCAGATCATTATCACTTCACATCCGCTTGCTGTTACTTTTTTCTGTTCGTCCTAGAGATCTCCTGCTGTTTCGACTGCCACTAAGAGTAGCCATGCTTGGATTTTGTTGGGTTACTTTATTGGGACCCTTCTTTCCAAACATCTGATTGAGAGTCTTTCCTTCATTGTAACCTGACTCATTTTTAGGTTGCTGCTGTCTATTGTAATTTGGAACTTCTTCAACTGGTCTAATGAAATCTTTGAGAGGGTTGTTGACAGTATTATTGGCGTAATATCCACTATTTTCATAGAAGCTATTGGATGAAGCATAGGAGATGCCTTAATTTGAGCCATTTTCACTGCTATCCTTTGATATTTTTCTGCTGAGTCGGTTTTTGTCTCTTGAGGTCGACCTTTTTCTATGTTATTACCTGCTTCTTCGCATCCTATCTAAAACAGATTGATCAGAGCATTCATATCCTGGGGCTCCATAAACATCTCTTCCTTTGATCACCAAATCTTTCTGAACAAGTCGCCCTCTTTCATCAATGAAAGTGCAGTTTTTACTCACAATCATCCTCTAGTTTACAACATCGCCTCTCATCTTGTTGATCCTCTCCTGAGATCTTTCTCTATCTTCCTCGTATTACTTTCTTCTTTATCTAGTTTGAAGCTCCTCTTCATGAGAGCTATCATTTGATGACATTCTTTGGATTAACTTTTTACCTTGCTTGGAGTGAATCATCTGATTGATTTGAAGAGTTGATTATTTTTTGAAAGATCCTTTGGATTGTTTTGAACTATTTGACCTCTTTGAACCATCTGAAGAAAAATCTCGGCAGCTAGCTTCACTTCCTGAGTCATTTGATTCATTGTGTTTCATCATGGCTCTTTCTATTAAAGTCAGCTTCTTCTGACCCTTAGGATGACTCACATTATTTTGTTTACCTGGCTTATTCTTGAGATTGATGGCGATTGTCTTTTACTTGGGTCTTTTTTATTTGCTAGTCGAACCTCCAACTGAGCCATTGGTCCTCTTTGAAAGAGGAGGTTTTGAAGAAGGAGGTTTGAAACTTTTTTGTGATTGGCTATAGTCAAAGAAGTGAGAGTCCGTCTTTGCTTTTGGTTTATTTAGCTCCTCATCATCGGAAAAATCAAGAAGTTTGGGCTTTTTCTCCTATTTCTTTACTTCAGGAATTTATTCCTTCTTGCTTTCCTAGCCCGAAGCATTTGAGTCATAAAAAGACTCTTCTGCTCGAGGACTTTGAGTCTTCACATAGGCCTTGTGATTTTTAGGTCTTGCTAGGGTAGTCTCCTTCTTTCGACTGGCCTTTTTACTTGACTTATTGCTTTGTTCACTCTTATTGTCTGACTAATCTCTCGAAAAAGTAGATGTGACTGCAGTGATCTTAGGCATTATTTATTCTTCGGTTTTCTTTTGTTCCTTGATACGTCTCATTTATATTCTTTATCTCAATAACTATTATTATCTCAACCTCTATTCCTACTATCTCTGTCTCGCCTATGCTTATTTTTTCTTTCTCTCGACTCTTCTTTTTTCCTTTTATATTCTTTCTTTCTCAAAAATTTAAGCCTGTCTCTTTTCTGCTTCAATTTTTTATCTTTCCTATTACTATTCCTCTTGCTGTTGTCTTCTCCTTTGTGCTTACTTTTTTAATTTTCTTTCTTTCTACCTTCGCTAATACTCTTATCTAAAGCGTTACTCCTCTCTTTCCTATTCCTACCTTTCTCTGCGAAGTCTTTTCTCCAGCTACTCCTATTGTTTTCGCTTGCGATTTTCTCTCTCAATTTTTCTCTGTCTCTACCTTTATTATTCTTCCTGCCTTTCTCTCTCTTATCTTTACCTTTCCTCTTTCTCTCTTCTTGCTTGCTATTCCTGCTTTCTGAGCCTATCAGCTCTTTCCTTTTCTTGCTTGGTCTGATTCATGGGGGTTTAGTTTCTTGTCACTGTCTTGATCGGAATTATTTATTGCTGCTTAATATCAGTCACAATTTCATGCCAAGGTTTTTAGACTGGCTTTTCGGCCTCCTCATCTGAATCATCTAAAGTGAACAATCCAGGTCCTTCACTAGATTTTTTCTTCATGTTGGCATTGAGATATTCGTTTTGCTTCAAATATTCATCGTTCGCCTTTAATAATTGCTGTACATTTTTCAGTTCCTCAGAAACTTCTTTTGAAACAAGAGTGTTGCCAATTTTTGGAAGATCCTGTGATCCCGAAGTATGCCTATCGATAGATACAATCTCTTTGTTTCTGACTTATGGGACCTCAGTTTTTCGGCCGATTAATTTTGTGTCTTTTGATGCAACAGTCATCCCTTTTTTCTTCTCAGGCTCGAACTTAAAAATTAATGAATCTCTATCCTTGTAATCTCCCTTTCCCATGTTGTTGCTTGTCGATAAATTCAAGTCTGATTTAGACTCATCTAGGGAAAAGTCATCTTAATTGTCAGCCTATTTTTTAGGAATCTGCACCAAGCGGTCATTCTGATGGGCTGCAGGCTTGAAGTTTGTTCTTTCTATTTATTTAGATTCCAAAGGAACTTGTCCAACTCTCAACATATCCGTTCTACTTTCCTTGTTGTCTTTACTGTCCTACCTATCTCTCTTATCTCTGCTGCTATTGAAAATTTATCTTCTTCTTGAAGAGCTTCTCCTGGTTGTATTGTCAAGACCTGAAATTGAGCTTTCAGCAATAGAATTAGTGACTCTAGAAGCATTTTCTTGTATAGATTTATCAAATATGTTTCTCCTTTTGCTTTTACTTGTTCTGAGCTTGCTTTATCCAACGACAACATTGCTCTCCTATATGCTGGCTCTACTTTCCTCAGGTCTTTTTGGTTTTTCCTCAGGCCTATATCCTCCTACAATGATTGCATTTTTATTATACACGTCAGCTGGTTCTTTGAGCTTTATGACTGGCTCGTCATCGCTTCCGTGGTGCTCAATATCCGCAAAAGGGGCAAATTTTGCGTTAGAAATTTTTGTTTATTTCGTTTATCTGTGATTTATTGTTTATTTTTGCATTGGCAATGGTGATGCTTATTTGGAATCCGGTCTATCATACTGATTTATGATGGACTCCTCTTCAAAATTGTTCCAAGCATCTTTGAAGCTAGGAACATTTGAATTACTAGATGGTTAGACTGGAAGTTGATATTTTTTCGTAGCTTCTATTTTAGGCTTCTGCATGATTGTATTCTCTTTTTTGGCACTCTTGTGGGAATGTCTGGACCCATTGGAGTGGACTGAGTGACTATCTTCTTCCTTTTATATTTTGGGAGAATGTGTAATTTTAGGTCGAGTCAGCGTAGTTTCCTTAGCTTTCTTTCCCTTTGACTTGCCCGAAGCATGAGAATGCACTGAATCGTTGTCATTTTATCTGCTGTGGTGAGAATGTTCATGGAGGTTGGCTCCGATCCTTAAGGTATTTTCTTTTCTTCCTCGCTTGCCACTGTTAGATCGATTGTTAGTCCTTTGCGTGAAGTTTTAGGATTCCTGAGAGACAATATCGTCCATGATGCTGGGAGGTTTGATTAGTTTCATCAACGACTGCTTATATTTTAAATATTCAGAATACCAAGCTATCAATAAAGCTATATTTTTGTACAAAATCAAACAGTTTATCAAATAAAAATAAAATGCAAACAAAAATTATTCATATTCATATATGCTTCCATGATATCCTTTTCAATTTACCGTCAACCTTCCGAGGATTTAAATTCCTTTTTGTCAATCTTTCGACATTAGAAAACACACCCAAATTCTATAAGAGATCCTTGCCTCTAACATCTTTCTTGGCTAACTTTGCTGTTCGAGGAGGCTTTCGAGCTTTCTTGAGAATGATCGGTGTTCTTTGTCTATTTTTTAATCGAGGAATAAGTGATCCTTGATACTTGAAAATAAACTTTTGAATGTCTCTCTTATTGGCAATGTTTCGACTTACAATTTGACAATAAAGATTTTCGAAGTTGTTCTAAACGGTTTTCTTTCGATCGAGGTTTCCTTATATTTTCCCTTCCATCACATCTCGTAGAGCTTCTTCATATTGATCGAGTTTATTTTCAATTTTTTTGATTTTTCGATTATTAAGAATGACATTGAGCTTTCCTGATTTACGTTTACATTGCTCGCTGAAAGGCCTTCTTTTTGATTTAGCTTATACTGTCTGGATCTACTTTCTTTTGAGTAATGGCAATTTCCAGCTTCTTTATGGACTGAGTTCTTTAGCAGTTGTGGTATTCCTGAGATGTTCTGACTTGTTCCTGGTAAATTACTGAGAAAAGGTCTGATGGATAGTTTAGTGTATAAGTCGGTTCCTTCCTCTGATCATTTCCTAAATATCTCTGTAGAGATACAATCCCAAAGCTCGGTCATAGCCAGTATTTGTCACATCAATGATACTCTCATACCTCTAGAACAGGGAATAATTGAGAAAGTCAAGAAGTTTGATACGTTCTAGAGACATTTTCATCACCATTTTAACCTTCAGCCAAAATTGCCGGATAGGTTTGGTCAGCTGCTCTTTACCTTCTCCTTACATCAGCACCCATCTCAACACTATACTTCTTATTTATCTACTTAGTCTGGATTCCTTGGACTGATACTAGCACTATCTCATTAACCATTCAGGTCGCTCCCATGATCTTTGTCTCCTGTCTTCCAATAAAAATAGCAAGAAGCACTACCTTTCCTTGAAAAGAGCTGCCAGGTGCTGCAGGTCAGCTTAGAGGGCAGTTTGAGCATTCGTTGTTTATGCAAATGCTTTCATAATGGGATTATTATTGATAATTTAACAGTAAGTATGGCCTTACTGCAATAGATTAGTAACGAATCAGATTTGTCTAAATCTCGAAACCTTATAATAGCCTTCCCTATCTTTGACGTATATTTCTGATGGATCTTTGGCGTAGTCGTAACTACCTCCTTTCTTGACTCGATTCCTGGCTAGCCGCCTTTGCTTTCTCAGATCTTACTTAAGAGAGTCGCTGGGATATGTTCTCATCCTTTCAAGCATATCAAGATCTATATGAAAATAATGATACCTTTTCGAGTGACGTTGAATTATTGGCCCATTTTGTTCATAAGTTCTTCAATACTGAGCCCTTTTTCAACTCCAAAAGCTTAGCAGACTTCATCAGCTACAATTCCTGTTTAGATCATTTTTTAATAATGTGCTTGGAAAACTTCGGCCTGATTTTATTCGATAGATCCTTCAAAATTTTGAATCACTTATTCCAAATGAGCGAGTCTGTTGATAGGCATCAAATGCTATAATTTTCTTATCTTGGCAAGATAAATCTCATCATCAATCACCTCCTCTTTGAATTACTCACCAAAATCGGCAACTTCTGTGTTAAGAATATCAATCTTGCTCTGAAGTTCTTCTCCAGTATAGTTGACTTTTCTCATTTGTTCGACAACTCCCACCTCAGAAAGCTCCTAAAGGGCAGATGCTTCAAAGGACTGATAATCAGAAAAGATGCTCTTGAGGTTGACACCTGAAGATTTGGCAAATTCATTTCCATAGACAAAGTCTTCATAGTCACTTTGAGCAAACTCAAAATCTCTGCGGAATTGCAGGATATCAGGAATTTCCTCTTCAGTTAGGAATGGAGTTCCATCGAGGAAAGTAAGGGATTGGGGATTCATAGATTGGAGGTTTCCTGTGACAGTTTCCTCAAGCAATTTATCTTGAAATACTCCCATGTATTCATAGATGAGACCTCTCACAAACTGCCCATATCTTCTGAGGTAGTTGGCTTCTTCATCAGCAGTTCTTTTTCTGAAGATTTGTTCAGGTCGATATGTTGAAAAATGATGCTTTCCGATATTTTCACCGTCATCGTCTTTTTCTACGCCTTCCTAGTATTCTTCTTAATCTACAAGCTATCCAGTTTATGAATATGTTCCATCCCTGACAATTCCGAGGGCCTAATCAGCTAGCCTGTTGTTTCTCTCTCTGAGCCTATTATATTCCTTTGCTCTGCTATTAAGGTCCTGTGTATTTGTGAGTAAGTTAAACTCTTTCAAAAGCTACTCCTAGCGGGCGACTCTGTACTTGCTTTATTCGATCTTAAGCTTTTAAATTTTCTGATTTTTGGGAAGTACTCTCCCATAAAGCTATTTTTCTGCAAGTTAATCAAAAGTCAAGCTAGGTTGTTAATCTTTGACTTTTCTAATTAATCTGAGATCGTTTTCCCATTCCCAATATTTATTGTCCTCAGCCAGTCCGTAAAAAAGATCTTGATTTTATGTCATGTTCAATGCTTCATCATAAAAATATTTTGCCAGCACTCTGTCTAAAAGATTGTAAGATTCATTTGATATTCTTTCATGCACTTGTTTCTCCGACATTTCATAGTAATTTATGTCTGGGTTCAGCCCTTTCTAAACCTAACTTTTCTTCTTTGCTTGTTTTCCTTTGTTATTTTTGTCTCCGATCAATTTTTCATTGTCAATCACTCGCAACACCTGTTTTCTGAAGAGAGGGTCATACTCGAATTCACATCTTTCGCCCACCAAAGATATCCTAGTCCTGGCTCCATGAGTAAAATAGTAATTTTGGCATTATTCTGAAGTGCTAAAAGTAACCACACAATATCCTCTGTGCCTCAAGTTAAGTTGATGTTCCTTGCCGGCCCATACTGACACTTCTCTGGCAAATCGAGCCCTATTATCATAAGCTTCTTTCAATTGCTGAGCCCTGTCAATAATGTTCTATTCTTCTCTTTCATCTTCATTTTTTCTCCAGACTCGAGCTTCGGGATAGTATTCTGATTATACTCTACCGTCTGGCAAGTATCTGTTGATTTTGACAAGATCTCTGCTGTTTTTATAGAACTCCCTAACATCTTATAAACTCGGGTTGATGGAGGCTTCCAAAGGCCAATCGATGTGCATAACTCTGCCGAATCGACTCATCTCGACCAAAGTTTTTTGGATTTAATCATTTTATTACAGATGAACAACCAATCTTCTGTTGGCTAGTCTCAATCTTTCATGATCTTCTTGAGTTTTAATGTAGGCTATTCTGTCTCCAAACTCCACCTGTTTGTTGGCGATTTTTTCAAGACATTTATCCAATGCTTACTGATTCTCAAACTAAACTCTGGCAAAAGCAGGTAATCCCAAGACACAATATTTGATCTATATATGCTGAATATTTTCTTTGAGCATGACTCTGATATCTTGTTGACTGATGTTTTCAGGCAGGTTAAACATCAACAATGATTTATCGTTGAGAGAGTACTCTTGTACTTCATCAATGGCGTATGTCCCTCGATTTTTGCTGAAATGCTTCATATCGTTCTAAGAAGATCCAAAACCAAAATCAAACTAAGTGGGCTCCAGTCGAAGGTCTGTCAACTGTTGGTCCAGCCTCAACTCGACCTCACGATGCTCCAAAGTACTCGGGTTGACAATGCTGACTGTCACTGATCGTTAGGATATGAGAGACGACTACTTTCTCTACACTTTTAGTTTATTTTGAATCATCTAAGGCAGAGAGAATTGCTGCAATGTTTCCTAATTGACCCTTGCAATTGCTTTAGCTAATCTTTGTTGAAGAATTTCCTCTAGAGCGACTCTGTTGTGCACGTTAGAGAGTGAAGGACGGGCGAAGTGAAACAACCTGGTCCACCTGTTCAGCAATATCATAATTAATCGATATAAAACAATATAACAATGGGTAACATCTGCAAAACCCCCACCAATCAGTCCTATCAATCAACCTACGGCAATCCCGATCTGCCACATCCTCTGTATGCAACATAATGCAAATAAACGCCAAAGCTGCCTTTTGACGAGTAGACCCTCGCATCTGTACATCACTAACGTAATTGCCTTTCGATTCAGCTTTAATTACTCCTGGTTGGTATAGCTCCAAACATTCGATTGTGCTTGATTCATACTATCTCATTCTGCATTTTGATTTGTACTATCGTGGATAGTGGCGTCGAGGGATGCCTCATGGACTGGGGGAAGTCATAACGAAAGATGGTCAATACTTCAAAGGATACTTCTCGGAAGGAGTGGCCCTCGGTCCATAGTGTCTTTATGTGCTTTCTGCTCATAGTTACTATATAGGAACAGTTGACAGAAATCAACGCAGTGGCAAAGGAAAATTTGTTGACGGATAGTACTACTATGAAGGCTATTGGTTCAACAACGTGCCTCATGGCGCAGGGAAATAAACATATCCAAATGGGGATACTTTTGAGGGTGGATTTACTCAAGGCATCAAAAATGGGTAAGGCATCTATACCTGGAAACAAGGCCCCTTCGATAGTTTCTAAGGACATTTCAAAGGCGACTAGTTGTGGGGGAAAGGAAAGCTGAAGATGCGAGATGGGGCGTTGTGGGATGGTGTATTTGATTGTGAGGAATAATTCGGGATCAGCAGATGCTAATGTGTCACATAGGATCATAAATTCTAAGGATAAATTGTTGAGGGATACCCTCATTAAACTTTTACTGTAAGGGATGGAAAAAATATTTATAAATTGATCATGGAATAAAGCAAAATCACAGGAATGAACCAGCAAGTTTAATCATAGGTAATTTTCAGAGACAAAATTCTCAGATACTACGAGCCAAAAACTGATCCTAAGCTCATAGAGACAGTCATTGAAGAAATTGAAGCTAGTTATCGAGGAGTTAAGAAACATAGTGAAGCCTTAGACCGGTTGAATAAGGCCCTTTCAAATTTAAGATGTACCTTTTGGCGGTAAGGAGATAAGATATCTGGTCTTGTTATCGTGCCCA
>Ga0100385_1004160_pt1 | contig 12562 bp, 6 predicted proteins | sample CryGeymeta201509_FD_81543 | JGI IMG/M metagenome (GOLD analysis project Ga0100385, IMG submission 81543) | Groundwater microbial communities from Crystal Geyser aquifers in Utah, USA - Crystal Geyser metaG 2015-09 | ecosystem: Environmental > Aquatic > Deep subsurface > Groundwater | place: USA... | reverse complement strand
TTTTATTATGAAGCTCGGATTAACAGGAAAAAGAACAAATGATACCTAAACGATTATACTTGTTTCTATGTCTAAAAAATCAAATTTTCACCCTTGTCTTTTGACAGGATACAAATTATCAGAGAAAATATTAGTAAATTTGCCTGTTAAAAATTTATTTGAAAAATATAAATGCCAACACTACACTGGATAGGAAAAGATAAAGTTATTAATCATCACATGGATGTTCCTTTTAGGGTGCTGGAACACAGTTATGGTTTTGACAACGGAACACAATCAGAAACCGAAACCAAAAGCGGAAACAAAATAATTCACGGTGATAATCTTGAAGCGTTAAAATCTTTGCTCCCTGAATACGAAGGAAAAATCAAGTGCATTTACATTGACCCGCCTTATAACACAGGAAATGAAAATTGGGTTTACAATGATAATGTAAATTATCCCAAAATAAAAAAATGGCTCGGACAAGTAGTTGGTAAAGAAGCCGAAGACCTTACACGCCACGACAAATGGCTCTGTATGATGTACCCTCGTTTGAAATTGTTACACAAACTATTATCTGACGATGGAGCAATTTTTATTTCAATAGACGATAATGAACAAGCAAATTTAAAATTGATTTGTGATGAAATTTTTGGTAGAAATAATTTTGTTTCAGAAATTATTGTTGAAAATGATTCACGAGCTCGTCCATATAACTCTGTGGCTATTACACATGAATATTTAATGTTTTATAAAAAAAGTGATAAATTTATTGCAAACATTCTATATAATCCTGAGAAAAATTTTAGTAATAAAGATTGCTTGGGTGGATTTGATTTATATGAATTGCGAAATAGGAATAGTGATTTTAATATTGATAACAGACCTAATCTATACTATCCTTTTTGGGTAAATCCTGACAATAAAGATGAAAATGATTTATATGAACTATCACTTACAGAAAAAGACGGTTGGATTAAATTTTACCCTCAAGAATCAAAGGGGATCAAAACTGTTTGGCGATGGGGTAAAGAAAAGGCATTAAAAAATTTAAATATAAATATTTTTGGGAAAAAATCTAATATAGGATTTTGGCAAGTTGTTAAAAAATATAGAGAAGATAGTTATTCTTTAAATTCTGTTTGGACATCTAGTGAATTTAAATCTGATAGAGGAACTTTAACATTAAAAAGTTTTTTCGAAAATAAAAGAATTTTTTCATTTCCAAAATCATATGAACTTATTCAACAATGCTTAATTTTATCTTCTGATAAAAATTCTATTATTCTTGATTCTTTCTCAGGTTCAGGCACATCTGCCCATGCTGTTTTAAATCTCAACAAACGTGATGGAGGCAACCGAAAATTCATTCTCATCGAAATGGAAGATTATTCTAACACTATCACAGCGGAAAGAGTAAAGAGAGTTATCAATGGTTATAGCAGCATCGAAGGCACAGGCGGCAGTTTTGACTTTTACGAATTAGGAGAACAGCTTTTTAAAGATGATGGAAACCTCAATGAAATTGTGGGAGTTGAAAAAATTCGCAACTATATTTTTTACACCGAAACAAAAAAACCGCTTTCTGAAAGCAAACACAAGGACAATAAATATTTTCTGAATAAATACAACGATACGGCATATTATTTCAATTATGAAGCTGATAAAGTAACTACATTGAACCACGATTTTTTAAGTGCCATAAAAACTAAAGCCGAGCAGTATGTAATTTATGCCGACAAGTGTTTGCTGACAAAAGAGTTTATGACAAAGAAAAATATTATTTTTAAAAAAATACCGAGAGACATAACGAGGTTTTAAAAACATTGCAATTATGAAAACGAATCATTTTTATTCGACATTAGATTACGATGGATTTCTTAAAAACAATTCGGAAATAGCCTCATCGTATCCCGATTATCGGGAGATTGAACAATTAGGGGCAGACAAAGTTTATTTTTCGGGCAATAACCCTGCTGTGCTTTTTGTTGAAGTTGCAGCATTTAATGATGTCGCATTACGCCGTATTGCCGGTATTCAGCATAATGCATGGAATTATCGCAAAATATTGTTGTTGTTCGCTGTTTCCGACACAGAGATTAGAATATACAACTGCCAGGAAAAACCTAATTATATTAGCAAAACAGATAATGCAAGTGAAAAATTAAATAAAATTCAAATTTTCGACTATAATAAAAAATCAGATGAACAAGCTTTATCTGTATTGTCAGATGTTTTTTCTCGTATTGGGGTTGATTGCGGTTTGCTTTGGACTACCGATTATGATGTCCGCAAAAAAGTAAATATACAATGTCGGTTAGATAAATATCTTGTTCAAAGTTTGATAAAAACAGCCAATGCTTTAGAAAAAGATATTAAAGACAAAGATATTATTCATGGATTGTTGATGCGCTCGTTGTTCATCTTATTTTTGCAAGATAAAGGCGCTGCTCGTGAAGCAGGATTATATGAAAAAATTAAAAAAGGCGCAAATAGCTATTTTGATATTTTAGAAGATATTGATGCAACTTACAAATTATTCAATGAAGTTCAGGTTCATTTTAATGGTAATGTATTTCCTGTACTTCCTGATGAAAGAAAAAAAGTAAAACCGAAACATTTAAAATTAATTCGGGATTGTTTTACAGATGGTGATATTTCCGGGCAACCGAAATTATTTAATGACTGGAAACTTTTCAATTTCAAAATTATCCAAATAGAACTACTTAGCGAGATTTATGAGAATTTTTTAGGTGAATTAAAACGGGAAAAGGGACAATTCTACACTCCATATAGTTTGGTAGAACTTATTCTAAAAGATAAACTACCGACCGATGCAACTACATATAATGTAAAAATATTAGACCCTGCCTGTGGTTCGGGAATCTTTTTGGTTGAAAGTTACAAGCGTCTCATTAAACGTTGGAAAAATGCTAACCCAACTAAAAAGATAAGCTTTGGGAAATTAAAAACCTTATTATTAGATAATATCTATGGTATTGAGATTGATTCAACAGCTATAAAAGTAGCGGCATTTAGTTTATATTTGGCATTGGTTGACCAATTAGACCCTAAGTCTCTTTGGATTGAAAGCGGATATCAATTACCCTATTTAATCTACGACCCCGATGATAAAAATATTGAGCAAGGAAAAAATTTATGGAGAAGGGATACTATAGGAGAGGTAGATGCTCAAGAATTCGTAAAGGTAGATTTAGTGGTTGGCAATCCACCGTTTGGAACTGAAAAATTAATAAGTTCTATCAAAAATTACTTAGTAAGCAAGAAATACCCACAACAAATGGTTTTAGCGTTCATGGATAAAGCCGTTGAATTTGCACCTAACGGGCAAATAGCCTTATTATTTAATACCAAAAGTTTAACAAATACTAACAAGAAATATCAGAATTTTAGAAAATGGTTGTTGCAAAAAAATCATGTTGAGAAAATATATAATTTATCCATTTTCAGAAATGTCAAAAAAGATTTTGGTGGTTGGTTGTTTGAAAAGGCTACTGTTCCAATAAGTATCGTTTATTTTCAAAAAAATAATCCAGATATAATTCCTGACACAATTGAATATTGTGCCCCAAAAACTTATATTAAGTTCAACCTCATCGAAGGAATTATTCTTGATAGTAGCGATATAAAATTTTTGCCTCGTATTGAATGCCAAAAACCGGACACTAAGATTTGGAAGATTGCTATGTGGGGCGGGATTCAGGATTTTCAATTAATCAAAAAAATCTTTAAAGGTAGACTTTCGTTAAAAAAACATTTTAATAAGAATAAAGATTTATGGTTTTATAAAACTGGCTTAAATGCCGATAGTGAACATCTTGATTTTATACCTGAAAAAATCATTAAAACACAAAGAATAAAAAGATATTACACGACAGAAGAAGATGCCGTTTATAAAAATGATAAGTTGTATCGAAGAATTATGGAAGATGTTTATCATCCTCCTTTTGTAATAATAAAACAAGCACAAAGTGAAAGAGAAATTGCGGCTTCCTACATTGATTATTTTGCTTATGGGTTAAGCTCTACTTATGTGATAAATGGGAATTCAGATAATAATCTAAAGAAAACATTGACATGTTATATTAATTCGAAAATCGCAAAATATTATTTATTTCTTTCTACATCATCATGGGGTATTGAAAGAGAAAGAGCTTCTTTTGAAGAAATCTTAGAATTACCTTATGTTTTGAATGAAATAGAAGAAAAGACTTTGAATAATGTTTCTGCATACTTTAATACAATTAAAAAAGAGCATACTAAAAATAGCAATATTGAACAAAGTATTAATAAAACTTTCATACAAATATTTAAATTAACAGAAAAAGAAATTATTTGTATTGAAGATGCTTTAAAATACAATCTTGATATATTTGAAAAAGGAGAAGAGTCAATTGCATTCCATCGTACGCTTCAATCCGAAAACAAAGCTTATGCCAAAACGCTATGCAGTGAACTAAACACATTCTTGTCTCATTCAAAATTACGGGTAAGAGCAAGCATTTACGATGTACAACTACGTGACCCTTTAAATATGGTCGTTTTGCATTTCGGAGACAAAGAACAAGCGATTGAAATTAAAGATTTAAAAAATCTACGCGAAAATTTAAAAAATATTGACCGCTACATGCTTCAACAAAAGTCCGATAGTATTTATGTACAAAAACAGTTGCGTTATTCTGATTTTAATAACGACACAGTATATTTGATTAAACCTAATCAAAAACGCTTTTGGACACGTTCGCAAGCAATTGACGATGCCACTTCATTAATAACTGAAATTATTAATATGGAGGGCAAGTAAAATGACTGGAAAATTAAAGCCTTATATTGCTGAAAGTTTTGAAGCGAGTTTTGTGAATAATTGCCTTGTATTATTTGGCGAAGCTTATCAATATATTAAAGAAAATGCAGGAATTTCGATAGATTGGGAAGAAGAAAATATTTCAGCAACTATTTTTGATTACATTGATAAAAGCGAAAATGCAATCATTTGGAATATCAATATTTCAGATGAGCACCGCTTATATTATAAAGAAATATTAACAGGCAGGAAACCTGCGAAAACAGCCGCACGCATTGACTTTCGTATAACAACTAATTGGACAGAGCAGAAGAAACGTTTGGAATATTTTGTAGAAGCAAAAAATCTGATTGAATCCGATTGTAAAAAAGCAGGAAGAAAAACAAAAATTGTTGCCCATAAGTTACACATAAGGTATGTTGAGACTGGTATTGATAATTATATTTCTGGAAAATATCCGCAAAAAGGTTGTTTAGTTGGCTATGTATTGCAGGGGGAGCCAAAGAATATAATTAATAAAATAAATGCTTATTTATGTAACAAACAAAGAACAACTGAACAGCTAAAAGTAGCTAGTAGTACGATTTACAATTTAAAATTTTGTTATCAATCTGCACATGATAACGGAATATATTTAAAACATTTTCTTCTTAAATTTTCAGCATAAATGGAATTAAAAAAATATCAACAGGGAGTAATCACAGACCTTGAACGATTTTTGGAAAATGTTCAGCAAACTAAAATTGTGAAAGATGCTTTTCAAAATTTTTGGACTAAACACCCGAAAACCCCCTTGCATCCTTTCCCAGGCAAAGCCATTGAACCATACAAGGACAATGTAAAGCGTGTGCCTCATATATGTGTGAAAGTTCCAACAGCAGGGGGAAAAACTTTTATTGCTTGCAATGCTCTCAAAACAATCTTTGATGCTTTTGATTACGACAGACCGAAAGCGGTTTTGTGGCTTGTTCCTTCAATTACAATTTTAGACCAGACAATAAAAAATCTCCGGGACACAAACCACCCTTACCGACAAAAAATAAATTCTCATTTCGGTAATAAGGTAGAAGTGTTTGACAAAGCCACCTTACTGCAAGGAAGCGGATTTAATGCAACAACTGTAAAAGAACAGTTGAGCATAATGGTTTTTAGTTTTGATAGTTTGAGAGCTAAAAACAAAGAGGACAGAAAAGTATTTCAGGAAAATGGAAACCTTCAAACATTTGAAAACCTTATTGCAAAAGAAGATGAACTAACACTGGGTTCAGTTATCAAATATCTCAATCCCGTTGTGGTAGTTGATGAAAGCCACAACGCAGAAAGTGAATTGAGTGTTGAGATGCTGAAAGAAATAAATCCTTGTTTCATTTTAGATTTAACAGCAACTCCACGAAACAACAGCAACATCATAAGTTTTGTTGATGCAATGGAATTGAAAAAAGACAACATGGTAAAGTTGCCAGTGATTGTTTACAACCACCACGACAAAACAGAAGTTATAAATTCCGCTTTGCAGTTGCAACGCAAATTAGAATTGCAAGCAATTGAAGACGAAAAGAACGGAGGAAAATATATCCGACCAATCGTTTTATTTCAGGCACAGCCGAGAAACGCAGAGGACAACACAACTTTTGAAAAACTGAAAGAGAAATTGATTGAGTTGAAAATTCCTGCCGAACAAATTAAAATTAAAACGGCAAACTTCAATGAGATTAAAGAGTTTGACAACAATTTAAAATATCCGAATGGTTTAATGGATAAAGATTGTCCAGTTCGTTACATCATAACAGTAAATGCATTGAAAGAAGGTTGGGACTGTCCGTTTGCATACATACTTGCTTCGCTTGCTGACAAGAGTTCACCAGTTGATGTTGAACAAATTTTAGGCAGAGTTTTACGATTGCCGAATGTGAGTAAGAACGCAACACCATTCTTAAATTTCAGTTATGTAATTACTGCATCAGCAAAGTTCATGGACACTTTGCAGAACATTGTAAAGGGATTGAACAAAGCAGGTTTCAGTGATAAGGATTACAAACTTGCAGACGAGTTACAATTAGAAGAAGCAAGGAAAGCAGAACAATTTACACAACTTACTTTAACGCTAACAGACGAAACAGCAACAGACATAGAAGATATTACAGCAGATATTGACCTGACAAGAATTTCAGATTCAACTAATACAGAAACTCCAAAATCAGTTGATGCAATGTTGGAACAAGCAGCTATTGCAGGTGAGGAATTGGATAAAAAAATTGAAGAATCTGAAAACTCCAATGAAATACAATTACCAAATGAATTAAACGATATGGTAAAAAAATATAACATCAAAGAAATTTTCAAAGAGCAAGCTGCACAAATCGTGTTACCACAATTTTATTTGAAAATACCTGCACTTAATTTGTTTGGTGCAGAAGCCGCAGAAATTTTATTAGACAAAGAAAATTTGTTGGAAGAATTTGCTTTAAGCAAAGCCGACTCAAATATTCCGTTTAATAGCATTTCATCCGAACTCTACAAAGTTGATTTAGATGAAACAAAAAAAGGTCATACTCCTACTTTCGTAAAAATTGATGGCGATGTAAGAGAAAGAGTGTCGGCATATATACTTGACCCTGCACGAAAAGGCAGCCGAATAAAAAATTTAACAAGTCGTATTTTAGATTTAATCGGGAATATGTATCCTATAGATGATAAGGAAATTGAAAAATATGTGAAAAAAATTTTAGAAGATTTCAATGACGAAAAATTCAAAGATTTTACAGACCACGAATACAGTTATGTTCGGAAGATTAAAGACAAAATAAATTCACTTGCAGCAGTAGCAGCAGAAAAATCTTTTCGTGATTTTTTAGACATTGATAAATTATATCTCAAACCTTCTTATTCTTTGCAACCACAGATAACACCAAGTGAAACTTCAAAAGACATTACAAAATCACTTTATGAAAAGGAAGGATACATGAATGATTTTGAAGAAATGGTTATTAATGAAATTGCAAACCTTAAAACAATTTTATTTTGGACAAAAAACATTGAAATAAAAGGGTTTTGCCTAAATGGTTTTATAAATCACTACCCCGACTTTATTATACAGACCAAAAGCGGAAAAACAATTTTGCTTGAAACTAAAGGTGACGACCGAGACAACAGCAACAGCGAAATGAAAATTCGTTTAGGTTCAGCATGGACAAACAAAGCAGGAGGTAATTTCAAATACTTCATGGTGTTTGACAAGAAAGAAGTTAACGGAGCATATAAATTGGATGACTTCTTAAAATTGATGCAACAAATATAATGACTTGTCCTAATATATTGTAATAAAATTCTAAATAATGAACTACGTACGCCCTAAAAAAAGTCTCGGACAGCATTTTTTAACTGATACGAATATTGCACGAAAAATTGTTAATAGTTTAACAACTTGCAGTAATGTACTTGAAATTGGTCCGGGCAAAGGAGTGCTTACTAAAATTATTATCGAAAAAAATATAGAAAATTTTAAGGTAATCGAGATTGACAGCGAATCAGTTGAGTACTTAAAATCTAATATTAATTTAAAACCCGAACAAATAATTTTTGCTGATTTTTTAAAAACAGATATTAAAAGTATTTTCGAAAATAAATTTTCAATTATTGGAAACTTTCCATATAATATTGGAAGTCAGATATTTTTTAAAGTATTGCAAAATCACGAACAGGTTGTTGAGGTAGTGTGTATGCTCCAAAAGGAAGTAGCTCAACGCATTGCAACTGAAAGTGGTTCTAAAGTTTATGGAATATTAAGTGTTTTGTTGCAAACATTCTACAATATCGAATATTTATTTACAGTAAACGAAAAGGTTTTTAATCCACCGCCAAAAGTTAAATCGGCTGTTATTAGATTAACTCGTAACAACCGACAGAAGTTGGAATGTGATGAGAATTTATTTTTTAATGTAGTAAAAACATCCTTTAATCAGCGGCGTAAAACACTTTCAAATAGCTTAAAACCTGTTTTGGGTGGTAAAAAAATTGATTTGCCTGTCTTTTTAAAACGCCCCGAACAACTTACGGTTGATGAATTTATCGGATTAACAAAAATTATAACCTCAAACCAATAACGCAAATATCATCGTTTTGCGATTGATTGCTTTCCAATTGCCATTCTTCAATTTGCTTATCTAATTTGTATTGTTGTGTTATCATAGGCAATTCATGTATAGAAAGGAGAAACTCTTTAAAATGTTTCGACATAAATTTTTTGCCTTTAGGACCACCAAACTGGTCGGAATAACCATCAGAAAATAAATATATAATATCTCCGCTTTGATATGGAAATTCATTATTTAAAAACTTCTCCATGCGAGGATGAATAGCAATAGGCATTTTATCGGCTTTTATTTCCTCTAAATCCTCAAGGTTTTGCAACGGCTTAGGTTTGGTTAAACCTTGAGGATTTTGCCCACCCCTCACAACATAAATCGAATTGTTAGCACCTGCATATTGAATAATATTTCTTTTTTTATCAATAGAAATAAGTGCGATGTCCATTCCATCTTTACTCCCATCAGTTGTTTCTTTCTGTTGAAGTGCATTAACGACATCGTCTCTTAAATTGTTTAGAATCTGGTCGGGACTAATAATTCCATTTTTATTTACTATTTCGTTAAGAAAACTAACTCCCAACATACTCATAAAAGCCCCTGGAACTCCATGTCCGGTACAATCGGCAACAGTTAAAACAAGGATATCGTCTTTTTGAGAAGTCCAGTAAAAATCACCTGAAACTATGTCTTTTGGTTTGTATAAAATAAAGTAATCTTTAAGAATCGAATTAATATATGATTCGGGTGGGAGGATAGCTCTTTGTATTCGGCTTGCATAATGGATACTATCAGTAATTTCCTGTTTCTGAACTACCAGAATTTCTTTTTGCTTTACAACTTCTGCGGTTCGTTCTTTTACTGTTTGCTCAAGAATTGCTTTATCGCGTTTAAGCTTAGCTTCACGCCATTTAATAAATAATATGATTACAGAAATAATAAAAATTATGCTGATAGTGTAAAACCACCATGTACTATAAAACGGGGGATTAATGATAAAGCTAAAAGTTTGTGGCTCATCGTTCCATTTTCCATATTCGTTAGATGCTTTAACTTTAAAGGTGTATTCGCCAGGTTTGAGTCCGGAATACTTTACTTCGTTGTATTGCATGGCTGGCGACCAATTCTCGTCGGAACCTTCGAGCATATATCGGTAGCTTATTTTTTGAGGATTAGTAAGAGAAATGCCTTCGAAGCGAAAGGTTAAATGATTCTCTTTATAAGTCAGAATTAAATTTGTTGGAATGTTTGACCAACATGCAATTGAATCAGATTTCTTTGACCAGTCAACTGATTCGTAAAATAAACGGAGTTCTACAATATGTGTTTTTGGAGCAATATTTTTACTTCGATAAACTGATGGAGTAAATCGTGTAATTCCTTTTGCAGTACCAAACCATATATTGTTACTGTTATCTTTTAATATTGCATTCAGATTGTTTTCAATTCCAAGAAACCCATTTGTTTTATCAAAAGTTAAAATACGTTTAAAATTATATTTTCTGTCCATTGTTATCATCTTGAATCCTTTATCGGTTCCAATAATAAGTGTTGTGTCGTTTGAGAAAATTACGGAAAAAATATTTCCTGTTCCCAGGAAATCTTCATCAGCTTTTAAAGTAATTTTTTTTGTTCCAGCTTTTTTTGCATCATAAAGGTATAAACCTACACCAAATGAACCAATCCAAACATTGCCGGTAGGGTCGCATACTATACACTTAATTTTTTTATTGAGCAGACCTTCTTTTTCGTCAAAATCAATCATTTCGTTGTTTTTAAAACGGGCTATTCCGCCTAATGTACCAATCCACACAGTTCCTTGTTTATCTTCGGTTATTGTTTGAACTTCGTTATGTATTAATTTATAATTTTCTTCGTCAATGTTAAAAAAACTATTTCCATTAAATATACTAAGTCCACCCATAGTTCCACACCACAACCTGTTTCGTGAATCAATAAATACGCAATTTACTCTATTGTCAACTAACCCATCATCTGTTGTATAATTAGTAAAAGCATTATGATTGTAACTATATAATCCGCTGGGGGTAGCCAGCCATAAAACGCCGTTTTTGTCAATAGCGATAGAGCGTATTTCAGGATCGAAAAGACCATCTTTTTCATTAAAAATTTTAATAACAGGGTTATTGTTTTTATCAAAATTTAGCTTAACAAGCCCTTTGCCTCCTGTTCCAATCCAATAAGTTCCGTTTTTGGATTGGGCAATTGAATATACTTTTTCGGTTGAAATTTCTTTAGCAGTATAATGAGCAAAATAATCGCCATAATATTTACAAAGACCGCTTCCCATTGTTCCAAACCAAAAGTTATTGTCGGAATCTTCGTAAACAGTAAGAACCTGATTGTTAGGGTATCCCTGCTTATCAGTAAAAAAAGTAAAACTTCCATTTTCATTTAATCTGATAACCCCGGCTTTATCGGTAGCAAACCACACACGTTTTTTCTCGTCAACAAATATTTTCCAAATTCTATTATCGGTATATCCCGAAGAAAGGTCGAATTTTTTTGAAACAAAAAAGGTTGAAGTGTCGGTATAATTTACAAGAAATGCGCCCATGTTTGATGAACCTGCCCAAATATTTCCTTCTTCATTTTTTCCTAAAGATAGCAAGTTGAAAGATGGAAGAATATTTTGAGGTACAATTTTAATGCTGATTTTATTATTTGCAGATAGTGTTATAACACTTATTCCACCTTCGTAAGTAGCTAGCCACATTCTTCCAAAACGGTCTTCAACACAATCAAAAACATAATTTCCCGATAGTCCGCTTTCTATGTTAAGTTTAATAATATTAAGCGAATCATTTGGTTTAATATTTATAATATTTACTCCACCACCCGGAGTTCCAGCCCAAATATTTCCTTTTGAATCTTCTGTAATTTTATAAATGGTATTATTTGATAACCCATTATTAATAGTGTAATTTTTGATTTTAAATCCATCATAAACCGAAATTCCTTCGTCGGTACCGAACCACAATCGTCCTTTTTTATCTTCAATAATACTATAAACAGTATTTCCACAAAGACCGTTTTTTTTATTATAAACTGTAAAATGAATACCATCAAAACGTGCAACACCTCCCGAATTGGTACCAATCCACAAATAGCCACGTGAATCTTCTAAAATTGAACGGACTTCAGATTGTGGAAGTCCATCTTCAATAGAAAACATTTTGAAATTATTTTGCTGAGCTGAAATTGAAAAACAACCCAGTAACAAGTAACCTAATATAATCAAAAATGGCAAACGCATCAGCTATTTATTGTTTTTAAATTTATTAGTTTATATTTCAATTGAATATCGAAGTTTTGCTTCATTCATTGTTAGGAGTCCGATGTTCATTATTCGTTATTTTTTTAATATTTAAAACTCTCCTTTAATATTCTATAACTTCGCTTTGAGCCATTTTATCAAGCGGCAGTATTAAAATTGATAATTTCAAATTCCACTCCTTTTTCTAATGTTTTGGCAGCTCTTTCAAGAAGCAAATTTGTAGTTTCTTCTGTTAAATAAAAATCGCCGCAATTTTGACAAACTAAAGCCGGTACATTTTTAAACACAATGATTACTCCATTACGTTCGAGAGTAAAAGTAACAAAACCTTGTTCTGTTTTACCGTTTTTACAAATTACACATTCCATATAT
>Ga0100385_1004153_pt1 | contig 12581 bp, 13 predicted proteins | sample CryGeymeta201509_FD_81543 | JGI IMG/M metagenome (GOLD analysis project Ga0100385, IMG submission 81543) | Groundwater microbial communities from Crystal Geyser aquifers in Utah, USA - Crystal Geyser metaG 2015-09 | ecosystem: Environmental > Aquatic > Deep subsurface > Groundwater | place: USA... | reverse complement strand
TCCGAAGTCGAGCACCTTGACGAAGTCCTCGTGGTCCCCGTGCTGGGTGATGAGCACGTTCGCCGGCTTGATGTCGCGGTGGATGACGCCGATGCCATGCGCTTCCCGCAACGAGCGCGCGATCTGCACGGCGATGCCGACGGCGCGCTTCGGATCGAGGGGTCCCTCCTTCTCGAGCACCTGCGCGAGGGTCGGACCCTCCACGAACTCCATGGCGATGAAGTACACATCATCCGCAGTGCGACCGTAGTCGAAGATCGTCACCGTATTGGGATGGGTCAGCTTGGCCGCGACCGAGGCCTCGAGAAAGAACCGCTGGTGGAACTCGGGATCCTCTTCACCGGAGTAGCGCGGATCGAGGACCTTCAGCGCGATCAATCGACCCAGGGGCTGCTGCTCCGCGCGGTAGACACTGCCCATGCCGCCGCGAGCAATCAGCGCCTCGATCTTGAAGCGTCCATTGATGACCCTACCAATGAGCGGGTCGGTCTTCTCTGCGCTAGCCGTAGCTTCCCCCATGCTTGGTTCCTCACGTCCTTTGACGCGCGTGGCTCGCTGACCCTTTGAGGTAGTTTTGCAGTCTCCCTTGACGGCGGCGCGGACGCAACGCATTTCCGCGCGGACACCCATCCACAGGGGTGAGGGGCCTGAAAGGAGCTCCGAGCGTGGCCGTCACGGGCCGCCGGGTTCGATAGGAACGCTCCCGTTCGCGGCTGCTCCGTTGACCCCCCTCCTGCCACATGCTAGCCCCCGCCCGCCGCGCGATTCCGAGCGTGACGCGTGCAGACTGCGGACTGGCCCCCTAGCGGCGGCCCACACGAGGGTTCGATACCATGGCAGAGCTTCAAAACGGTCAGATCACCCAGGTCATCAGACCCGTCGTGGACGTGGAATTCCCCGCCCACGGGCTTCCCGAGATCCTGACGGCCCTTCACGTCACCAACCCCGCCATCAGCGACCTGGCCAACAACCTCACGCTAGAGGTGGCACAGCACCTCGGCGAGGGCACCGTGCGCGCGATCGCGATGGACACCACGGACGGCCTCGTCCGCGGCATGAAGGTGACGAACACGGGCACCCCCATCTCCATGCCCGTCGGCAAGGAGTGCCTCGGTCGCATCCTCAACGTGATCGGCGAGCCCGTGGACGGTGGCGGTCCCCTGAACGCGAGCCATCGCCTGCCGATCCACCGTGAGGCGCCGCCCTTCGTGGACCAGAGCACCGAGGTCGAGATCTTCGAGACGGGCATCAAGGTCATCGACCTGCTCGCGCCCTACAAGAAGGGCGGCAAGATCGGCCTCTTCGGTGGCGCCGGCGTGGGCAAGACCGTGCTCATCATGGAGCTGATCAACAACGTGGCGAAGGCCCACGGTGGGGTGTCCTGCTTCGCCGGTGTCGGCGAGCGAACGCGCGAGGGCAACGACCTCTTGCTCGAGATGGCGGAGTCCAAGCTCGACACGGGGGAGACCGTCCTCTCGAAGACGGCCCTGGTCTACGGCCAGATGAACGAGCCCCCCGGTGCCCGCGCCCGCGTGGCGCTCAGCGCCCTGACCGTCGCCGAGCACTTCCGCGACGAAGAGGGGCAGGACGTTCTGCTCTTCATCGACAACATCTTCCGCTTCACGCAGGCCGGCTCCGAGGTCTCGGCCTTGCTCGGCCGCATCCCCTCCGCCGTGGGCTACCAGCCGACGCTGGCCACGGAGATGGGCGAGCTGCAGGAGCGCATCACCTCGACCAACAAGGGCTCCATCACCTCGGTGCAGGCCATCTACGTGCCGGCCGATGACCTCACGGACCCGGCGCCGGCCACGGCCTTCGCCCACTTGGACGCCACCACCGTTCTGTCGCGCGCCATCTCCGAGCTGGGCATCTACCCGGCGGTGGACCCGCTCGACTCGTCCTCCACCATGCTCGACCCCGGCATCTTGGGCGAGCGTCATTACAAGATCGCCCGCGGCGTGCAGGAGAACCTGCAGCGCTACAAGGATCTGCAGGACATCATCGCCATCCTCGGCATGGACGAGCTCTCGGAGGACGACCGCATGACGGTCGATCGCGCGCGCAAGATCCAGCGCTTCCTCTCCCAGCCCTTCTTCGTCGCCTCGCAGTTCACGGGCCTGGAGGGCAAGTACGTCCCCCTCGAGGACACGATCACCAGCTTCGAGGAGATCCTCGCGGGCAAGTACGACCACATCCCCGAGCAGGACTTCTACCTCAAGGGCAGCATCGAGGACGTGAAGGCCGCCTACGCCAAGCGCCAGGGCAAGGCGAGCTAGCCGATGGCTACCGCAAGCGACGTGCTGACGCTCGAGATCGCCACTCCGACGGGGTTGGCCCTGGCCACCGACGTGAACTCGGTGCAGGCGCCGAGCGTGCAGGGCGAGTTCGGCGTGTTGCCGGGCCATCTCCCGCTGCTCGCTTCCCTGCGCGCGGGCCTTCTGACCTATCTCGTCGATGGGCAGCAGAAGGTGGTCGCCATCGGACCGGGCTTCGTCGAGACGGAGACCACCAAGGTCCGCGTCCTGACCGACGCGTTCGTCACGCCGGAGGAGATCGACCTCGACGGCGTCAAAGCCGAGCTGGTCGAAGCCAAAGCCCGTCTACGCGCCTTCACCGAAGAGCATCGCGGCGCGGATTTCGCCGAAGTGCAACGCAACGTGGACTGGTGCCACGCGCGGCTCCAGGCCTACGCCATCACGCACCCGTAGCTTCGGCGCGGACGGCGAGCGATCAGTCCAGGAGCTCCGCCAGCGCGCGGCGATCCTGCTCGGGCGTGCCCTCCCCTTCGTCGACGCCCAGCAGCAGCAGGCAGCGACCCGCGCCGACGAGGACGTGGTGCGCGTCGAGCGCGCCGTGGGCGATGCCTTCGGCGTGAATGCGTTCAAGGGCCATGGAGAGCGCCTCTCGAACCTGCTGCGTGGGCCACTGAGGAGTCGGGATGTTCGCCAGGGGCTCGCCCTTCGGCGCTTCGAGCACCGCGTGCCCCGCGTCCCGGTCGAGGGAGTACACCGCTTGCAGGAACGGGCTGTCCGCCCTGGCGAAGGCCTGGAGCCGCTCGGCCAAGCCCGGGCGGAGGGCGAGCAAGGTCACGCTGCGTCGAAGCACGCGATCGAGCGCCCGGTCCGGGGCGCGTACGTCCGGAGCACGCTGGTAGCGTTCGTCGGGCGGGAGGGGCCGGTTGGAATCCTTCCGCGGCGCACGGCCGTCGCTGACCTCGACCTGCGAGAACGGGACTCCGTCCACCGGAAAGGCGAGGGGCGCGAGCAAGGCACGCGCGTCCTCCGCCGACTGGGGACGCGCGCCCGGATCCTTGGCCAGGAATCGCGCGAGGCAAGCGTCGAACGCCGTGCCCAGCGCGGGGCAGCGCGTCGACGGCGAAGGGGCCTCGAGATCGAGCTGCGCCAGAGCGATCTCGCTGCCGCGAAAGGGCAGGCTGCCCGTGAGCATGCGAAAGAGCATCACACCGAAGGCGTAGAGATCGGTGGCCGCGGTGGGATCGGCCGAGAGGGCGACTTGCTCGGGGGCCATGTACGCGAGCGTGCCGAGCATCGCGCCCGTGGCGGTGGCGCCGCGATCCGCGAGATGGGCGACGCCGAAGTCGCCGAGCTTGAGCTCCCCCGCGGCATCGAAGAAGACGTTCTGGGGCTTCAGATCACGATGGACGATGCCGCGACGATGCACGGCTTCGAGTCCGGCGAGCAGCGCCGTCAGGATACTCCGAAGCTCGCGTCCCGGTAGCGTGCGGCCCTGGGCTTCGGCCTCGACCAGGCGCGCCTCGAGCGTGCCCCCGGCCATGTACTCCATCACCAGGAAGGGCCCGGAGGCGTCGGCTTCGTACACGCGCACGACGTGCGTGTCGTCGATGCTCGCGGCGATGCGCGCCTCGCGCAGGAAGCGTGCGAGGGCGTCGCGACCGCCCAGGCCTCCGTCGACGCGCAACACCTTCACCGCCACGCGCCGCGCGTGGAAGATGTCGTCGGCCAGGAGCACGCGACCGCTGGCGCCCTCGCCCAGCTCGCCCCGCACGTGGTAGCGACCGCCGAGCAGCTCCTCCCGACCCTCCGTCGCTCGTGCGCGCAGACCGCTGGGGCTGCCGTAGACCTGCGCGAGAAGATCAGACACGCGCGTCGGTGCCGAGGCGTCTACGCGTCGCAGGCTCGTCAGAGCTTCCGCCGCCGCTTCCGGGGCGGCCATGGCGTCCAGGCACGCGACCAGGAGGCTGAGACAATCCGCTTGGCCCGGCCACGCGGCGGGCTCGCGAGCCGCGACGACGCCTTGCAGAGCGCGCGCGGCGGGTTCGAAGCGTCCGAAGCGACACAGGATGCGCGCGAGGGCGAGCGCGGCGTCGGAGTCCTTGGGATCCCCGCGCAGACAGCGCTCGTAGCATCGACCCGCCTTCTGCGGCTCGCCCGCCTGCTCCAGCGAGCGGCCCGCGGCAGCCAGCTCTCCCGCCTGTTCGAAGCACTCGGCGGCGCGTGTGAACTCGCAGGCTCGCTCGAAGAGCCGAGCGGCGACGCCCGGACGATGACGATCACGCGCCAGCTCCGCGCCCTGAGCCGCCGCCGCGGGCCAGTCGTCGAAGCCCGAAACCGCGCGCTGCACGAGCGCCTCGTCCTGCGAGTCCAGGGCGTAGCCGAGGGCTCGCAGCGGGAGGCTCGCCGCGCGCGCCAGCGCCACGGCCTGCTCGAAGCGCCAGACCTCCGCGTAGCGGGCCGCCGCCTCCTCCAGCCTCCCCGCCCGCTCGAGCAGCGCGGCCGCGTCCTCGATCCGACCGTCGGTCAGCGCCTGGTCGATGGCCGCGTCGACGGCCGGATCGAGGGTCGGCGCATCGGTGGCGTTCGAACTCACGGGGCGCGTGGGTCGGGCTCGAGACCGAGCAACGTCAGCGCGAGCTCCGCGGCCTCGCGTTCCGCTTCGCCCTTCGAGCGGCCGGAGCCACGTGCGAGCGCCTCGCCATCCACCAGCAACTCGACCTCGAAGACGCGCTCGTGATCCGCCCCGGTGGTGTCCACGACGCGATAGGTCGGCGTCGCCATCCCGCGTGCCTGGGCGAGCTCCTGGACCAAGGATTTGGCATCCACGCCATGCGCCACGGCCTCGTCGAGGCGGGTGGCGAAGAGTCGCTCGATCACCGCCAGGGACGGCCCCGGTCCCGCGTCGACGAAGATGGCGCCGAGTACGGCCTCGAGCCCACTGGCGAGCAGGCGAGGTTTGGTTCGTCCACCCGAGAGCTCCTCGCCACGGCCGAGCATCAAGCACGCGTCGAGGCCCAGCTCCTGCGCGACCTGGGCCAGGGAACTCTCGCGCACCAGAGCCGCCCGGCGACGGGTCAGCACGCCTTCGGGCGCGTGGGGGTAGCGGGCATAGAGCTGCGCCGCCACGGCCATGCCCAGCACCGCGTCACCCAGGAACTCGAGACGCTCGTTGTCGTGCGGTGCGAGCCTCGGATGCTCGTGGGCGTAGCTCTTGTGTGCGAGGGCGTCGCGCAACAGGCTCGGGTCGGAGAATTCGTGGCCGAGGGCGAGCGCGAGCTCTTGTCGTAGCGCGTCCTGCATCGGGCGCTCAGCGTAAACGCCCCGCGCCCGAGGGTCGAGCGCCGAGCGTCACAGCGCGGGTGCTTTCCCTTTCCGAGCGTGGCCCGAGACAGTAGTCTCGGCCGTCAAGGGTGAGCGAACCGGGCAACCGGGTCTCCAGCGAGGCAACATGGCGGACAACCAGAAGATCGTGAAATACGTGGGCATCGGCTGCGGCGTCGTGCTCCTGCTCGGCTGTTGCATCGGCGGTGGTGCTTACGTCGCGTGCAACAAGTTCGCGGGCACCCTGGGTGCGCCCAAGGGCGCCGCGGAGGGCTTCTTCTCCGACATGCGCCAGGGCCGCCCCGAGGCCGCCCTGCAGCGCATGGACGGCGCCTACCAGGCGAGCCACGACCTCGCCCGATTCCAGCAGGCGACCACCATGATCCCGGCCATCGCCAGCCAGACCGACACGACCTTCAACAGCATCCAGGTCAACGCGGGGGGCGCGACGGTCAGCGGTCACCTGACCACGCCCAACGGCGATCAGCCGGTCACGGTCTCGCTCAGTCAGATCGGCGAGAACTGGTACATCGACAGCATCGTCGTCGCCAACGTGCCGCTGCCCTAGGCCTCGTCGACCTCGTCGCTGGACGCGCCCTCGGGGCGCAGCACGACCTCGAGGCCTCCCTGCTCGGGGTGGCGGAATTCGAGTGTCAGCCCGTGCAGGCGCGCGGCGCGGGCGGTGATGGACAAGCCGAGACCATGCCCCGAACGGCTGCGCGAATTCTCGCCGGCGGCACCACGACCGAGCACGCGCTCGACCTGCTCCGGAGTCAGGCCGGGACCATCGTCGAGGACGCGTAGCTCGAAGCCGTCCTCCCGCGTCTCGAGGACGACGGCGACGTGGCCCTGACGCCGGTTGTGGCGCACGGCGTTGTGCACGAGGTTGCCCACGGCGCGCTCGAGCAAGGTCTCGTCCCCGGGCCAGGTCACGGCCTCGTCCGGCACGGCGTACTCGAGCGAGACGAGCCGCTCCCGCGCCACGGGGCGATGACGCGCGACGACGCGCTCGACCAGGGCCTTCAGATCGACGGGCGACTTGCCGAGAGAGGCTTCGTCGGCGTCCAGGCGCGCCCAGGCGTCCAGATTCGTCAGCAGCGTGGCGATGTAGTGGGTCTCCTCGATCGCGGATGCCAGGACCGGCGCCGTCGCGGCGTCAGCGTCCGCAGCGGGCATGTCCGTGCGCAGGCGCATCAAGTAGCCCTCCAGCACCGTCAGCGGGATCATCACGTCGTGCATGGTGTTCGCGAGGTGCTCCGAGAGCGCTCGGTCACGACGCCTCAGTGCCTCCATCTGCTGGGCCAGCTGTCGCTGCTTGGCGTCGAAGGCTCGCGCCAGCTCGGCCACCTCGTCCGTGCCGCGCAGCTCGAGCTCCGCGGGTTGACCCTCGGGCGTCTCGCGAATGGCGCGCGTGAGACGACGGATGCGGCGCACCACGGGGCCACCCGCGAGCACGGCCAGGGCAGCGGCGAGGGCGGAGAGCGCGAGCAGGGGCAGCGGAAAGTGCGGACGCGGGGGCACGGGACGCCGAAGCGCGAGCACGGCGCACGGGCCTTCGCTCCAGGGCATGCGCACGGCGTAGAGCAGCATGCCTCGATGGCCTGGCGCGGGACGGACGGCGAAACGCTCCCCGGCTCGTAGGCGCGACGCGAGCTCTTCATCGAGGGGAGGCACGTCGACCTCGGAGGGGCGCAGGTCGGCCGAGTAGGCGAAGATTCCATCGGGGCCGGGCTCCATGGCCCGCCCCATGCCGGGACCGCGTGAAGGTCGGCCGGGACCAGGTCGGCCGGGACCCGGGCCGCCGCGTCCGGGTCCGAAGCGTGCGCCAGGGCGGTGCATGGGACGCGCCAGACCTCGGCCGAAGCCCGCCGGATCTTCCTCGCAGCGGGCACGCCCCCCCTGACCCATGCGCGAGAGCACGGCGTCGACCACGCCCTCCTCGAAGGCGCTGCGATGCAGCCTCTGTTGCATCCAGAGCAGCGACGCCGCGATGGGCAAGAGCCCGAGCAGCACCGTCAGTCCGAGCTTCGTTCGGAGCTTCAAAGCAGGGCCCTCATGAAGACGACGCCTCGACGCTGTCGAGGCGGTAGCCGATGCCCCAGACGGTGGTGATCTTCACGCCGCGCTCGCCCAGCTTCTTGCGCAGCCTCGACACGTGGACGTCGAGGGCGCGCTCGGTCGCGCAGCGATCCGGGTCGAGGGCCGCCTGCATCAGGGCGCGGCGCGTGATGGCCGAACCGGGACGGGCGGCCAGTGCCGCGAGCACCGCGTGCTCGGAGGGCGTGAGCTCGAGGGACGCACCGGCGATCGTGGCTGAACCTCCCTCGAGGTCGAGCAAGAGATCCCCGACACGACGCTCTTTCAGCTGTTCGATGCGCGGACGGCGCAGGCGGGCACGCACGCGCGCCAAGAGCTCCTCGGGCCAGAAGGGCTTGGTCATGTAGTCGTCGGCGCCGAGGGCCAGCGCACCGACCTTGTCCTCGGTGCTCTGCCGAGCGCTGAGCACGAGGATGGGCACGTCGGAGCGCATGCGGTAGAGGCGCACCAGCTCCGTGCCCCAGACCCCTGGGAGCATGATGTCGACCAGGACCAGGCTGAGACCGCGGAGGTCGACCTCACGCGCCTCGGCCCCATCGCGGATCCAGGCCACGGAGAACCCCTCGCGTTCCAGGTGGCCGACCACCTGCGCTCCGAGGGCTTCGTCGTCCTCCACGACCAGGATCCGCGCGTCCACGGCTCAACGCCCCCGGCGACCTTGACCGCGCGGGCCGTTCGGCGCGCCGTCAGGACCGCCGTGACCGGGGCCGTCTCCGCGACCTTCGAGCATGTGCTGATGACGCGATGCGAGCATGCGCAGCAGCTGTTGCCGGTCGAGCACTGCGGCCACGCGCTCCTCGATGGCGAAGCGGGCCTGCATGTGCTGCCGACGCAGCTCGGGGTTGGCTCGACCCGTGCCGGGCGCGGGGCGGTTGGCCTGCATGGCCTGCAGCTGGGCCAGCGCCTCGGCGAAGATGGCGCGGATCTGCTGCACCTGGTTGGGCCGCAAGGACAGCTCGCGCGTCATGGTCTCGAGGCGCTGGTTGAAGAACTGCTGCATCTGAGCCGCATCGGGCGGACCGCGCCGACCGCCGGGGCCATGGCCATGGCCCTGGCCAGGTCCATGGCCCTCACATGCGCACATGGGCGGCATGTCCATCCCGCCGTCGGCGTCGGACGGTTGGGCGGAGGCAAAGGCGGGCACGCTCAGGGCGAGCATCAAGCTGAGGGGGATCAGGGACTTCATCGGGACTTCTCCTTGGGTGACGGCGACATGCCGCGGGTTCCATTGGAGCAGGCGGATGTTGCGGAAAGCTTGCGACACCCAGAATGAGTCGTCGATGGGTTCGCGCCCGTCCGCGGGGCCACACAGCCGATTCCAGCAGGGCCCGGGGTCTACGCCGGCGTGGGCGGCTCTACGCCCTCGGGTCCGTCGTCTTCGAGCGGGATGACCAGTGGCGTGGGCGCGCGCTGAGCGGGTCCCTGGAACTCGCCCAGGCGATAGAATCGTTCGACGAATTCCACCAAGTGGGCCGAGGCATCGCCAGGCAGACTCAGCTCCTCCCCGCACAGCTCGAGACGAACACTGCGGGCGCGCGCCATGGCCTGCACGTCGAGGATGGTGAGATCCGTCGTGACCGCATCGTACACGCCGCCCGGCATGCTCACGGCGGCCGGCCGCAGGCGAGCGAGCTGCGCGCTTCCGTCGATGGAGATGTGCAGGTCACGGCAGACCTGCCAGCGCGGGCTGGTCGCGGCGGCGCCCAGCAGGACGTGGACCCTGACCTCGTCCACGCCGGGATCGGCGCTGAGATCGAGGTGGCCACGCCCCCGGGGAGCCCGTGAGACTTCGAGCTGGATCGCCGCCGAGAGCGCGGGCGTTGGGGGCACGACCGCCACCAGCTCGAGCTCCGGCGGGGCCGGCTGCTGCGAGACGTCACGACTCGAGCCGAGGGGCGGGACGAGCAGGAGCAGCGCGAGCATGGGGGTGGCGCGTGTCATGACAGGTACACGTATACAGGGCCTTCGACCCCCGAGGCCCGCAGAGCTTGGCTCGAAGGGGCCTGCTGCTACACTCGCGCGCCATGCGCCAGCTCCGCATCTTCGACGATCGAGTGGCCGCAGACACGCTGCGCGACGCGCTCTTCGTGCAGGGCATCCAGACCACCTTGAACGAGACTCGCGAGGGCGGCTTCTCGCTCTGGGTGCACGACGAGGAAGAGCTCGCCACCGCCCGGGCGATCGCCGAGGAATTCGAGCTCGACCCGCGTGCGCCGCGCTTCGCGGAGGCGAGCAAGGTCGCGGACGGCCAGCGACGAGCCCAGACCCAGTCCGAGAAGAAGAGCCGACACCGCACGCTCGAGGCGGCCGAGGTCCTACGCTCGGAGGAGCGTCAGCGACCGCCGGTCACGGTGGAAATCGCGCTCGTCTGCGTACTGGTCTTCGCGCTGATGAACAGCGCCCACGGCGACAAGGTGACGAGCCTGCTGTCGATCCAGGGCCACGGCACCACCATCGCGCTCGGCACCTGGGGCGGCTCCGGGCTCTTCGGCAACGTGCTCTCGGGCGAGGTCTGGCGCCTCGTGACCCCCATCTTCCTGCACTTCGGCATCCTGCACCTGGTGTTCAACCTCTCGTGGCTCTGGGTCTTCGGCAAGACGCTCGAGGGCAGCTTGGGCAGCCTGCGCTTCGCCTGGATGGTGCTGCTCCTCGGCGTGTTCTCCAACGTCCTGCAGTACGTCGCGACCGTGTCGCCCTTCTTCGGCGGCATGAGCGGCGTCATCTACGGCCTCTTCGGCTACCTCTGGATGCGCGGCCGCTTCGATCCGCGCGTGAGCTACGGGCTGCCCGGATCGACCGTGATGATCATGATCGGTTGGTACGTGCTGTGCCTGACCGGCATCGTCGGCGCGGTGGCGAATGGCGCGCACACGGGCGGTCTCGTGCTCGGGGCGCTCTGGGGCTACCTCGCCTCGGGCGACCTACGCCGTCGTCTGCTGCGCTGAGACTCCCGGGAGCGCGCGCAACAAGGCGAGCACGCTCGGCGCGAGATCGGCCAGGGACTCGGGATCGTTGTGCAGCTTCGACAGCAGCACACGGCCCTCGACGAAGGCCACGAGATCCCCGGCGGCGCGCTGAGGGTCGCCAAGATCGAGCTCACCCGCTTGGGTCGCCTCCTCGAGCACCGCGGCCAGACGCGAGGTCCAATAGCCGAAGACCTCGTTCAACTTCTCGCGCAGCAGCTCGTCCTGCGTGCTGAGCTCGAGGGCGAGGTTACCCAGCGGACAGCCACAGACCTGCCCGACGGCGTCGCGGCCACGGCAGGCCTCGTTGGCGTTCGCGCGCAAGAAGCGCTCGAGGCGCTCGAGGGGCTTGCCCGCGCCTCCCAGCGTGAGCTCGAGGCCTTCGGCCATGTGCTCCCAGTAGCTGTCGATCACGTCCAGCACGAGATCGCGCTTGGAGTCGAAGAAGTGATAGAAGCTGCCCTTCTTCACCCCCGCTTCGTCGCAGATCTCGCTGACGCCCACGGCGGTGTAGCCGCGCGCCGAGATCAGCCGACCGGCTGCCTCGAGGAGCTTCTCACGCGCGTCGCTGGGTCGGCCCATGTCATCTCGTCAGTCGTCGGCTAGCGCGTCCCCATTACAGGGGGCGGCACAGAAGGAGGATGCCCGAGCCACGCCGGAGCGTCGAGACCGAGGCGCGCGTAGCTGCGGCGGCGATCCTCGAGGATGTCTTCGACGCCAGCCAGGAGCTGGGCGAAGTCGTCGACCCGCTGTGTGCGCATGTTGGCCAGGGCGACCTGCTCGTGAAGAGGGAGGGGCGCGGGCGCGTCGAGATCGAGCGCGGCCACCGCGTCCGGATCGATCAGGCTGGTGCCATGCGCGTCCCCGCGGAGCTGGTCGAGCCGGGCTGATGCGCGCTGCCCAGGGACAGAGGCCGAGGGCTTCGACCACCTCGGTCTGATAGCGCCTGTAGAGTCGCAAGGACTCCGCGCGGAGCACGTCGTCCAGGTTCGTGTCAAGAGGCGGCGCCGACTCGCTCGAAACAGGATCGGTCACCTACAGACGTGGGACATGGAGTCGCAGGTCTCGGTGCCCACGCCGGCCGCGCGGAGGGCCGACGCTCAGCAGCAGGTGTGACCGGCGGAGCAGGTCGACATTCCGCCGCTGCAGTCGCCGTCGTCCAGGCAGCCGACGCAGATGTGTGCGCCGGTCTCGCACTTGGGAGTTCCGCCGCTGCAGTCGCCGTCGTCCAGGCAGCCGACGCAGATGTGTGCGCCCGTCTCACAGCCGGGCGTCGAGCCCCCGCAATCCGTGTCGCTGAGGCATTGGACGCAGGTGTTCGGGTTCACACCCGTGTTGCACACGGGGAGGCCGGGCACGCTCGCGCAGTCGGCCGCGTTGGTGCATTCCGCGCAGTTCCCGGAGATGCAGGCAGCGGCGGTCGCGCTCGTGCAGTGGGCGTCTGACGCGCACTCCACGCAGGCGGCGGACACGCAGTACGGGCGTGCCCCAGCACAGGCGACGCACACGCCTCCGCCGCCGCCGCAGGCGCTCGGTGTGTCGCCGGCGAGACAGGTCCCTCCGCTGACGCAACCCGTGCAGCACGCGCCTGCGCTGCAGACGCCATTGACCCCGGCGGTGGTGCAAGAGACGGTGTTGGGCATGAGCGTGCAGACCCCTCCCGCACAGCCATCCGTCGTGCACACGTTGCTGTCGTCACACGACCTGGGCGTGCCGCTGCACATGCCCAAGGAGCACACGTCGCTGACGGTGCAGCCATCGCCATCGCTGCAGCTGGCCGTGTTGTTCGTGTGACCGCAGGCCCCGCTGCCGGGATCGCAGGAGTCGGTCGTGCACACGGTGGTGTCGGCGCAGTCCTTGGCGGCGCCGGCCCGGCACGAACCGCCCAGGCATTGATCGCCCAGCGTGCAGCCGTTGCCGTCGTCGCACGAGGCCGTGTTGTTCG
>Ga0100385_1004150_pt1 | contig 12582 bp, 13 predicted proteins | sample CryGeymeta201509_FD_81543 | JGI IMG/M metagenome (GOLD analysis project Ga0100385, IMG submission 81543) | Groundwater microbial communities from Crystal Geyser aquifers in Utah, USA - Crystal Geyser metaG 2015-09 | ecosystem: Environmental > Aquatic > Deep subsurface > Groundwater | place: USA... | reverse complement strand
GATTGAGTGCGAAGGTATTTAGTTTATCTCTTTTGAGTCCTTGGTGTTGAATTTTAACATGGAATGTTGGATGTCCTGACCTGAGTTGTAGTTGAACTCCTAACCTTAGTACTCATCGCCAAAACCTGTTCTCATTCCAAATTTATTGCTAAACCTACCGGACATCCCTCGATCAAGTTCTTCTCTCTAATTATCTTCAAAAACATTGATTTCTAATTATTATTCCCTCTCGTCCAATTCTTTTTCAATTTATTCCCGTTTTTCCTACCACTATTGATCCTATTTTTTCTCTTTTTGTTACTATTCATCTTGGAGATTGAATCGTTCTTCGGCTTAGTGGAGAAGTGCTTAGTCTTATTATTACTGTTGTTGTTTTTAGAATTATTGCTGCTTTTTGAGTGAGTCTATCATTTTCTGTTATTATTATTCATTCTATTTCAGCTATCTTTCTGCTTCAATTTTAAGCAATTCAAGGCGTTGAGCTTACTATCGTTGTCTTTGTTATTATTCTCGCATCTTTCGTTCTTCTTCCTATTTTCTTCTCTTTTGCTATTCAATTTTCCTCTGCTATTATTCTTTTTTTCTTCTCTATTCATCCTCCTTAGTCCTTCTAGCCTCCTCTTGTTATCTTGCAATTCTCTCAGCTTATTCTCGCTTTTTAGTATCCTTCAGCTATGATTGTTTCTTTTCGAGGTCGTCCAAATCTTTCATTGTTTGTTCGATTTCATCAAAGCCTTCTTGAGTACCACGATTGAAAGGAATCTGGCTTCCATACTGTTAATTGTTTTATCTCTAATATGGTTATCTTTCGTAATTGGGAGTGGGACCATTTATCAGACTGCCATAAAATGTTTTTTTTGGTATTTTTTCAGGAGAGGACTCTGGAGTTCTTGTTTCATAAGGATTAGCTGATGAAGCCTGACTTTGTTGTGGCTGAGGTTGAGGCTGATTATTTGGCTGCTGCGGTTGTTAATAATTTGAATTATTAGCAGGATTGTTGTGATTCGAATTGAAGGATGGTGGACTGGGGTTTTGGTTATTATTGTTCCAATATTGATTTTGATTGCTGGGAGGATTCGGGTAATTTCGGTTATTTGCTTGAGGAAATGGCGAAAGATTAGGATTATTGTAATTTTGCTGATTCTGATATGGAGAGGTTTGATATGGGTTGAAATTAGATTGATGCTTTGGTTGTTGTTGTGGAGGTATGTAAGGCGGTTGACCATAGTTATTAGGATTGTGATAGTTTTGTTGAGGACTAGGTGGATTCACTTGACCTGGATGTGGGTTGACGTAGCTTTGATGCTGTGGACCATTTTGCCCACCTTTCATGCTGCTCATTCCAGACATTTTGCTCTTCTGAATAACGCTTTAAATCACAGGAGGATCGATTCTGTGGTTGACATACGGTTCAATGTATGGTAGCAGTTCGTGCAGAGGAAAGTCTCCTTTTTTTGGGAGATACTTCATTATTGGATAGAACTGGAAGACCTCGCAATGCACATTGAGTTCAGTGGTAATGTCAACTCCTTTGAAGAAGTTATAACAAAAAGAGTATAAGTCCTCTAAATTTGAAATCTACCTTGAACGACGATACCACAAAATGCACTGAAACCACTGAATTTATGACTTCAGTTTGGAGACATCTCCGTGGGTGTTGAGGATCTGTGTTGTATGATTTTATATTTTCCTTACCATCTCGATCAGTATTTTCAAACTCTAGGCTTAGATGACTTTTTAGCCGATTGATTGCAGGATTTCGTATACCTTCTGAGGGTCCTGACCGACATGTTTAAACTGCTGGTCGTCCTTGGTGATATGCTGGAGGAGAGTTTATCGGTGCTGCTCCAGAATGAGTCTAGTTTTCATAGCGATGACTTTTAGTTCGCTGGCTGAGTACTATCGGTATTTGGGGGCTTGCTATTTGCTGCCGAAAGCTTGCTTTAGTCTGTTAAAGAAGGACATTTGGCTTATAAAATATATCTAAGATGGAGTATAAGTAATGACAAACAGAATTGCTTTAGTTGATATAGATATACGATCAGGCCCGGGCGTTTTAATTTGATTGTTTTGATATAATATTTCATTGAATTTTTCACTTTCTTTTGAGAACAATCTCCCTCGAACACCTTTTTCTTAGCAAACATAGTAATTTATCGAAGAGGACAACAGGAAAAGGACTCCAAGAGTATATTTGTGCACTTTTATCCAAACAATTTGTATACAGCATTAAATTAGAAAACGAAGAGCTGAAGCAGATGAAGAAAATGTACATGATATAATTCAAGAAAATAATATTATTGTAAGGAACTTACTGCTACAAGTTAGATAGACCTACTGTTATATTTATACAATGGATAGATATACTAAAATAAAGTGAGATCAATGAATAAGGGTATCTTGAATTTTGTAAGGATCTCCTTTTGCATCAAGTCCGTCCTAGCTCTTCTTATCTAGATCGTTGTTCATTGATAAATTAATACGTTGAATGTGGCTGGTCACTATTTTCTAAAAACATCTTTAAGCCGTTCGAATCTTGTCAGTGTTCTCTTAACTTTCTTATATAAAAATACCTTGCAGCTAGATATCTCAATAAAAAAATCATCTTCACTTTCTTATTTGTTCCCTCAACATTCAATCAGCAAGAATCAGGCCCCAAAGATGGCCAGTCTTTAGCTAACCACCTCTATTGTGAAAGCACCCACTTTTAGAGTCATTTTCCATGTACCAGGTCATCTATAAAGAGGGCGCTGAATTTGTTTATAAGCCTTTAAATATAGATCTAACAAGCTAAATTTATTAAATAAATCGATGTACAAACTGCTCCTGACTCTTCTGTTGGTTCTCCTCTCTCACCAGGGTTGCGATAGCGATTATTTCCTCAGCCCACCACTTCCCCCCACAGCCTTCATTGGCTAATACTACACCACACAGTTCAGAATACTCGGACTCGACAACCCAGTCTTCAAATTCAGCGATCTTCCCTCAGAGCTCAAAGGTTACTCTGATGGTACAATTGCTGGTACGCCTCTTAAAGCTGGCTCATATCCAGCTCGAGTTTTCTTCACTACTCCTCGATGCTCCAGCTATCGTGACATTGTCATCAGAGTTGCTCACTCTGTTTCCTCTACTGAATAATTCAACAGAGCTGCAGGTGTGATGGCATCTGAAAGGTTTATTATTGTCAACAATGAACAAAGATCATTCACTTATCAGGCTGGAGAAAAAGTTAACCTAGCACTCCAAGCTGTCAAGGGAGTTAGTCCCTACACTTGGAGCTTCATGAACCTACCCGCTGGTTTGGTTGGCACCAAAGACGGAAAAGTTTCTGGTGTTCTCAATGATGCCGGATACTACTCTTTCAGTGCTTCGGCTAACGATGCTGAAGGCAGTTCAGCTGATTGCTACTACACTTTCAACATTCAACCTCAAGGTACTGCAGGTAAATACGCTTCTAATTTAGTCTCCAACTTGATCGAGGTTCCTAACAGAAATATTCCCGTTCAGTATGACATCAACCAAGTCGAAAAACAGCAATTGCAGGCCACAAATGCTGTTTACTCTGCGATCAGGGTTGTCAATGATGCTAAAAGCATCTCCGAATAAGCCAAGGAACTCTACGGCAAGACCACTCTTGCACTGAACTTTGCCACTAGTCAAGAAAATGGCGCATCTGCAAAGGTCAGTCAGGCTGCCTCTAACAGAAAGGAAGCTGAGGTTGCTGAAGCTAAAGCACATGAAATCCTCGAGACTGCCTACAAGATTGTTTAATTAGCCACCACTAACGTCAACAACCAAAGAAAGGTTGTTGCTTTTGCCAAGGATGACCTTGAAACTGCTCAGAAGAAATTCAACATCGCTACTAAGTAATTTGAAGAAGCCAACAATGTTTTCATCAATGCTGAGGCTCAGACCAGTCAAGCTGCCCAGAATGCCAAAGCTGCTCTGACTGCTGCTCTTAATGCTCAAAATGTCTACGATCTTGCCTTCAAAACCTACAAAAACGCCAAACAAATCCTCAGTGATGCTTTGGACAAGAAGCAACAAGCCGATTTGGTGGTCAATGCTGCCAGAAACGCTCTCAACCTTGCTACTCAAGTGAATGATGCTGCTCAAGCTGAGCTGACCATCGCTCAGGATACCTACAAGAAATCCTACTCCGCCCTTGATAACGCCAATGCTTTGGTTTCGAACCTCAGAGCTAGTCTTCAAGATGCCATGGATAGATTGGGCGCAGCCAAATTTAATCTTCAGCAAGCAAACAACAACTTGTTTGTTGCTCAGGCCAGAAAAGAGCAAGCTGACAAGGCTACCGCCATCGTCAAGACCCAATCATCTACTTTACCCGATCCCAACGGCACATCGACTTACATCTTCGGCGGTTGTGACCAACTCAACTATCCCACAATCGCTGGTGCAGACATCATCGGTGCTCACAACAAACTCGGCTTCCAGCTCCAATCGGGCTATACTCTTCTATACGGTGACTGCACTACAGCATCCAAGGTGATTGTTGGAAATGGCGACGTCATTTCATATACCGGTTACCTCAAGGACGGCTATGTTCATGCTACTTCTTACAGCAAATGGCAATGATAGTAGAGCTATTTATTTTTATATCATAACAAGGTGTTTTTCTATATAATTCGAGTTAGAAGAATATGGATGAGGTACTTGATGAAGAGTAGGAGTTGGAGATCACTTTCCGGAGACCATTCCAACCAAAGTTCATGAAATAACTAAACACCGTAAATGAAAAAAACAAGAAAAAAATGAAGAGGATGAAGGAACAAAAAAGTTTGAATCCGAAAAAAATGGAAAAATTTGAAACCATAGGTTTACCTACATCATTCAAAACCATCAAAAAATTACCAGAGAGCAATAGAAATGGCAACAAAATATACGCTCATTGGAAAAACAACCAGATCCAAGGCTAAGCCGAGATATACTATAACAACGGGGTTATTTTCAGAGGATATTATCAAAACGGGATCAAAATCAAGGGTCATTTCACTTTTCTCCATGGCTATGAGTATGTCGGTTATTGTTTGGGAAACAAGTTTAATGGCGAAGGGTCATTGATATTTCCTTCGGGGAAGATAATCACTGGCGAGTGGAAGGAATACAATTTAGTGGATAAGGGTAAAATTGAATATCCAAATGGTGAAGTTTACTATGGGTAGATAAAAAATTTAAAGAAACACGGCAGGGGTTACTTATTTTTCAAAGATGGTAGTAAATATGAAGGGTAGTTCTAGGAAGGTCAAATAACAGGACTAGGGACTTACTTCGTTGAAGATATAGCTGTTTGTACTGGTAATTGGATAGATGGGGAGTTAGAGCAGGAAATAAATCTAGGCCAGATCAAAAGTTAGATCTTCGAAGAGAATGTTGTTCAGACTACTAAAAAGGAAAATAGTTAAACTAAGCCTCGATTAGTTAAAAAGAGCAGTCTTGTAAACCTGGCTTAGAGATCGGTGGATAACAAAGCACATAAAAAATTGAGATTTGCCAACTTGAATAAATAATAGATCTAGAATATTCAAGTCTAAGATGTTGTTCCGAACTTCTGAACAACATATCACACCCTGATTGCTCAATTGTCTTGATTATGCTGAAACATCAAATATAAAGACTCAGTATATCATGCATTATTTATCTTTATTCCTGGGACTTTTGACGGCAGTCGGACTAACGGTTTTCTTCTATTTTTATTTTTCCCTTTCTTGTTCAACAAACTCGCGCAATTTGAGCTCCTCTTTGATTTGTTTCAAAAACTCAGCTTAGTTGGGTATCACATCAAAGTTCAACTACAAATTTGGCAAAGGTTCATCATCTTCGATTAGCATCCAGTCAAATATTTTATCATCTATGTAACCAAGTTGTTCAATCTTTTGGTGCATGACTGTTTTGTAATATACGTAGCGTGGCTTTTCGTCAAAAGCGAGCCCTTTTGTGTACCGGAAGAGCTGGAGGAGCTAAGGATAACCCGCAAATAGCTATTCCTAGGATATTTATTGCTTGATTTTGATAACCATTCGAGCCTTCTCCAATTATGTCTTTTTGGGGTGTTTGGCAGCTTAAGACCAAGGAAGGGTACCCTTCATCCAGTAGAGCATCAGATAAATCAAAGACTACATATCATCCTTGCGACTGATGCCCTCTCCTCTGTTGTATTTCAAACTAGAAAATTCCATATTGATAGTTCGAGGTTCCGATCTACTAATTTAGGCGACATGTTCTAGAGTTTGTCCATCTTTATATCTCGATGCTGCTCCATAGTCGACAATGAAAATTTTACCTTGTTTTTCACCAGGACCCAACATGAAGTTCTGTGGTTTGATTTGATTATGAATAAAATTTTTGAAATGGAAGTATTGCAAAATAGAGATTACTTCTTGACCGAGCATGAGGGCTGTTTTTTGACTGAAAGTGCCACCACATAATTGCTGCAATTTTTCCATTGATCGATCGAGTTATTCTAGACAAATGAAGTTGTAGTCTTATTATTGGCCACACCAATGCATGTGAGGGATGCCGATGCCGCCTTGCATTATTTGGAGGATTTTGCCCTACTGAAGGATAGTTAGCACCTGATCGTTGGGTCTCACCTTGTACTCCTCGCCTTTCATAAAAACACTTTCTGAAGTTTGAGTGTGAATGCCTCGATAGAGGAGATGGTCATGTTGACCTGAAATTTTTGAGGCAAATCTGAAGCGACCGACTAACCGCACTTCTATTGGTCTCATTATTTTTTAGAATGATAGAATTGTAATTATATCTATCTAAGTCATGGCACCCAAATCAAAGAAAAAGACAAAAGTATCACTTGAACGCATGCTCCTGTAACCCGTTCCCGAAACACCCGTCCCTTAGCCATACTTCAATATTCCATCACCCGAGCCCTACGTTTTTCCTCTCAGCAGCACCCTCCTTGAGGGCATTAAGCTCATTGAAAACTACTTCCCTGATGATATCAACAAAAAGATACAGAGTAAGCTCAGTGGTCGCAGCATTTAAAGAATGGCAAGGTTCAAAGATGTATATTGCATGATGGGCAAAGGAGGTAATGGATTGCTGGTTGGCGATCATCTCATGAATTTAAGGGGAATCACTGCTTTTTCATATGGGCCTTCACATTTGCTTATTGCTTTCTAAGATCTAAGGTTGGAAATATATACACTTCAGTTGAGATTAGTGAAAGTGTTAAAAAATTTCAGCACAAAGAGGATAACATTCCTTAAATTACTAGCTGTACCCAAAGGCTACTAAAGTTTGATAGTGTTTTTCAATGTAGGGACCAAGTTGATGGTCAGTCGAATATAAAAAAGTTTCTTCTCGACTCTAGCCGTCAAAATAACTCATGATGTGATCAGTGATCTGGAGTTCCCAATCACCTGTATGACTTAAATTCCTGCCATGTTCAGATACTATCTCCAACGAGATGCGACATACAGAAATAGCAGTTTAATTGCCATATCTGCCATCAACGCGGTTTATATTATTTCTGTCAACCATGCCAAGTTAGATGCTGATGTCTTTTGGAAGCGAATCTATTTCAGGAAACAAGAAGATGCGGGTTGCAGTACAGTGTCATGGGGAGAGGCCAACATCCAGGCACCATCCAGAGATATCAAGGGCGAGAAGTTAGTGTTTAACTTTTCGTTTGATAACAAATTATATTTTGTAGCTCTGAAGGAAGTCGATAAGGAAGTTGATGGAAATTTCCAGACCAAATGTGAGTGGGTCTAGAGCTACAGTTTCGAGCTCAGCAAAAGAGTAGCATTTTGTCAGCAAATGAAAAAAAGTTAGGTTCTTATTGTCACTGAAGAAAACACCATCGTAGTCTTCCACACCAAAAATTTTGATATTTTCTAAAAAGAGCTCAAGTAGGATCAAATTGAGATGATGTCGGAGAGCTTCAGTGATAAGTTAGACATGAGGTTGGTGTCAGGTGGAAAGAGGCACATTGAAATGTTGAAAAATGGGGCCACCTAAGAAGATATTGCTTTGTTGACTCAGGGAAAATATGTAAGCTACTCAGATACTTTCCTCTATGAATATCCAAGCAATTAAATTTACTATTTGACTGATCGCCAATTCGGTGTATATGTCTACTGTCACTGGAAGCTGATTTCAGATTTGCTTAAAGTCTAACAAAAATTCGAATGCGCCATGATTTTCTTGATAGCTTTGTACAAAGGGGCCAACAGATTTGATTTGGGTGTGGAAGGTCAATAAAAATAGCTGAGCGAATACATCCAGATGTTGTGTATTGACTTTATCAACAAAAAGCTCGGAAGGATGAAAGAAATGCCCGAAATTATTGACAACTTGTTGGAGCAAGATGACTATCTGAAGATGATTGTCATTCCTTTAGAGTTCTTGATTGAAACTGATCAATTCGACTTCCTATTCGAGGTGGTCAAAGATAAAATCATAGCTTGTCTCACCACGGATCAGAGTAGCACTGCTCTTAAAAAATCATAAACTATCTTCTACCGAGTCCTAGAAAAATTCATCGAACATGGTAGAGTGAAATACATTCCTGAGACACAACTCGATCAAATTCTTAAATATTTTGTATAAAACGATAGTCTAGAAATGATTGACAGATTAGCAATTTACTTCGATTTAACCCGCATCGATCGAAGTATTGTAATTCAGTGTCTGCTCCAGAACAACTTGGTGGTCAGTTTAGCACATATATGTACTCAAGGGAATTAAATTGAATTTGTGACACCTTTTGTCAAGTTTTGGGGATTCTCTGAAAGTCACCGTCAGAGAAATGAGCCGGAATTCGCAATGGCTTACGCATTCAGAGCTTTGTGGTATGTCAAGTTGTGTCTTCAGAGAAATTGGATTTTGAAGGAGTATTCTTTTTCCAAATACGCCACGATGATCACCATCCTATCTCAACATTTTCTGGGCGAAAAGATCCTGTTAAGTCTTCTGTCCTTGAGGCCATCTGACTGTCTAAATACTTTAGCTTACTACTTCACAATCGAAAACTCCCAAATCATTAATAACAGTGACACAAAATTGCCATCTGCTCCGATTGAGCCTTGGATCGAATCACGCGAAGGCAACGAAAAAGTTGAAGAATTGCTCTCGGCTATTTTTATTTATTTGAAGAAAGCACTGAAGAGTCAGGTCGAAGAGAGGATGAGTTTGTTCCTAAGCAGTATAGTTGTTTACAAAACTGTCAAATTCACCCAAGACAAATACTATGGCATTTTGTCTGCTTTAATCAGAAATTACGGGTTATGCAAAGATGTCAACTATGGACTTGAAGATAAAATGCTGGAGGAATTCAATGAAACCTTCTGTGACTACAGTTAAGATGACAAAGATGAGATTTTGGCTGCAAGGTATATCAACAAAATACTCACACTTGTTTACTATCAATGCAGAGATTTTGTCATCAAGAAATTACCTGAACTGTACCAAGAATCAAAAATGTATAACTTGACTGATCTTCAGGCTTAGATCAGTTTTCTGCAAGGAAATTTCTCTAACTGTATTGATATATATGTTCGATCAAAACAATCAGCCAAAATTCTTCTATTTGAATTTCTTTAAAATTCTTTCAAAAGGCTCGTTCTTGAAAAACGTAAGAATTAAAAAATTATGCTGGCAAATTGCATTAAAAAAGATATCAAATACATGGTCAAACTAGAACCTCAAAAAATCAAAGTCCTGGTTCAGAACTACGTCCCTGAAATCCAATAAGAACTCATATGGGCATTGGGAGACGATTAAGATTTGCAACTATAATATCTGTAAGGTATCATCAATGATGATTAAAGGACCCAAATGAAGAACAAACTCTCAGAAGAATCTGTCCTCAGATTTGTTGAGTTGATGGCTAAGCACAAGCCTGATAACTTAATCGACGCTTTCAAGAAAAATCCTAATTTTTCTATTGAGGAAAGTTTGAAGATATGTGAGCAATACGAGGTGTACGACTGCATGGAGTATCTCTATGAAAGAATGGGTTCCATCTTTTAATCTGTCAAAATTGCTGCCTTGAGAATTGACCGTATTTTGAAGTCGAGAAACGACTTCGATGAGTAAAACTTCGCACCATATATCAAAATAAAAGAAATACTTGACAATGCTATTGATGTCTGTAAGAAAAATCATTCAGAATAGATCTGGTAATCGCTGCTAGACTCATCTATTGACCTCTACAACAAGTACAAAGATTCTGATCTACCTGAAGACTAAATATAGATCTTTTTCTACATCAACGGAGAAATCATTGAAAACCTCGCATCCAACTGCTCTATTGAGCACACCATATAACTCCTGCAAAGCAAATACACCAACCTGAACATGGGCGGAAAGATGACCAAGGCTTTTATCAACATTCTCAGCGATTTGTCACATTCGATCAACATTTTATACATAGCCACCAACATGGTTAATGTTAGTTTACAAAAAATACTCATCAGAGATTATATGGAGAAATTGCACTGCTTTAGAACTTCGCCCTATTGCACCACCTGCAGTTACCCGCTTTCAAGAAGAGAAAAAAATATTCATTTCAGATGTGGGCATTCTTATCATCAGGAATGTTCGATCGCTAAAGATCCGGTGGTTTGTGTATACTGTTTGGGAGATAGGTCCGATCAGTTCACGTATTATCTGAATACTTTGAATCCGAGGTATCCAAAGATGAAGAAGGTCAACGAGCTGAGTAAGAAATTTGAATAGAAGCAGTTGGAAATGGGAGAAATTTTCAAGATCGAGTAATTCGAAAGGGTCGAAAAAAGAGATGATGACGGACTGGTAGCTCTACGCTATGAGAAGAAAAAGAACAGATTCTAGAAATACGACGAATCTATCAAGTTCATTGAGGATGGCAACTGGAGAGTCCTCAGTGATTTGAGCTACTATTGATCAAGGATATGTATATTTGCAGGATAGTAAATCTATAGAAATATCAAAATTATAACAAAGGCTCCTCAAACACTTTTCTTCATTTTTCTGGATTTAAGCCGAGAAGCTCTTGGTTATTTTCTGAATTTGGCTGAAGGAACGAACAGAAAGTAGAGTAGAATAATGGCAAAAATTATTATAGTCATGTTAATGCATTTTTTTGTCCTTTGTTTGAATCTTTCAATTGCTCTTTCACTATAGGTCTGGTTGGAGTTGTTTGCGATCATCTATGAAGCTTAGGAACCATCTGATATGACTGAGACTGTACCAACTACCATTGAGTAGGTTCGGTTCTAGTTGATTTACTTATTATACGATGTCATCTGTGAGGATACTGAAGGCGACCTTGCTCCCTATATCTTTTAGAGAACTGCCCTCATTTTATTAATATTGTTGACTTTAGTGTTGGAGTTGACTTAAAGATCATTACTTTGGATTGATGAAGAGCTGACATTTGCGATAATAGAAATATTTGGCAAGTTTAAAGGCCCAGAAAGTTCATGCTTCTTGTGGTTTTATTTTTGGTATTGATGTTTGATAGGTGATTAATTCGATGGAGTTTACTAAATCCCTGAAAATTGACGATTTTCTTCATCGGACTAGACCTCTAAAATTGGAGCAGGTTCTAATTTTTAAGATTCATTCATCTCAATGTGAACAAGACTGGATATGACAAGATTTACCTTGGCTTGGAAGCAATTTTGGTATTTCTGGCAATTTGTTACCTTTTTCTCAAAGGCTGTTCAGAAGCTAAGTTAAGTATCTTCATCATTGGTTCGTCTGCAGAGCGCATTGTGATTATTTTTGGACTTTGAAGCGTATCTTCTAATGAAGAAGGAATTGATGTCAATGTTTTCTTGAGTGCTACTCCAACTATACTCATCTTCTCTCTTCCCAAATCTATCCTCCTTTGTCGGTTATTATGTTGTTCCTCTTCTTTGAACTTTCTGATAAAATGATCCAATTCCACTTTGCCCCTGTCGACAAACATATTAAAAGTCATGACTAAACCCTCTTTGCCCTTCTTAAATGTAATCGTATGTTTATCGAAGTATCTTTATTCGTGTTTCATGAATTGTTAATTGATTTGAGTGAGATCGAGTTCTGCTTATCCTATTACATGGTCATCACCTTTGAAGAAGTACCATAAAATTGCCTTCAATTTGGGGAGGTTTGTGCCTGAACTGAAGGTTATACTTGCATTGCCGAGGAATACCTTTTTGGCAAGGATAACCGGACTGACACCTTCCAACATCTCTGCTATCTTTTACTCTCCTTTGAAGATGGAGATACGATAAAAGGCTTATTTATTGACTGACTTGAAGGATGAAGTCTATCCCTCGAGGTAAAGCACATAAAGTCTATAGAATAGAGTTTCGACTGGCGGCTGCCGCTGTAGCTTCTTCATTATAATCCTAAAAATATGAAGCGTCTGAATGATGAATATTTTGAGAAGCTTGATAATATTAGATCAACCATCTAGCACTAAATTTGGAAGAATTATTCATTTGAATTATTTTAGATAGATTATGAGTTTGATTGATTTGTTGATATTATATTTGAAATATAAATCGTGGGGTTGGGGTTGGGGTTGGGGTATGGGAAGGGCGTGGGGTAGGGGAAGGGGGTGGGTGTGGG
>Ga0100385_1004134_pt1 | contig 12603 bp, 8 predicted proteins | sample CryGeymeta201509_FD_81543 | JGI IMG/M metagenome (GOLD analysis project Ga0100385, IMG submission 81543) | Groundwater microbial communities from Crystal Geyser aquifers in Utah, USA - Crystal Geyser metaG 2015-09 | ecosystem: Environmental > Aquatic > Deep subsurface > Groundwater | place: USA... | reverse complement strand
CCGCTCACTGCTCACCGCTATAGCGAAGCGCCTCGACGCGTTGTATGTTGGCGCCCCGATTTCTGTACGGAGCGTGTATGTGGGTTGTTCATAAGTTTGGTGGTACCAGCGTCGCAAGCGCCGAGCGTTATCGTAATGTGGGTAGAATTATCCTCGACGGTGCCTCGTCAACCGACCGCCAAGCCGCAGTCGTATCAGCCATGTCAGGCGTCACCAACGCCTTGATCGCGCTCGTCGAGCTCGCCGGGCACCGCGACGCGGCCTACGCTGCAGAACTCCGAAAATTGCGCGCTAAACATATCGAGACCGTCGGTGAGCTGATGACCGGCGCCACGGCTGAGGCCCTTGTCGCGCGGCTTGAGAAAGACTTCGACGACATCGAAGATCTTTTACGCGCCATTTGGTTGTTGAAGACCGTCCCGCATCACGCGCTCGACCTTGTCTCAGGCTTTGGTGAAATCTGGTCTGCACAGCTGCTCTGTGGGCATCTGGCCGAACTCGGCCATTCCGTGACCTGGTTGGACGCGCGCGAAGTCCTGCATTTGCATGCCGGGCCAGCCACCCTTGTTGACTGGGAGACCTCGCAAAAGCTGGCCGATGCATGGTTCGAAAAGAATGCCGAGCCCATCGTTGTCGTGACCGGGTTTGTGGCCACGGGCGCAGATGGGGTCAGCACAACGCTTGGACGAAACGGCAGCGATTTTACGGGATCCATTTTTGGAGCCCTACTAAGAGCCAGCCAAATCATCATCTGGACGGATGTGGATGGGGTGATGAGCGCCAATCCACGACTGGTCCCCGACGCCATCGTCCTGGACGGACTTTCGTACAACGAAGCGATGGAGCTCGCTTATTTTGGCGCGAAGGTGATTCACCCAAGCACCATGGCACCTGCAGTCCGCCTGAATATCCCGATCGTCATCAAAAATACTTTCGCGCCAGAACGACCGGGCACGGTCATCAGTGAAAAGACTTCCGGTTCGTTCGCGGTCAAAGGCATCGCAACCGTCGACGACATGGCATTGGTGAACGTCGAGGGCACCTCGATGATTGGGGTTCCGGGCATCGCGAGCCGGTTATTCAGCGCGTTGCGTGAAGCCGGCGTGAATGTCGTCATGATTTCACAGGGAAGCTCCGAGCATTCCATCTGTTTTGTCGTGCCTCAAAACCATGCGCAGATCGCCCAGAATGCGGTGGAGGAGGCATTTTTTGCCGAACGACATCATGGCCAGCTTCAAACGATCGAAGTCCAAAATAATTGCACCGTTCTGGCCGTCGTCGGCGACCGAATGGCGGGTGCAACCGGCGTTGCCGCCAAGTTCTTTGGGGCGTTGGGAAATGCCGGGATCAATATCCGCGCCGTGGCGCAGGGTTCGTCCGAAAGAAATATTTCGATCGTGATCGAAAGCAAGGAGGCCCAACGCGCCCTCCGCGCTGTGCACTCCGGTTTCTACCTTTCGAACCAAACGATCTCAATTGGTGTGGTGGGTCCAGGAGTCGTTGGAGCTACGCTTTTAGCGCAGCTCCAGGACCAGTCGGCAAGATTATCCGAAGAATTTCGGATCGACCTACGCGTGCGTGGTATCGCCAATTCCAAACAAATGGTGCTCGACGAACAATCGATCGATTTGGCCGAATGGAAACCCGCGTTGGCTGACGGACCGGCTTTTGATTTCGAGGCGTTTACCAAACATATCAAGACCGATTCTGTGCCCCATGCCGTGATCATCGATTGCACCGCAAACGAGGTCGTGGCGCGTCATTATTCGGAATGGTTAAAACGTGGCATCCACGTGATTACCCCCAATAAAAAAGCAAACTCGGCCGAATTTGACTATTATCAATTACTGCGTGAGATCTGCCGGACACGCGGCGTGCACTACCTTTACGAAACGACCGTAGGTGCAGGCCTTCCGATCATTCAGACCCTTCACGACCTGATTCAAACCGGTGATGAAGTTCTTCAAATTGAAGGCATCTTATCGGGTACTTTATCGTATCTATTTAATGCCTTCGACGGGTCAAAGTCTTTTTCGACGATCGTGACCGAAGCCAAGAGCCTCGGCTACACCGAGCCTGATCCTCGCGACGATCTTTCGGGGACCGATGTCGCTCGAAAGCTCGTGATTCTGGCGCGTGAAATCGGCCTAAAAATCGAGATGTCCGACGTAAAGGTCGAAAGTCTGGTCCCAGCAAATCTGCGCGAAGCGTCCCCCGAAGAATTCATGAAACGCCTGCCCGAGGTCGACCAGACCATGGCCACCTTACTCGCCGAGGCCAACGCCGCCGGCGAAGTTCTGCGTTATGTCGGAGTGATCTCAAAGGATGGGAAGGCCGAGGTCGCTTTGCGGCGTTATCCCGCCACCCATGCGTTCGCGCGGATTCAGCTCACCGACAATATCGTGCTCTTTAAGACCCGACGTTATCAAACGAACCCACTCGTGGTTCAAGGCCCCGGGGCCGGACCCGAGGTCACAGCCGGTGGCGCGTTTGCCGATCTGCTGCGTTTGACCCAATACCTTGGAGCAAGCCTGTGAAAGCCACAGCTTTTGCGCCAGCGACAGTCGCGAATGTCGGGCCGGGATTTGATATTCTGGGCTTTGCCGTCGAGGGCAAAGGCGACACCGTCACAGTCGAGACCTCGGCGACTCCTGGGATTCGTCTGAAAATCGACGGGCCTGGCTCGGAAGTCATCCCCCTTGAACCCGAGGGCAATACCGCCACCGCGGGCCTTTTGGCCTTGTTGGCCGAGATCGACTACCCCGGTGGGCTGGACGTTCATATTCAAAAAGGCATCCCGATTGGTTCGGGTTTGGGAGGGTCAGCCTCGAGCGCGGTCGGCGGAATCGTCGCAGCCAACGCCGCGCTTCAGACGAATTTAAGCCAGTCCGAAATGCTGGGTTACGCACTTATCGGTGAAGCCGTCGCCAGCGGTGATGCACATCCCGACAATGCGGCACCTTGCCTGTATGGCGGATTTACGTTCGCAAAATTGATGCACAAAACCACAGGTCGTTTAGGACCGGAAGACCTCTGCATTCGCATGATTCCTGTTCCAGAAGACCTCGAAGTCGTGTTGATCAATCCCGCCGTTCGTGTGGATACCAAAGCCGCCCGCGAGGTACTCCCGGACTCGTTCGAGCGAGGCCTTGTGGTGGCCCAGACGGCGAATCTGGCGCGACTGCTATGTGCGGCCTACGAAAATGACCGGGAGTCCTTTGGCGACGCCTGCAGCGACCTGCTGATTGAACCCTACAGAAAGACCCTGATTCCGATTTTCGAAAAGGTCCGGAAGACCTGCATCATGGCAGGAACTCTGGCTTTTAATATCTCCGGGTCTGGGCCGACGATGTTTGTCATCGTTCGAAAAGGCGACGGCGCGCGTGTCGTGGCCGCCGTGTTGAATGCCTACAAATCCGAACCTTATCCCGTCGAAGCCTGGGTCTCCCAAATAGGGGTTCAAGGCGCAAGGATTTTGCCATGAAATTTCGCAGCACCCGAAATGCCTCACCGTTGCTTGGCCTGAGCGATGCCTTGCGGCAGGGACTTGCCCCTGACGGTGGACTTTATGTTCCCGAGTCGATGCCACTTTTTGCGACCGGAGACTCCGACACGGCCAATTTTCAAGAGATCGCCCGAATGGTGTTGGCGCCGTTTTTTGAAGGCGACGTCTTAGAGCCTCATCTGGGCCGTTTGGTTGATGACGCGTTCAATTTCCCGGTTCCATTGATCGATATCGGGCATGGCACCAGCCTGCTTGAGCTTTTTCATGGCCCTTCGGCGGCCTTCAAAGATTTTGGGGCAAGGTTCCTGGCCAGTGCCATTTCTGATTTGGAAGTGAAGTCGGAAAAACCACTGACTATTTTGGTGGCGACCTCGGGAGACACAGGTGGGGCGGTGGCCGCAGCCTTCTGGCGCAAACCCGGCGTGAACGTCGTGGTGCTCTATCCCGAGGGCAAAGTGTCCGCACGCCAAGCACACCAGCTAGGTTGTTGGGGAGATAATATCCAGACCTTTGCCGTGCGCGGTGTTTTTGACGATTGCCAACGCATGGTCAAAGAGGCGTTTTCCAGCGAAAAATGGCATGCGGCGTTGCGGCTTTCATCCGCGAACAGCATCAATATTGGACGTCTATTGCCGCAGGTCACCTATTACGCCGCGGCTTCGCTTTGGTACGTCGCACGCCACGGGGTCGCTCCTGGCTTTGTGATTCCGAGTGGAAATGTGGGCAATGCCACGGCCGCTGCCTGGGCGCGCGAAATGGGCTTTCCTGTTCGAGAAATTGTTTTTGCAGCCAACGCCAATCAACCGCTGACGAACTGGCTTTCGAGCGGGAAATACACACCGAAAAAAACCATCCCGACACTCGCAAATGCTATGGATGTCGGCGCACCCAGCAATATGGAGCGTCTTTTGGACCTCTACCCGACTCGCCCGAATTTCGCCCGCGCGGTATCGATCGACGATAAATTAATTCAGGAAACAATCCGCAACGGCGAAGAAAAATGGGGACAAGTATTTTGCCCTCATACCGCCTGCGCCATCGCTGCTCGCGAGATCGTAGGTGGCGACCACTGGATCGCAGTCGCAACAGCCCATCCTGCCAAATTCGAGACCGTAGTTGAGCCACTCATTGGGCACGCCGTCGGCGTACCCAATGCGCTTGCCGAACTCCTAAATCGCCCCGCCCACGCCGACCTCATCGACGCCAACGTCGAATCGCTCGCCGCCGCGCTGTCGGTGAGCAATGAGCGGTGAGCAGCTGGCAGTGAGCGGTGAGCAGCTGGCAGTGAGCAGTGAGCGGTGAGCAGCTGGCGGTGAGCAGCTGGCAGTGAGCTGACGGTGTGATTAATTGGCCGTCCTGGCTGCTGCCTAATATAATTTCGGCAGCAAATCACCGTGTCTGGCTTGTGATTTGGTAAGCCGGTTTTCACTCATTGATATGTTAGGTTTTTGTTTTGCCCGATTCAGGACCGCAAATGCATCCCAATGAAGAAATAATCCACGCATTCTACAAGGCATTTGGCCAGAAAGACGCCGCTGGGATGATCACGCACTACCACCAAAACGCGCGATTTTCGGATGCGGTTTTTCCAAACCTCGATGGGGACGGAGTTCGGGCCATGTGGACGATGCTTTGTGAAGCTCCGGCTTTGAAGATCGAGGTCTCCGAGGTTCAGGCCAACGACCAATCCGGCTCAGCCCGTTGGGACGCCTGGTACACGTTCTCGGCGACCGGACGAAAAGTTCATAATATCGTGCACGCCAAATTCGAGTTCGAAGACGGCAAGATCAAAGTCCATAACGACGTCTTCGACTTCTATCGGTGGTCAAGACAGGCGCTTGGTGCGCCGGGCGTGCTCTTGGGCTGGACCCCGATGATTCGGTCCAAAGTTCAAAAGACCGCAGCGTCACGTTTGGCGGCGTGGCGAGCCGGTCAGGACCTCTGAAACGTTTTGACCGGCCGTGTCATCGAGCACGGCTTGGGCAGCGAGCAACATGCTCGTCGCAATGCCGGGCTGGAGCCCGGCGGACCAAGCACAAGGCCGGGCTGGAGCCCGGCGGACCAAGCACAATGCCGGGATGGAGCCAGGCGGACCAAGCGGGGATCAGGTGTTCACAAAAAACCAGGTATTCCCTTACGAGAGTGGTCCGGCTATAGACGCATCTTGGGCAACGAACCAATGTGCTGGAGACGCGAATGAAATGGATTTTTAGATTGGCGATGATGGGTACGCTAGGCATGGCAGCTTGTGCTGATGATACAGCAAACCCAACGGCCGACGCCGGTTCTGACGCGCGAATCGAGACGACTCTGGATTTGGGAACGACAACTGACGCGGCGAACGACATCAACACTCAGGTCGATGACGCGGGCATGGATGCGACCGAAGACGTCGGTGCAGACACCGGGACGGAAGTCTGTTGGCCAGCTCCTTCGGCCAATCGAACCCGTAAGCTCGTCGTTTCGCGGCCCTATGACGAAGACGCGATGGCATCGGGTCTATTTGTGATTCAGGACGTCGCGCTCGATGGCACGTTGTCGCCTCCAAGTGGGCAATTCACGCTGAGCCGGACCTCAGGCGGCAAAATCCAATTCACGCCCGACGGTTCAGTGGGTTATGTGCGGCTGGACGACGGCAAAATTGGTGCATTCCGGATTCTGGCCGACGGATCGACCGAAATCGTGCATCAGGCTTTCGCGGCCAGCGAGTACGTCTCCGAAATCGTGATCGCCCCTGATGGCCAGTATTTGTACATGCTGACCGTCGGCTTCCGAAACGTTTCCGGCGGGATTTACCGCGCAAAAATAGATTGTAAAACCGGCGAGTTGACGGACGAAGGATTAATGACGCCTGCCAAATTAGCCTACGGAATGGAATTCGTTTCACCGACGCGGGCTTTCGTAGAATCAGTTGATATTGCCGACACCGAGGTCCCTGGCCACGTCCATGAAATCACGGTGGGCGATACGATCACCCGCGTCGCCGGAAGTGCGTTCACAGGCGAAGACGTTGGGCTGGGTGGATTTGCTGTGACGCCAGACGCGAAATTCGCGATCGTTGGTGATAACGGTCTTTTCAGCACGCACAGCATCAGCGTCGTTTCGCTGCTGAATGGAATTTCCTCCGTACAGAATTTCCCCGTTGAAGATCCGCAGGATATTGCGGTTTCACCGTTTAATAATGCGGCGATTATTTTGTCCCTCGAGGGCGATAAACTCGAAATTTACGACGTCGACACCTCGAAAAATGAGCCGCTGACTTTCCGTTCTAATTTGGCGACCGCCGCACCCGTGTTGCTGCCTGCTGACTTGGTCATGGTTCGACAAGGTGATTTGGAAGGCCACGCCTACATCGCTGAAAACGTCGCTATTCGGCATCTTGTCTTCCGACCATCAGGCACGGTCGAGGACTTGGGCCTGACCTCGAATGGTGCGGGATTGACAGGCATCAGCGGCGCCATTGGCGTACAACCGTAGTCAGTGAGCGGTGAGCAGTGGGCAGTTTGGTGCGTGAGCGGGCTGCTTTTGGCGTAACTTTGTTTGCCTATTGTAGGTCGCAATGCCGGGCTGGAGCCCGGCGGACCAAATCGCATGCGGGCAAGATGCCCGCGGACCAAGCGCAATGCCGGGCTGGAGCCCGGCGGACCAAATCGCATGCGGGCAAGATGCCCGCGGACCAAGCGCAATGCCGGGCTGGAGCCCGGCGGACCAAATCGCACCAATCACAAATCACAGAGCCAGATCGGCTCGAACATCGGTGGTGTAGGCCTCGGCTAAGCTAGCGGCCAAAGCCGTCGTAGCGTCGTCGATGCGGTCGGGGGCTTGGATCTGAATGACGACATAATAATCGCCTTTCTTTTTCCCGCGATGAACGCCCTTTTCTTTCAGGCGTAATTTAGCGCCTGAATTAACGCCGGCTGGAATCGAGACTTTGAAGTCTCCGTGCGGTGTGGGGACGTCCAATTTAGCGCCCACGATGGCTTCTGGCATCGTGACTGGAAAATCCAAATAAAGATTTAGTCCTTCACGACGAAGCAGTGGGTGTGGCTTCACTTTCAACGTCAAAATCAGGTCACCTGCTGAACCCTTGGGAGCTTGGGGCGGCGCCGCTTGGCCCTGCCCTTTCAGACGGAGGCGGTCGCCGTCGTCGGCCCCCTGAGGAATGCGAACTTTGACGTTGCGCCCACCAATGGTCAGCTCCATCTCGGCGCCGTTGACGGCGGTCATGAAATCGAGGTCCAGCGCCGCTTCGAGGTCCTGACCTTTCATCGGCCCCGAAGGAAATCCGCCAAAATCGGAATAACCCGAGGTGTCGTAAGGGCTGCGCCCACCAAAAATATTGCCAAATAGGTCTTCGAAATTCGCGCCACCTTGAGGCTGACCACGACCGCGGCTGTTTCCGCCTCTTGGTCTGCCGCCCGTTTGTTGCCAACGGGCGTACTCTCGCGCTTGTTCAACGTTAAAACCGTCGCGAAGCCCGTCGTTTCCAAATTCGTCGTAGAGCTTTCGTTTTTCAGGGTCGCTCAAGACCTCAAAAGCCACGGAGGCCGCCTTGAAGCGCTCTTCGCGAACAGCGTCGTCGGGGTTTAGATCGGGATGGTTGTCGCGCGCAATCTGCCGATACGCTTTCTTAATCGTAGCGTCGTCGGCGGTGCGGCTGACCCCCAGAGTCTTGTAGTAATCTGCTTCCATGATAGTCCGGGAAAGAACTTACTCGAATGTAGGTTCAACCCAACCTTTGCCAAGGTTTTCGCTGTTTCTTCCTTGACGACCGATCGACCAGCCCGAGGTCGGGACTGCGCCGTTGGGGTCTGGCACCTTGCCTTGACCCTTTTCGTGCAGGACCACTCCAAAAGCCGCTCCACCGATCGGCAGTCCGATGCCGTTAGGCACGTAGCCGAGCAAACCGAGCAAATGCGCGTGGTTTCCGAGTTTTGCAGCTGCGGAGTCGAGGCCCTCGACCCATTTCGCCAACTTCGCTTCGTAGGCTTTCAATTCAACGACAATCGCCTGACCAGCCTGGCCGTCAGCCTCCGCGCGTGTCTTGCAATTGCGGAAGAGGCCCTTCAAAAGCGCCCAGCCGCGTTGCGTGGAATCGTGCAGGCTGCGCTCGTTCTTGAAACATGCCTGAACTTTTTCGTCGGTGCGCATCATCGCCAACAAGCGGAACGCCTGAGCAATAGCGGTCGTGGTGTGGTCCATCGCGTGAATATTTGCACCCGTTGCAACGGCAATCACATCGGCAGCAAGCTTGGTGCGCAGATTCGCTTTAACCGTCTGTGCCCACATCTCCAACTCGCTGATCGCGACATGAACACTGTGGTCAGCGATTCGATTTTCCTCGGCACCTAGGTACTTGATCCAGAGCGCTTCACCCTGGTGGGCGAGGTCATGGGCGACGCCCATCTGTTCCTTCGAGAAACCGGCCTTCGCAAGCAACTGTCCGAGCTCTGCGCTGTCATGAAATCCAGCGTCGGCGGCGACGACGTGTCCGAGCAAATGATGAAATGAGGCTGCCATAAAAACCCTGTGTTTCGGCTTGATCTTCAGGCGCGGGAGCATAGCCAACCCATGGGCCTCTGTACAGCGTGCCGAAGGGTGTCTACAACCAGTTTTCAAGATCGAAGCCAAGACTTCCCGGGGCAGCGCGATGAAAATCCGATTATTGGCCATTCTAGTCATTCTTGCGGGGTGTAAACCCGCTCCAACATCACAATCAAAGGATAGTTTCGTCAAACCTGCAAACCTGTGGCCCTGGACCGCAACATTTGTAGACACGCCGTTTAAAAACCCTGAGATTCTAAATTACGGCGAAGTCCTAGAGTTGCTGCCCTCGGACATCATCGATCATCATATTGCACGGGTGGATCAAGACTGGGTCTATGATTTTGACCTCCTCATGGGCGGACCGGCTAAAGGTATAAAGCAGGGTGTGGTCAATCCCGGGTCGCCACGTTTCATCGTGTCCAACGGCACGCTGACGGCAGTGCGTGGTGAAGGCAAAATCACGATCGTGGACGACAAACGCCAAATTCTCTCAGAATTTGATGCGCCAACCGTCCTCTGGGCTCGCGGAGCGACGGAACAGGCCGCTATGGCTTGGGATAAAGACGCCTTATGGGTGCTCACGGGTGATTCTGTTCTGCGTTGGGAAGCTGGGGTCGTGGCAACGTTGCTGAAACATGACCACGTCATCCGTCGGGTCGCTCTTTTGTCCGGAAGCCTATCCTTCGAACACGACGGCGGCTGGACTGTGATCTGGCAGAAGGGCTCGCGCGAAGTCTCGGGGCCAGGCGAATTCACGTTTGTCTGGATGAATTCGGCACAAACCCAGATTTGGCGCAAATCGGCCGACAGCGTGTCGTATGCAACGGTAGACGACACTCAAGATCTGGTCTTCCGCCAAGCCGAGGGCCTGCAGGACGCCGACAGCATTTTTGTCCGCGATGATCGGATGTTGGCACAATGGTGGCCCTCGGAAGCATACTGGCTTTCGGACTACGCCAAAGCCGCATGGTTAAAGGCCGACGGCGAACCTGGCGAGCAATTCACGTGGGGCGCATCGTGGCCTCAAACCGTCGAAAATAGTGGAGGGCTAACCGGCCTCGGAGGCACGCCATCCGCACTATGGAGCCATGCGGACAACGAAACCAAAATATTGCTGAATTCGGCCGCTTCAGGGGGCGTATTTTTTGACGGCAAAACGATCGTCCGTCGGGTCGGAAATATTCTGCAACGCCTCGGAACAGAGCAGCCCTCAAAGGTTTTTGACCTGCGGGTGATTCGCCAAATCAAATGCTCGGGAAATATCTGCCTGGCGCTTGGACGCGAGGGCGCCCTTGACCGCATTGACCTGCAAGCAAAGACCCGCGAAACCATCCTCTTTATCCACACTGGCGAAACTCTGCCGCCAATTCTGTCATTTACTCAAACCGCGACCGTCTTATGTGAGCCTCGATGCATCACCAAAACGGGTGATTTTGTGTCAGGGATGGCCGAGCTTGATGTCCAGACGGGCGCGGTCACTGCGCAACCCAATCAAGAGTCATTGGCCAAGGGCGTCATAGCCCAGCGGATATTTAACCACCCCGCCGGCATCCAGATCGCGATTTCCGAGTTGGAAAGAGCCCCACACAAATTAAACCGTCCACCGCGGTTTTTTCAGATCGACCTGCAAGGGATCAAAAACGGGACGATCACCCCTTCGGAGTGGACGCTGGCCGACGCCAAACGCGCCTATTTTGCCACAACAAAGACGCTGGAGAGTCGTGGCGACTCAAATTTCGCCGTCGAAGTCATGGACGCCCATAATCTAGTTGCTTCGACCGGCGAAAACGGCCCCACCCTGATGCATCTTCAGGGAAGAGGTCCGAGTACAAAGCTGTTTATTCGTGACTCAAATTCAGGCGACGTCATTTCTGAGTTTTCGGCACCGGGCATTTCTGCATTCGACATGGTGAACGGCCGCATATTCTATGCACTTGAAGACGGTCGGCTGGTGCTCGCCGATCTCTGAGAGGCAACGGCCTTGCCTCAATTAGTGCAAATCGCTATGTATGCGCCGTGTATCCCACAGAGATTTGACGCATCCAACGCGTGTCTCTTCCAAGGAACAGGAGAATCATGGCTTCCTCGCTCGCAGAAAAATTGCCCACGTTTATGAACACTGGGCTTCCGCTCTTTTCAGACCTTCCCTACAAGGTCCGAGATCTCTCGCCGGCCACCGTTGCATTTGGCCGCAAAGAAATTGAACTTGCCGAGCACGAGATGCCAGGCCTGATGGCCTTGCGCGAAGAATTTAAGGGCAAAAACCCTCTTAAAGGCGCACGCATCACCGGTTCGTTGCACATGACGATTCAGACGGCCGTCCTCATCGAGACTCTCGTTGAGCTTGGCGCGGAAGTTCGTTGGGCATCCTGCAATATCTTCTCGACGCAAGACCACGCAGCAGCAGCTGTCGCAGTCGGCCCGAACGGAACCGCAGACAAACCAGCTGGCGTTCCAATCTACGCATGGAAAGGCGAAAGCCTTGAAGAGTATTGGTGGTGTACGTTCCAGGCACTGAACTGGGGCGGAAAGGGACCAAACCTGATCCTCGACGACGGCGGCGACGCCACACTTTTGGTCCACAAAGGCCTTGAGTACAACAACTCAGGCAAGGTGCCTGCTCCCTCAAGCACCGAAATTCACGAGATGCAGTGCATCTTGACTCTTCTGACTGATCTTCAGGCCGCAAACGGCGAGTACTGGAAGGGTGTCACTCCTGCGATTCGCGGAGTCAGCGAAGAAACCACCACCGGCGTTCACCGTCTGCTCCAGATGGCTGAAGACGGCGAGTTGCTTTTCCCAGGCATCAACGTCAACGACTCGGTCACCAAGTCGAAATTCGACAACCTCTACGGCTGCCGTCACTCGCTCATCGACGCCATCATGCGTTCGACCGACGTGTTGATCTCGGGCAAGCGCGCTTTGGTTTGCGGATACGGCGATGTGGGCAAGGGCTCGGTGGAGTCACTTCGTGGACAGCACGCTCGCGTTGCGATCACCGAAATCGACCCGATCTGCGCACTGCAGGCCTCGATGATGGGCATCGACGTGATCACGATCGAAGACGCCATCAAGGCTGATTTCGACGTTTACGTCACCGCCACCGGTAACTTCAACATCATCACTGCCGACCACATGAGCCGCATGAAGCATAACGCTATCGTGTGCAATATCGGCCACTTCGATAACGAAATCGATATGGCTGGCATGGAGAAATTGGCCAAAGAAGGCAAGGTCGAGAAAATCGAGATCAAGCCACAAGTCCACGAATGGAAGTTCAAGAGCGGTCACTCGGTGATCATTTTGGCTGAAGGTCGTCTTGTGAACTTGGGTTGCGCCACTGGCCACCCAAGCTTGGTGATGTCGGCTTCGTTCACCAATCAGGTGCTCGCGCAGATCGAACTTCACAAGAATGCTGAAGCTTACGGCAAGTCTGTCGTCACGCTTCCTAAGCACCTTGACGAAAAGGTCGCTCGACTCCACCTGGGCAAATTTGGTGCTAACCTGACCGAGCTCACTAAGACTCAGTCAGATTACATTCACATCCCAGT
>Ga0100385_1004125_pt1 | contig 12623 bp, 10 predicted proteins | sample CryGeymeta201509_FD_81543 | JGI IMG/M metagenome (GOLD analysis project Ga0100385, IMG submission 81543) | Groundwater microbial communities from Crystal Geyser aquifers in Utah, USA - Crystal Geyser metaG 2015-09 | ecosystem: Environmental > Aquatic > Deep subsurface > Groundwater | place: USA... | reverse complement strand
CCGCCTTTGCAGCGGCAACCGACATGATGATGTTCAACGACAGGCATGATGATATCTCGGGAAAATCTATGCCTGTTTGTAGCCCTGTCCGGCGCGGATTAAAAGCCGCATCGCTACTCAATTCGGGTCGAGGTCGACCTCAATGTCGAAGACCACTTTTCGTTCGCGGTTCAACGTCGGGATATGTCCGTCGAGATCATTCCAAGGCAGGAGTACAGACTCTTGGAAGTTGTTCGAGTTAGCGACGTAAATCGAGGTCGCATCGGATCCCGTGGCCATCGAGTCGTACTTTTGATCCGTGGCATGGGCATCGATTTCATTATGAATGGTGATCGAGTCCTCGCCAAAATCAAATGACCGTCGGAAGACCACGTCTGTGCGAGGTTTTCCAGTGATCAGGACCTTCTGCAGGATGCCGCGAACCACGTTGGGCCCCAGCCGTCCGATGCTGATATTCATGCCGCGAAATGCAATCTGTTTAACGGGGCTAGGCAGGGGATATCGGCGTTTTGACATCGAGCCAAACGCGGCAAAACGCCCGGCTTCGACGTCGACCTCGGTGATGAACGTATCGTCGACCAGATGAGAAACTAAGGTGTCGCCGTCTTCGGCGTGCAAGAGCAGCCCTGAATCGCTGTAGAGCGGGCCCATCTCATCAAATACTTTGATGACACCGCCTTTGGCCAACGACAAAACTGCGTAATATTTCGGCGTCTTTTTGACGAAGATTTTGGCGTCCGAGAACCATTTTTCAAAAGGTTCACGGTTGTCTTCAAGCAGGCCAAATCGCTCTTCGTTGTAGTCCAACCAGGCGTGCATCCAATCGTAGACGTAATGGGCGCACATGCGGTTATCGTCGTTGAAATAACGTCGGCGCTCTGGAAGCGAACGATGAAGGTAGGTGTCTGCGATTCGGCCGGCATCGGGGTAGAATCGCGACATCACCTCAAACCCATGTGGGTAAAAATGATAGGTATTTCGGCTGCCGTATTCGCCGGCATACGACCCGTCTGGGTGCATAAAATACGTGGCGAAATCGACGGCCGACTTGAGTGATTCGACGATTCGCGGATCTTGGGATTTTTGCCAAAGCTTCGACAAAAACGCGATCGAACACGAATGGTAGCCAGGGTCGGCGCCTTCGTATTCCTGATACCAACCTTCGTCGTGCTGCCATGACAGAGTCAGTTCCAAGAATTCATCCGACGCCGTTTTGTACTTCGGATTTCCCGTGATCAAGTAGACATTATACATCGCAAGCGCTGCAAATGCCTGGTGATTTGCGAGCTGTCCCGTCTCGTTATGTGTGGCCAGCCAGTCTGCGCGCAGCGCAAAAAAGGCCTCCATTTCTGGGTCTTGAAGTTCAAGTTCCAGATACGATTCGGTCATCGCATACGTCGAAAACACCAGGGCGCCCAACGCCTTTTCGAATGGGAAATAATCGTCGCACGTGCCGTCGGAATGCGAGGCTTTGATCGAAAATCGGATCGACGCGATCACGAGCTCTTTGAGGCGCTCGACCTGATAATACGGGTTATTCGGGAATGGGTGTTTGTACGCCATCGCCAAAGGCAGACAGAATTCTTGATTCATTCCGCATGGGAAATCGACCGTTCGGTAATGCCAAAATTCCCGGTCAAAACACCCGTAGGTTTCCGAGTACTTATTCTTGTCGATCATCAAGATGATGCGCGGCAGCATGCGAAGGGCTTCGTGCGCGTACCAGTCCCGATTTCCGGGCTTGGGTTCGGGAAAACGCACCGGTGACTTGCGCGAGCTTTTGAAGCGAAGAGAATCCATAGGTGCAACCGTAGTAGAGATCAGACGTCAAAAATGGCGATATGATAGAAGCCCACCGGCGACGTTCCGTCGATGCGTTGAAGCAATGAAATAGCGGGGCTTGGAGTCTTGTTGGGGACCACGCTTCCTTGCGCATCGTACGAGCGCAGATTCAAGCCGGTCTTTTTGCCCAACCAACGCATGTAAAACGAGTTGAATTTGAGGGAACCCCATTCCTCGCGCTTGAGGATGCCAAAGGCCATCATCAGCGGGTTTTGGACGTTGGGTTCGATCAAGAGCACGTGTTTACGCGCGACGCGTTTCATCTCGCGGACGGCGATCAGCGGGTCCTCGAGGTGATGCAGCAGGTTGCCGCAGAAAACGATGTCAAAACTATCGTCTTCGAAGGGCAGATGCTCGGCGTCGCCGACAATCTTTTGTTCCCAAGGCAGCGGATTCATCTCGAGCATATTCTTCGAGAAATCAAGGCTGGTCAGGTCAAACGCTGCATTGAACGTGTGGCTGAAATACCCATTGCCTGCGCCGATTTCGAGCATCGTATGCCGTTCTTTGCTCGGCAAATGCTCCAAAATATAATCGAGTTTTGGTTTCGCAAATGCGACCACGGCCGGGTGTTCCGGGCTGCGGCGTTTTTTGGCGGATTCCCAGAACGTCTTTTGCTGATCGTAGTCGACAAAGGGCATATGAAACTCAGTACGGTTTTTGGGCGACCACGGCCTGATTGACGAACGAGAAGTTCAGAATTCCGAGGCGACGAATCATATCGTCGATTTCCAACGAAAGAACAGGGTCGAGCGTAATATCCAAATAAGGAAGCACGCCTGTGAAGACCCACATGAAGGGGTGGAATTCCGAACGTTGGAATCCAGCCTTCTGGCAGTATTCAACAAGCAGGTCGCCTGTGACTTCGACTTCGTGGAATTCGTCTTGAACCAGACCGAATTTGCCGGCGAGGTCGTCCCAGAATGGGTTCGGGCACGTGGCGACAAAAACGCCGCCTGGCTTGAGGACACGAAACGCCTCATCGACGGCATCCTGTGGGCGGTCGAGGTGTTCGAGCACGGCCAAACACGACACAAGGTCGTAGTGCTCGTCGGGGACGGATTTGGGCAAATCCATCACGTCGCCCTGAATCATCTTCACGTTCGATGGAAGGACCGGAGCCGAATCAAGAAGGCTTTCGGCGTACTCCACACCAAGGTATTCGCCAGATCCGCCGAGCAAATCCCGGATATGCAGAAGTGTCAGGCCGTCGGCCGCGCCCATCTCGAGGACTTTGATTTCGTGCATGTCTGGGTGATAGGCCCGAAAGCCATTCACGGCGACTTGCCCGCGCACTTTATAACGAAACGACAGGTGCGACTTGGTTTGGCGCCCTGTGTTGTAGGAATCATCCATGACTCCTCGATAACTCGATTCATTCGCTGCCATAAGTACCTCCGGAAAGGCCTAACTATTTGAGTTTCGAAGGGGCCGCAAGGCTTTTCTGTTCCAGCCGATAGGGCGGGAAGATGCGGCTCACAAAGAACGTATGGGTCAGGGTGGGCGGTTGTGCAACGTAGTTCATGATGATGTCGTCGTTTGCGTCGCCCTCAAAATCCACAATGAAATATCCGACAAAGCGGATCGTGCGGTGCTCTCGGTCCATTTTGATGCGCTGAACACTGCTCAGTCGTCGCTCCGCAAAAACCAGATAACGTGCGCCCGTTGTGCTCAGTCCGCCCACTCGTCTCACGTTGCGATGCAGATAATAACGCCCTTGGATCGAGAAGTTCACGCTGGAATGTGTGGCGATGATGTCGGTGCGCCCTGAATGATCATGGAGCCACTTGGTGGCCAGATATTCATTGAAGCGCGACTCGTAGGGAGGATTTCGTTTTGGCGAACGCTCGGCGTTGATGCTGAACGTCCGCAGATGCAGGGTCTCGGCATTCGAATACACTCCGCCCAGAAAGACCATCACCCCCAGAGCGACTGCGAGCGATTGTCCACGAGGATCGAGCCAGTCAAACCCACGGGTGATGGCGAGCAGGCCGAGCGTGCCCGACATGATGAGCGCGGGCATGAAGAGCAGCGAATAGAATACGTGAACGTAGGCCGCGTTCTTAAAGACCATGAAGTAGATCAGAGGCCCGACGATGAAGGTCACGTTGACGGGATGAAGCCGAAAAGTCTGCTCCGGACCTGGTTTTTTTAACTGCCAAATCAGTCCGACCAGCGCCAGAATGAGCAGAGGCCACCCAAAAAAGTCGATGAATCGGCCCGAGGTGATGTCCCAAACCTGGCTTAAAGTCGTGCCCGTGGCTCGGCGTTTACCAAGCGTGATCAGCCCGCCGCCGGCGACGGTGTTAAGCCAGAGGAATAGCGCTGCTGCGGTGCTCGAGGTCGCCAATCCAAGCGCCAAGAACGCTTTCCAACGGCGGTCGAGCAACAAAGACAGGCCCATGGCCGCCGCGATGAAACACCCGCTCCAATCGACGCAGACCGCCGCCACCATGAACAAGACCGCGATCGTGTCGCCGCGTTTGGTTTTTTGCGCGAAAAAGAGCAGGGCCAACAGGCTGAAAAAGAGGATCGGGACTTCGTAGTTGATCAGCCGCCCGTATTCCATCTGCATCGGGGTGAAGGCGAATATCCATGCGGCCGTCAGGCCTGCCAACGGGGAAACGGTTTTGCCAAGCGCATACCAGATCCAATAGCAGGCGATCGCCAACACCACTGGGATCAGCTGCGCAGCCCATTCGGATTGGCCGAAGACCTCGAAGCTGAGGCCAGTCAGGATGTTGACCGTGGGGGGGTGATTCCAGTGAATCGGCCCGGTAGGCGAATCAATAGGATTCATCGCTTTGTAGGGCAGCAACTTCGAGGCGGCCCAACCGATATCCAGGTAGTTACGAGCGATGATGCCGCGCATGGCACCCGACCAGCCCACATGCCCCAGCAAGAAGGGGCGTGCGATCTCGTGGACGCTGAGCAAGGTATGGAGTCCGAAACCAAGCCAGAGCAGGAATCGGTGGATTCGACTCACTTTGAACTCTTCATCGATACCCGCATCAGGAACGGAAGTCCGATAAGCGTGAAGAGCCACAGGCTGACCGCGCTATAACCGATGGTGGCGGCAAAAACGGCGGCCTCGTTCACCGGCCCAAACGTATGAAGGAGCGCTACAAATGCGGCGTCGCGTGTGCCCATTCCGCCCACCGTCAGTGGCAAAAGGCCCACAAAAAGGGCGAGCGGCCAGGTCGCAAGCGTGGCCAAAACACTTGTGTCTGAGCCAAATCCCTTCAGAAGTGCCACGACGATGAACACGTTCATCAACCAAGTCACGATGCTGAAGAAATTAACCCACACAAAAACCAATGGTTTTTCGCGCAGCGTTTCGAAGACTCTGACAAGTCTTCCCAGTTTCTCGGCCTTATTCCGAAGAACCGGCAGAGTCCGATAGCGTCCACTCAAGATGAAAAACACGACCACGATCCACTCGGCCGCCAGAATCCCCAGCGCGACGACTGTGCCCTGCCAAAAGCCGATGTAGACGCTGCCGAGGGTCGCGAGGATGCACAGGGACTGCACGTCGATCATTCGCTCCACCAACACCGCTCCGGATCCTTCAAGAGGCGGGCAGATGTCGCGTAAGATGAAGGCTCGTGCCAGATCTCCGGCGCGGCTGGGCGTGATCAGTGCTAGAGGCCAGGTTGCCAGGATGGCTTCTGTAGCGCGCCACAGATGTATCTCGTGTCCAAGGGCGTCGTACACGACCTTAAGCCGGTAGGACGCAGCCCAGACGGCGATGAACATCAAGCCAACCGCCACCCCGACCCAGCGCCAATCGGCTTGCCGAAGCGTTTTCTCGAAGTCTTGAACACCCGCAATCTGTGAGACCAACACCCAAACCACAAGACCGGTCACACCGAGCATAGGGAGGATGCGCCAATCAAAGCGAAAGAATTGAGGAGTTTTGTTTTCCAACGTGGCCCCAAGGGGAGGGAGGCAGCACGGTTACCGAAAAATGCATGGCGTGCAAAATCAAAAAGGCGGCATCTTTTGGATGCCGCCTTAATGCGGAAGGGGGGACTCGAACCCCCACGAGTTTTACCTCACTAGATCCTTAGTCTAGCGCGTCTACCAATTCCGCCACTTCCGCGTGGTGTTCCCTGTTGGAACGGACGAAGGAAATATTTTACCCCGGCCTTCGTGTCAAGACGTTTTTACGAGTTATTACGCACTAATCTTGGGGATCTGGTTCTCAAAATAGATGCTCTGACTTGGGAAGGCGAAAGAAGAGCCTGCATCTTCAACGACTTTCATGATTTTGAGGTAGATATCCTGCCGTGCATCGAGCCACTCGCCCCAAACGGTCGTATTGGTGAATGCGTAAATCATGATGTCGAGCGATGAGCCGCCAAAACCGACAAAATTCACGAGCCAAAACTCCTGATCGATGGCTTCGTGCGTACGCAAGACGTCTTTGATGCCGTCGACGATTTCGATCATCTGTGCCGCAGAGGTGCTGTAGACAACCCCGATCTGCGCATTGATGCGTCGTTTGGGCATCTCGCTGAAGTTTTCGACGGCTGTGTTCGCGACGTCTTTATTGGGGACTGTGATGACCGTTTTGGCGAAAGTTCGAATCTTGGTCGAGCGCAAGCCGACTTCTTCTACGACCCCTTCGCCGTGGTCGCTTTTAACCCAGTCTCCCAGCTTAAATGGGCGATCCGTGAAGATCATGATCGAGCCAAACCAGTTGGCCAAGGTGTCTTGTGCGGCCAAAGCCAGCGCAAGGCCACCGATGCCAAGGCCAGCAATCAGGCTCGTGACGTCGTAGCCCCATTGTTGGACGATGGTGATGATCCCGACACAGATGATCGTAATGCGAAGCAGCCGCTTCACAAGCGGGATCATGTGATCGTCCATGTCGGATTCGGTCTTTCGCGCGAATCGTTCCAGACCGTCGACGAGCACGTCCACAGCGCGGAAAATCATCCACGCTGCAAAAACAGTCCCGACTGTTTTAAGCAGAAGAACCGCCAAAACGTGGAGTTTTTCGGGCAGGTCCAGAGCCAGCAGTCCCAGATACATGGAGACCACGAGGATGATCCATCCCAAGGGCTGCTCAACCTTCTCGATGAGAAGGTTATCGAGATCCGACGTCGTTTTTTCGAGGACCTTGTCCAAAGGGCGCATGAATCGGGCGAGCAGGACGTTTTTGACGGTCAGCCCTACAAGCATCGCGAGCAGAAAAAGGGCGATCCGCCACACTGGAACTTCAAAAACGTTCCAGCCCAAGAATTCCTGAAAAAGTTCGTTGTCGATCATCATCAAAAGCCGAGTTCAGGGAGTGAGTCGTGGAGGAGGTCCGAAATCCGGAGCCGGAGCGGCCTCGGAAAGTTTTGAGAGGGCCACTTCGATGGCTTTCTCGAGTTGAGGGTCGTGTCCGGCAGCCGCCTGCGCTGGGGAAATCTCGACCTCAATATCAGGTACGGTCCCAAAGTTTTCGACGGCGTATCCCACGTCTTTAAACCAGAACGAAAATTCTGGTTGGGTCGTGATGCTGCCGTCGACCAGGGCATGCCTTGGCCAGATACCGACGACTCCGCCCCAGGTGCGTTTGCCGATCAGGGGCCCCAATTTCATCAACTTGAAACAGTGCGAGAAAATATCTCCATCACTGCCCGCGTGTTCGTCGGTGATCGCCACCAACGGGCCGTTTACGGCTTCGTCAGGGTAGGTTCGAGGCACTCCATAACGGCTCACGTCGTAGCCAATCGTGCGCCGCGCGAGTTTCTCGAGCAGCAGCTGACTCACGTGTCCGCCACCGTTGGCTCGAACGTCGACAATCAGGCCACGTTTGCGGAACTCAGAGACAAAACCGCGATGAAATTCCGCGAATCCGTTCACAGACATGTCTGGGATATGAATGTAGCCAACTTTGCCGTCGGTCGCTTCGTGGACCCGTTGCCGGCATTTATTGACCCACTCGCGATAACGCGCGGGAAATTCGGTGACCAAGGTTCGGACCGTGACTCGGTGTGGATCGGCATCACCGCGCTGCAGCACGATTTCGACCTCTTGACCGATCAGATTCACCAGGCGTTGTTGGACCGATGAAGTCTTGCCGAGGCGTTGACCGTTGATGGCCAAAATTCGGTCGCCATTTTCGGCATTGATTCCGGGGCGAGCAAACGCCGAGCTTTCGGCAGCATTCCAAGTGTCGCCCTGGACGATATGGGTGATCTGATAGGCTTCGGCCTCTTCGTTCCAGTCGATGTCGGCCCCCAGAAACCCGGGGCGATATGCGGGTGGGCGTCGATAATCTCCACCAAATTCGTAGGCGTGGCTGGTGCCGAGTTCCCCCTGCATCTCCCAGACAAGGTCCGAAAACTCTGAGCGTGACGCTGTATGGTCGACGAGTGGCGCGTAGCGCAGCCACACGGCATCCCAGTCCAACCCACCAAGCTCCGCACTCCAGAAGTGGTCTCGCATAAGGCGCCAGGCCTCGCGGAGCATCTGACGCCACTCATCGCGCGTATCGACGGCAACCGAGACTCGGCTGAAGTCCACGATGCCTGATTTGCGTGAGGGACGATCGTCGTCATCCTCATCCAAGGATAAACCCGCCCCGCTTGCGTTGAGCAATCGCAGACACTCGCCGTAAAACGCCATGGTTTTGCGGTCGGGTCCAAGAACGAAACCGGCGACTTCGGGAGCAAATAATTTGGTCTCGTAGTCTTTAAGGCTGAAATAGGACACGCGTCCGTCGAAGCTTGGTGCCGGGTGGTCTTCGTCGACTTCCGGTGATCCAAGCGGGAAACTCGTCCAGAAGACGCGTTCGGCAGTTGCGGCAAGTTGTGAGTATTCACCCACGGCGACTGGGAAGGCCTCGACCCTGTTGAAGATTCCCATGAAATCGATTTCGACGGGTTTGGGTGGCGTGTCTTTTTCGTCGTCGCTCTTTTCTTTGTCGGACTTTTCGTCGTCTTTGGACTCGGAGTCCTCAGAGTCCTCGGACTCGTCGTCTTTGTCTTCTTTGTCTTTATCGTCATCATCCCCGTCGAGGGCGCGCGGCTTCTCGACAAACGGCGAGCCAACATCGGGGCGGAGCGTGATCAAACACGGCTTCATCGACGCAGGGAATGAGATTTCGAAAAAGAGCTGGTCGTAGACGGGCTCGAAGAATCGATAGGACAGGAAGTAGAGGTATCGCCCACTCGGATCGAAGACCGGCTCAACATCCCTAAACTCGCCGCTGGTGGCGTTTTGAATCGAGCCGTCCACAAGGTCGGCGATCCTGATTTGAGTCGTGTGGAATGAGTTTGGCGAGCTGTAGGCCAGAAAGCGAGAGTCGCCCGACCAGTCAAATCCCGTCATTCGGTCGTATTCGGAGCGGTCCAAGATTCGAATGGCGCCGGTTTCGACTTCGATCACGCCGATTTCCTGGCGTTGATTATGGAACGCGATGAGTTTGCGGTCGGGTGAAAGCGCGATGTCGAGCGGTCGTCCGATCAGCGGGTCATCGGTGAGGATTCTGGGGTCGGCCGATCCATCGGCGACGTGAATCTCAAATCGTTCCTCACCGGATTCGTCGCTGACGACCAGAATATTCGTGTCGTCTAGCCAGACGGGAAGTCGATATCGGACACCTTGCTCGATACCGTTTTGGCGCACTCCGCCTTCCCAATGCGCGAAATTGAAGAGTTTACCGCGGGTCACGATCGCAAGAGAGTGCCCAGCTGGATGAAGCGCGATGTCTTCAAGATAAGCGTCGCCCTCTACAAATTTGCGGTTCAACTGGGTTTGCGGTGAGGCGTAGTCGACCTCAACGTGCTGACAGGTGTTGTCGACGGGGTCGAACACGTAGATCGCGCCGCCGGCTGTGTAGGTGATGCGTCGGCCATCTGTCGAAGCAAAACGGACGTAAAAATCGTCGTGGCTGGTGTGTTTCTGGAGGTCGTTGCCTTCGACGTCACAAGACCACAGATTGCCGTGTCCATCACGATCGCTGACAAAATAAATGCGGTCGTTCAGCCACATTGGCCGGCAGTGGCCCGACGGTTCTTCGGCAAAAAGTCGCTGCCATTCTTCGCCGTCACGACTCAGCCACAAGACACCGGCGGTGCCACCTTTATAGCGTTTCCAGCGCGCCAGATCGTCTGCGTTGCGCGAGACAATAATTCCCGGTCCAAAGGGTTCAAAGTCGCAACCATGACCCGGCCCAAGCTTCATCGACGAGGGCTCGCCGCCTTCTGGCGAGACCGAGTAGAGTTCCATCAACCGTGATGCCATGCCCTGGCGATGGTGGGTGCGAAACACAACCATCCCGTCGGGAGTCCAACCTGTCGACGCGCTGACGGCGCCAAGGAAGGTGACCTGGGTCGAGCGACCGCCATGGGACGGCATGACGTAGATCTCGGTCGTTCCGTCTTCGGTGCCGGTGAAGGCGATCAACGATCCGTCAGGCGAAAAGAAAGGCCGGCTTGTTTCGCCAAGTCCGCTGGTGAGGCGACGCGCCACTCCACCGGTGCGAGGAACGGCCCACAGGTCGTCCTCACTGACAAATACGATGCGATCTTCATGAATGGTTGGGAAACGGAAATAGCCCGTCATTTTGACTCCGCGCGGATGAGACAAGTACCGCGGAAGGCTGTGCTACTTTATGCGTTCATGCCACGTCAACCGGGCCGCGTGTTTGATTGTAAGAAGTTGGCTGGAATAATCTGAATCGGTGTTGAGCTTATGGCATCAATAAGACGGAGCCCATTTGATTAATCTGCGCAAAATAAGAAACCTCTTCCTACTGCTGACGCTTGTCGTCGTGCTGGTGGTCGCGGTTGTCTTGTCCCGCGCAAGATTATTTCAGGTGTCTTCTTGTTGCTCCGAGGGCCGCGCTTGCGAGGGGAACGATCGTTCCGCCGCCGAGGTCGCATTCTCCGCGCCAATATTGGCGTCAGGTCTGATCGCCGCTTTGACGGCAGATGAGATTCAAACACAACTTGGGTCGGGACTTTCTGTCCCCAGCCTCAAGACCGTTCGCACCGCTCGTCAAGAACGTGTGTGGCGTTACGCTCCCAAAACTTCGCCACCGGACTTTCTGGCCTAACAAAAACAGCTAGAAAGCAACCGGTTACGAAATTTTGGAGAGAAACATGATTCCGCAGAACAAAAAACTTCTTGTGTTAGCCGCTGTCCTTGCATCTGCTTCGGGCCTCGATATGGACGAAAAGAGCGGAGAAATCTCGCTCAAAGCGGGTTTCCCGTCGCATGCAAATATCACGACGGAAGGGCATCTTTTGACCAGCCAGGCCTTCCGAATTGAGATCGAAAAAGTGGGCATCTCGTCGGATAGCGTGGACCTTCGTCCACGCAACGACACGGATCTGGAGCGCTTGATCGACCAGATTGACGGGCGCAGTCCCGACGTCAGCATCGTGCCTCATCAGACCGAGCTCGTGATGAAAGACGTGTTGGTGACTGGCCGTATCTTCGACGAAACCTCGTTGGGACGCCTGCCCGCAGAAGGTCTTGGTATCTCGGGCAAGATCCCCATCGACGTCGTGGTGCGACGTGGAAATGCCACCAACCCACTCGATGTGAACTTTGTGATTCCTACACACTTCTTCGACGGTGTTGATTGGAGTGCGTGAGGCCTTTTCTGGGCCTCGTAACCCGTGTAGTCTTTGATTCATGGGACACCGCGCAAATTATGTGATTCGGAAGAACGGGCGAATCGCGCTCTATTACGCACAGTGGGGCGGACTGACGGTACCGGAGGACATCTTCTGGGGACCCGACGCTGCCGACAAATTCATCAGAAAACAGAAAATGGTCAACCCCTTGCATTGGCTCGACGATGTGTGGGGAGAAGGTGGTGTCGCCCTGAATTGGGACGACAAATGCATCACTTTATTTGGCGGCGAGATCATCACATATGAGCCGTACCGAAGCACATTTCTGAATTTGATGCGCGCGCTGTGGGCTCAGCACGGGTGGACGGTCGAATGGGCCGAGGTCGGGATGCCCGCAATCGCGGCAGCCGTGGGTGTCGATCCCACCATCGCGACGGCAAATCCGGTGCCCCCACAGGCGGTCGAGGTCGAAGAAATTGGCTCGCGTATTTACGAAGATGAACTTCGAATCTCGTGCCTGGTGACTTTGGTCGACGACGACATACAGCACCTGATCAGCGATACGGTGGCATCTGGGATGCTGGCCAATGGTCCCGCCGTGCTGCCGTATCTGGAGATGCTTCCTCATCTTGAGGACATCATGCCGATGTGGGAAAAACCCGCTATTTTTGGCGATGATATCTGGGGTTTTGGCGACGAATTGCAGTCATCCTTGATTGTCTGGGTCAAAGAAAAACGAATCGCTTTTCGGGAGCTCTACGCCAATCCAGCTGCGCTGGGGTTCATCAGCGGGTATTGGATGGACTGGGATGTTGAGCGCTTTTCGGGTTCGGTTGAAAAACACTTTGCATTGCTGGGTTTGCCCACGCCGAAAGGCATGGAGTCGGCCGAGATTATCACCGAAGATTTCCGCTCGGACATCACCGAAGACGAGTCCATTCAGGAGATCGCGCGAATCTTGATGTCCACGCGCCCGCGGCGTGGTGCGCCCGAAGAGACCGACGTCGAACCCGAACCATTGGACAAGGTCGGAATCTTTGGTGAAGCGCTCGCCGCGTACTCTCGCGAAGTGCTGAGACCGTAGGCGGTTTTCGGTTTTCTGTTTTCGGTTTTCGGTTTTCGGTTTTCGGTTTTCGGTTTTCGGTTTTCGGTTTTCTGTTTTCGGTTTTCGGTTTTCGGTTTTCGGTTTTCGGTTTTCGG
>Ga0100385_1004124_pt1 | contig 12623 bp, 12 predicted proteins | sample CryGeymeta201509_FD_81543 | JGI IMG/M metagenome (GOLD analysis project Ga0100385, IMG submission 81543) | Groundwater microbial communities from Crystal Geyser aquifers in Utah, USA - Crystal Geyser metaG 2015-09 | ecosystem: Environmental > Aquatic > Deep subsurface > Groundwater | place: USA... | reverse complement strand
CTTTGCCCAACTCTCCCTCGCATAAATCATATCGACCATCCAGCAAGTGGCATACCCCTTCCTTTGGCTTGATTCTGTGTATGTTGCTGGTGTTATCTTCCTCCATAATAAATTGACTTAATATTATACTCAAGCATATCTCGAATTAAAGTGTTAGTATTAGACTTAATATCAATCTTCTATCTCGATATTTCCTTGAGGCTTCCATCCTTTGAATTCCTCTTTCTCCTACTTCGAAAACTTTACTGCATCTTTTTCAAAAATAGGGTAAACCGAGTCAAAATACCTGTCAAGATTGATCATGTATGCTATGCCCCCGAAAAGATGTCCTAGTGTCACGAATAGAGCTGCCTTTCTTATGAAGATTCCTTGCTTGTAGATAGTGCAGTTAATAAAGGAAGCCAAGAGAAGACCCCAGGCCACACTTTGATGCTTTGTTTTGTCAAACTCGTATGCTTGTTCGTTGATATATCTGATCGTAATAAACTGTCTTTATCTTTCGTATCTTTCAATGCTTTTCTATGCCGCATCCAGATTGGTTTTGGCTTTGATTAGCCGGCTTCTCAGAGCTTCCAAGTCTTCGGGCAAATTGTCGAGAATATGCTAGTCAAAATCTGTAAATCTAATCTTTTATTATTCCTGCAGTTGCGCATGTTTGGTGAATACTTTGGATTGAAGGTAGTCTAGAATTTTAGTTTTTTGCTGATAAGTGAACTTATTTTTTGGTGTGTATGAAAAGTTGCCAAATATGTTGAGCATGATTTGATTAGTCCTTGTCGACAAAATGTGATAAAAGTTCTCGAAAACTCCGCTACTCTGAGCATCAACCTTCATCGTGGTCTGAGCAATATCATCTTCTTGCTTTCCCTTTTTGGAAAAATCTTCAGGCTTGTCTTATGTTTTTAATTAGCTCATTTAATTATTAAGGTCAGGATGTCCATCATTATATTATTCTTTTTTTGATGGAAGGATTGAGGAGCTACGAAAGCTATCGTGCACAGCTAGACATGAGAGAAAGGGAGATGGACAGAACAAAATATCTATAAAGAGAGTCCGACTTCTACGCCTCAAGAATAAGAAGAGATTTCACAGACTTTCTGGTTGAGAGCTCAATGAGGATAGATTGTGGTATGAAAAGTAGGTACACCAATCAACTCTAAAAGACTCTCAAAAAAAATTATGGCAACTCTTTCTCTCAGTCGATGCTTCCTCGTAGATGGTGATCTCTATGACTTCATTTTGCCAAATATTCGAGTCATTTCAATATTAGGTGGCAAAAAATAATCATTCTTTAACATATTAGCTGAATTCAAGAGTTAAAATAGAATACAAGCAGTTTAACATCAACCTCCAAATGAGAAGCCAGTGAAATTCTTCCCTTCTTCCACCATATCAGTGTTTTCACTGTATGATTCGACAGAGCAGCTAGTGAAATCTTCGTCAAAGTTAGAAGTATCAGCATCCGATGTCAAAATAGGCACGAAGGGTGATTTTATCGATTTGGTATAAAGAGCATTCCAATTTACTTTTTCAAACCATGGGTGATTCTTGATTTCGTCGCTGTTCTTGCAGCCAATTCTGTCATTGGGATTTTTCTGTAACAGACGGACCAGCAAATTCTGCAGTTTAGGAGAAACCTAAGTGACCAAGTTAATTACATTAGGAACCTGTAGTGGTTGATACAAGATGGATTCGAAGAGTTCCATCCGATTTTGACTGCGATAGGGAGGAAATCCGGTGATCATCTCATAAATGATGCATCCAAGACACCACCAATCTACTGCTCGATTATGGCCCTGTTTTTTAATGACCTCAGGGGCCAAATATTCAGGAGTACCACACACTGACATTGCCTTTTCGTCTTCGTAGACTAGAGCTTTGGAAAGTCCGAAATCGGTTAGTTTGATATACCCGGTTTTATCAAGTAGAACATTTTATGGCTTGAGACTAAATAGCTGACAAAGTACTCTCTGTAAATGACGTTTTTAGAGTGCAAGGCTTATAGAGCCAAGAATATCTGCGCTGAATAGAACTTAGTCTGCTCCTATGATAGCTTATCTTTCAAGGAAAGCAGGCCAAACAGCTAGCCTCCTGGACAGTATTCAAGGATAAAGTAGAGTTTGTGCTCATCTTGGAAGCACTCCTTGAGTTTCACTAAGAAAGGATGTTGTAGCTAGCAGAGAATACTCTTCTCAGTCATGATATTTTTTTATTGATGCTTTTCGATGATGTATTTTTTCTTGAGGACCTTCATGGCGTACACCTGCTTGTCGTTGAGATTGCGGACCAGCAACACCTTTGCGTATGTGCCCTTCCCTATGACTGAAATAGCCTTATAGTCTTCAATGCCTCCCTTCTTCATCTGATGAGATATGCTAATATAATGATAATTACTATCCTGTAAAAAGCATTAAAATTGCCGAATGAAGTTAGTCCTCTGAACTGATGGCAAGATTCTTGATTATAATAAAATCAATGCTGGAGGGTAAAGAACTCGAAAAACTGTTTGACATATTAAACATCAAAGAACAGTCCTTGGAATAAATATAAGGTCAGTTCCTCGTTGTTTTCGGCGAAAGCCTCTCTGTCTTCAAGGCATCCTATGCTCTCAACAATCTCCTCAACCACAACGTAAACCATTTCATTACTCAGCTGCTGACCCATCAACAACGCATAGTCGCCCTCTTCCTCCTCATCGAAAACTTCAAGTCCGAAGGTATCAAGAAACATCCTTTTGGCGCCACGATTCTCAATATTTCGCAACATACGACATAGCCTTTTGAGCGCAGAATGATTGCCGATCTCATAATCGAGTCGAAGCGCTAGAAGGTACGAGATTGGGGATGTAGTACTCTAAGATGAAGATTGAGGAGCTATTCGACGAAGAGCAAGTCATGATCGAGACCATTGAAGAACGACCATAAGTCAAAAAGCTAAGAGATTAATTCATAGCTCTCCTCCCTAAAGTATAACTAACATTAGCTAGATTACGCAATCTAGAAAGAGCGAAGTTTTCAACGTAGTCACCGACTTTAACCAAAAGGATAAAAAAACATACCCACCTGAATAAGAAGTCAACCGTCAAGGAATCAAATAGCAGGAGTTGTCGGTCAATGGCTTCTCTGTTGGCTTCATGCGGCCGGTTCCCACTTTTCTCGATATCAGTCCTCTTTAGTTGAACTGGCTCTCTCCTGGTATAATAACAGACGTGCATTGGGACAACACTGCAGATATCGAGAAAAAGCTAGCAAAATGCAAAGGATACATTAAAAAAGGACTGTAAAGCCATTTGTCAAAGGATGAGTCAACTGAAATCGACAGATGTTTGTAAAATTAAGCCTACGCTGTCCTCAATCTGGATCTGACTCCTGATAACCTTATTCTCCTCATAAACAACAACCCTTTTGTAGCGGTGAGTTTCTTAGTCAAGCTAGGGAACTATCCGATCATTGGAGATTATCTAGAGAGTATTCTTGATTCAAACATCAGTCTCAACACAATCGATGTTGTCGCTCGACTCCTCAAAGCCTCCAAAATTCCAGTATAATTTGTCGAGGCCTTCGCACTAAAAAACTTGAAAGAGAGCCAAAGTATTCCAGAGAACCACAAGGAAAGAGGCAAGATGGCCCGCATCATTTCAAACTTTATCAAAAGTTTAGTAAAGAACAAAGTGTTGGATGTTACACAGTATGCTGAGGACATACATTAGTTTGCAAACTACTTCAAAGAAGTGGAGTAGGCACAGTCGCTGCGGAGGCTGACGGCTCAAAACCAGGAGTGATCTCAATGAGTCTTCGTCAAGCAGAAAAGAAAATACAAAGTAATGCCACAATATTATAAAAGCAAAATCAGATGAGTCTGTTTATCTTCTGCCAAAGTCTTTGGTTAGCTTTCCCCTTATACTTCTTGAAAATCTCCTTGCATTATTTCTAACTGAATACTTCTCCATCCTTAGATTTTTGCTTTTAGAGATCTAAGTAAAAGCTCTTTCTTTTCTAACGCACCTCTTCATTGCTTTGAATATATTGCGTTCGATTCAGCTACATTGTTGATCCGCTGGCTTCCCTGTCTTGAAAAAAATGTTCAGTTATATTTATTGTCCTGGTAGCTTTGTGATTATCAGCATACCTTCTCCGACCTTCTGCCTGTCCAGTTCTCGGTCTAAACTGCTCCTGATTCCCTAAACTAGATCTTCTTGATCCTCCAGCTGTCTAGCTGCGTCTTTTATGAGCAGGAGTGCGATACCATTAATCTTATTCCTGTATGGAAATAAGCTATTTTGATGCCTGGGAGGGTTTTCCTGTCGAAATGGCCCTTACAGAGGGTTTTGGAATGCTTTTATTGTTACAAGGTTAATCAGGAGATGGCTGAATTGTTTGATAGTTTCTGACATTGGACATCTCTGGTTCGCAATTTGCTTTAAGACGACGCAAATAGTGTGTTAGTTTTGGTTTACTGGGATGAAACGAAGGTTCGAGAGCTTCCATGCGGTCGAAAAAATTATTGAAGAAGTACTTGAACTTTTGAATATCGATTTATTCTATTTGGAGTCAGATGTACTTTGTGTGAGAGTCCTAACTGTCATTTCTTAGAGGAGCGTCAGGAGGTCACAGAGGAAACCTTCGTACCTTGTATCGATACTGATCATTATTAATAATAACAGAGCTCATTGTAGATGCAAATCCGAGTTCAGCTTATCGAAAATAGTCCTCTACACCGAGTTCCCTCAATTTTTCTCAATATAGGCCGCAAACAGTTCATTTTCAACGTCATACCTACACTAATCCGTCATCGAAATCTCCACAAGCTTTCACTCAATAGCAGTTCACATATTTTTTTTACAAAAAATAGCATTGATGCGATGGGAGGCCTTCCTAACTATTTGCTCTTTAGAAGCGGAACCGAGAACTCAAATGAGAAGATAGCTAATAATATATATATGTATGGCAACACTCAGATGGTCAACTATATGTAAAAATTGAGATTCAAAATTGGTTACAAAGCAATGAGATTTTCTTTCTGTAATTGGACGATGACCAAGTATCGCTTTGGAATCAGTTCTCTTGCTATTTTTAACAAACTCAAAATAGATCCAGCTTTACCAAAATTGTTCATTAGAATTTAAACTTATTTGAAGGAGAAGTATAGCTCTTCATAATACTTTGACAGCAGAACAAATCTCAGGACTGGAACAACCAAAAGTATAACAATTTAGAGCAACTACTTCCACACATAAGAAATGGATATTCACCCTATTTTTACAAAGGTGAGAGGAGTCAGGTTTACTCATTATATTTGTAGCTTTAGAGACAAAAATCGTAGCATTTTGATTCTACACTACACCAATCTTGACTCGGTTAAGTATTTGCTTAATAATTAGGTCTTACAAAATTATTTTGCCAACAATAATCAGACTGGACTTGTCGTGCACATTGTATAAGCCAAAAAAATATTACAAAGCATCTAGTTTGCCAATCTTCTCAACAAATTTGATTCCTAAACTGAGCACTTATGGTTTGGACATGAGATTAATTCAAACAATACAATCTATGAAGAAAACATGAAGGAGCAAAAAATATTGAGTGACTTATTTCCAAATCTAATGAACAATATTTATCTCTAGAGACTGAAATATGATGAAAAAAGAATGGAAAATTACATTCCCTCCTTGTTTCCTTTCTTGAAGAACAATTTATACAGAAGAGTTTTTACCTTCGTTTCTGATTAATTCAATGGTTATAGATACGGACAGAGGAAATTCAATGAAGATAAATTTAATCACTTCCAATGTTTAATAAACATGATCGAAAACAATCAGGCTTAAATTAAGCAGCTTCAAAGAGCTACTTAGCACATTGTTGGGGACAAATACTTCAAACCAAAAGTCATTTTTTTGGGAACAAACTCAAGTATGGCAACCACCCATAGAAACACATCAGGAATTCTTGCCAGCTTTAGCCCACATTCAAACATTCTTTTGGACTGCGGATAGGAGACATATTAACAAATGATCAACCACTTTTCTCCTGAAGAATTTTAAAATTAACTCTTAAAAACAAGAGTCATTTTCATTACTCACATTCATTCTGACCACAACCTTGGAATTTTAAATTTGATATCAGAACGGCAAAAGCTTCTGAGGCAGAGAAGGAAAAATTCAAAGCTCTATCTTATTATTCCTTTCAATGTCTATAACTGGTACGCTTAATATAATAAATCCATCGAAGATCTATCTGAAAGCTGTGATGTTCTGTTTACTCAAGTTATTTTATCGGAGTCATATGAAAGAGAAATAGAAAAAGAATTGATTCGCCCAAACTAGACAAGTAAAGCACCTTTAGGAGATTCGACTTGTAATTTGAATACTTTATAAGATAAATATTTTTCTGAGATTGAAGTACATTACAATCTACATAGACAAGCGCCAAGACCAAAGACCTCGTGACACAAGTAATGCCTAGTCAAAAAAATATATTGGAATCTTTCAATAAAATGCTAAAGGACCATAAATACTAGCAATTTATGCCAATTAGAGTCATTCACTGTCCTCAATCCTTTGGAATTATCATCAAACATGACATCTATAAGCTGAGCTATTCAGGTGATACAAGACCTTCCAAGTCTTTTCAAGATGCTGCAGTAAATAGTGATCTTATGATTCATGAGGCAACTTTCAACTACGAGCTAAGCTGGAAAGCTGAAAAATATAAACATTCGACAGTTGAGGAAGCTGTAAAAATGTAAAATTAATTTTAATTTAGAGGATGCGACTCAGAATCAAGGCAGCTTACCTTGACCCATTTCAATACACTTTTCAAAACTCCTTCATCAATCAATTCTGAGAAGAAATACAAAGATTATTTTGAAGAAAAGACTGTATTTGCTCTCGATCACTTAGAAGTTCCTTTGTAAAGGATGACCTGGCTTCCTTCTTTGAGTAAACTCATTTCGAAGTTAAGTCAAAATAGAAAGTAAAATTGATTTGAAGATAAAAGGATATGGGTTAATAATCACTCATCAGTATCAGCGAATGGATCGATGTTTGATGCGTTAGAGTTCTTCAGAATGTGACTGATTAGGCTTTCCCTTTTTGATTTCTTTTGCTCATACTGCTTGTAGAATTCTTTGTTGTGGTAAAGCAATATCTCTTCGTAAAGAAGGTCTATATAAGATATTTGTTACCTTTCAGTTGTTGAGTTGTCAAATTGTGGTCTTCAAACTCAAAATCCAGATAGTCGACTGGCTCGCGTGTAGGTTCATCTTCTTCAAGATGCAAATCTTTGAGATAAGGATGGGCGAGTGCGTCAACTACGTTGATTCTTTTTTCGGGATCGAATGTCAGAAGTTTCTTGAGAAGGTCAATAGCTTCAGGATTGGCAAAAGAGAAGAGTTTGTTAAAGTCCTTTCCATTTTTCTTGTTTTTGGGAAGATTTTTTATGAGTTTTTTACTTTCTTCAGGAATGTGTTTCATGTTGTCAACGTCAGGTGTTCCCAAGTACTAGCAAATTAATTCTATTTGATTTTTCGTATCTGTTCCAGGAAGGAAAGGTTTACGTTGCAACATTTCAGCAAATATACAGCCAACTGACCACATATCAACTGATGTTGTATAGTGATTAGCACTCAGCAACAGCTCAGGAGCTCTATACCAACGAGTAGCAACGTATTCTGTTAAGACGTTAGCTTTGAGGTTGTGGAAGAGAGGTCTAGCAAGCCCGAAGTCACATATCTTTAGATCGCAGTTGGAGTTAACAAGTAAGTTTCTGGGTTTCTATATAAAAGGGGAGTTACAAGATCTCTGTGGACTATTTGAGCAGAATGAATGTATTTGAGACCTCTTAGCAGTTGGTAGAGGAAAAACTTGTAATGTTCCTCCGTGAGAGGTTGCTCACTTTTGATTATTTGAGTGAGATCTGTATCCATCATCTCAGAGACCACATAAACGTCTTAAAATTCTTCCCGAGACTTGGGAAGGATAATAGTCTCGATATTGATGATATTTTCATGCTTTAGAAGCTTCAAAAGTCTCAACTATCTGAGCGTGCGCTTAGCGAAGATCTTGTGTTAGAAAGCCTTGTCAATTTTTTTGATGGCAACAAGTTAGTCTTTGTCTTTGGCAGCAACAACGATACCATAGGCACCCTGACCGACTGAATAGAAGAAAAGGTACTCACATCTATGATTTCGTATTTGTCGTAAATCTCGAAGCGCTGTTTAGAGATGGTGGTGATCTTCCACTTGGCGTTGTGGTTCCTGTACGGCTTGTACATGTTGATGATGTCTTCACCGAGCTTAGTCATCACTTTATTATTATATGATCTACTATTCAGAGTAGCTTATAACACCCTCCATAGACTGAACCTTGATCAATTCTGAAAAATATTCTCCTCCCAACTCGAAACCTTACCTCTAGAGGTTTCAGTCTTCAACATCTGAAACCTAATAAATTTGAAAAGAAAAGGTAAAAATGTTATTGTTTCGATCAAACTAAGAAAATAATCAAAGGGGCAACATACAGGCAAGATCAAAGAAACAGGTTCATAAACATCAAGAAGTCTGATGGCTGTCATATACAGAAGTATATTATCGTAAAAAGTAGCATAACAGGAGAACCACAAACTTTTTTGATAGTTTTGAAACCGTTCTTTGATGATTTTTTCAAAATCAATTTTCTGAATTCTAGCGCAATAGCTAATCAATTTGAGAATTCCAATACTCATAAATAGTTTACCTCATGTAAATGAATAAGTGACAAAGAACATTATATACTTTCCTTGTACCCATGAAAGCTATCCGTCATTTTTCTTTTGCCTTGAGATGCAAGAAGCAGGTCAGACAAAAATATTAATGTTCGTGCTCAATAAGAAGATTGTGAGTTAAAAATAGCCCACAATTGAAGCAACTTCTAACTTTATTTTATACAATTGATAGGTCAACAGGGTCTGGCTGTTCTTGAATAATGCTGGCATAAATTGGTCGGCTTATTATTCTTCGGTTCTTATTGTTCTTATCTTAATCAAGGCAGATACTTTTGGCGAAAGGAATAAATTATTCCAGCTCCTCAAGATATTTCATGTATAAATTTGTCTGCCTTTTCTTTTTCTTGATGCTTGTCTTTCTGACTCTCGAGTTTGATAAGATCCTTTCCTGTTAGTCAATACATTTTGAGCAAATAAACGAGCCTATTTATTCACAGACAGTATTTTCCACAAATACATACTCTCTTTTCTGACAAACAATGCATGCTTTGTATTCCTTTTAATATTGTTTGATGCCCTCTTTCTCCTTTCTTCTTTCCTATTCGATTTATCTTGTCAAATCTATCTTTTTCTTGAAGGCATTTCTTTGTTGATCTTATAGTTTTCCTGATCTAATACTTGCCTATTCCTTCTTGTCCTATTGCTTCTTCATTGTTAATACATGCTTTTGCAAGCAAGACCTGCAGAGAAAAACTTTTTGCTCATCAGCTACAAGGAAGTATGCACAACATTCTAAACACTACACCTTCTTTGGACTTTCATATTCTTTTATGGGTACAGGCTTCAGAACATCCTTCTATTATGGCATTTATTATTTTTCTTTATCCTTAATATTTTCATTCCTGACTTTTGACTTCTACTAGTTTTTGCAAAGAAGTGCCTAAATTTATTTGTTTGACATTAATTGCTGCCTATCCTATTAGTTAAGCGCTTTTTCGTATTTGAATCGATTCCTACAAGCTCTTCGTAGCCTCAATCCATTCTTCAATGTTATACTATCGTTTTTATTCAATATTTATCCACAGCAGAAGCAATATTTTTCAAGTACTTTGCTGATATTTGATATTTAGTTGGCTGGACAGCTACATGTGAGTGTTTCTTTTTGTTTTTCAATATTTTCTATCCACTTGTGAGTTTTGATGAGCTGACAAACAGTTTCACATACACATTTGGGACATAATGAATGGTTGCAAGCAAAATTAACTGAGTTCTCCTTTTGTGTTTTATTACATCTGAAACATACCTTTATTGCGGATAAACTGGACTCTTTGATAAGAGCTTTCAAAGGTTTCTGAGTATTCTCAGGGCAATACGTTTCTTTTTTTATGGCAGAGAGAACAGATAAGTTATGAACAGCTGGAGCAAGCTGCCGAGGCTGGATCGCAGCAGTAATATTTGGGGGCACGAGAGCAATCGGTTGTGAAGCATTCTGATCCGATTTTTGTCATAAATACTTTTAAGGGAATGAATCTGATTAATAGAATTTTACCAAGGATAATTTCAATAGAGTCATTTAGATTTAAAATAGATTTGGATTTTAAAATAAGCGAGGTTTGTATTAATTAAATAAGAAAAGAGGATGGCTGATGTTTCTCTTGACGATTTGATCAAAAAGGACAGAGAGAAAGGTAAGCTAGACCGCCTCAAAAATGTATCTCCAGTCTTACTCAGAAACTCAAAAGCAAAAAATTCGTCAAAGGAGGTAAACCCGCTGATAATCAAATCAGGGGTGATAGAAGGCCTAAAGATGTTGCTCAGAACAAACACAGGCCTATCAAAAAGCGCTTTGATAATCCTCGTGATGATCGTAGAGACAACAAAAAAGGACAAGATTCCAGGGACAAGCGACAAGATCGTCCCAGGCCTCAGTCTGAGAAAAAGGAAGAAGGATAAAAGATGTTCCGCACATTGAAGGTGATGGGCCTGAGTCCTGAGTTTACCAACGATGACCTATACGTATTTGAATTTTGACTCAGAAACTATTTGCCACTGAGGGTGCTCTGGAAAAATGCCATATCGAGCAGGACAACTTCGGTAGGACCATGACAACTGCTATTGTAAAGTATCATGAACCTCAAAGTGCCCAAAACGCAATCAATAATTTGAATCGTCACAAGATTATGAACTGCGTTTTGACAGTCACCCCATACAAGAACGTTAAGAAATGATTGCTGTATCTCCTGAGATGATTAGAATCAGCATAGATCACATATGATCTATATATTATATGTACGAACTAGCAGTCGATCATCTACCTTTCAAGATACCTCTCATCACTATCGGAACTCTTCTGTTTTCTCTTGCAGGAAGTCACTTTTTTGGACTAATCTAAATCAAGCTTGGCTAGTTTCATCCTAGACTGCTTCTTATTCTGGCTATGTATCTGTTGGTCCTGTCAGCCATCATTTATATTCACAGAATGATGACTTTCAAGTACAAGGTTATTCTCAAAAGTTCATAACACATCTCAAGTGAGGAGTTTGAGAAAAAGAAACTACAATAAACATAGACCCATTTGAAAAGGTTGTACAAAGATCCAAGGTACAAAGAATGGGCCAGATAAAATAGAGAGCGAGATTAGGCTAAAAGTGTCGTGTATGAGATGGTTGATTCGGAATCAGATTAGGAAGATTGTATCACAGAGCACACTATGGCAACAATGAAAAAGCTCTTTTGATTACTGAGAAATATGAGCTACTTAGCCTATTTATAAGAATAGCTATTGCATATGCTGAGGAATCATTCGTCTTCTTCTTCGTCTGGGACTTCGTATAGTCCACTCTGTTCCATTTTCTCTGACCCTTTGAGTTTGGACTGTTTATTGGCCTTAACAGTTTGGAACTTGAGCAGACCTGGAATTGTCGGAATTTTTCCTTTGTCATTCAAAAACCATTGATCGCAGTGCAAAACTCCTCTCATTATAGAGAAATGCATTTGATTGCCAACCTTTTTCAAGGTAAAAACCAGATTTTGAGGGGATCTTTTGTCGAAGTAGTATGGAATGTTTACCTGAAAGAGACTTCGAGGATAATGAACAGATTTCAACTAGACCAAAGATTGGCGAGCTTCTTTGGTTGATGAGCGGGAATAAATTTCATTAGGGTTCACCCATTTTTGACTTTATTTAGAAAGCTTGATCTTCATTTATTTGAGTTTGATGTCAACCGGAAGAAAATTGTTGGGGTAGGTCAAGGGAACATCCATGACAGCTGAGCACTAATGGGGAGAATCGTATATCAACGCAACGTACGTTTTCCTAGTATCGACAAGCCTCCAGCCAAGGTCTTTTGGCTTCTATCTACATTTCTATGATGCCTACTTTGGTGGTTTGGGTTTTTGGACGGGTGGGTCGTCTTCAATGGTGATTGGAGGCTCTGAAGGGTCATATGGCTTTCGAGGAGGGAGCTCCTCCTACTCCATCTTGATTGTGGGATCAATTGAAGGCTTCATAAAATGATTATACAGCATTCTGTAGCATATGCTTTATCCAAGCGACTTATAAAAATTGATAAATTATATTGACCTTTATGATGACAATTGATTGCGTCAAACAGCAGGACGTATAAATAAAGCTATCCAATAATATATCTAAACATAGTATCAAACATAGGATCTCAAGCTTTAAAATTTTTCTTTTTCTTCAAGGGTTTGGGGGAAGTAGGTGAGCTTGGTTGTTTCCTCTTTTCCCTAAAGCTCCAGATATGTCTTCAGCATTTTCTTTTGCTTTATGTAGTTCAACCATCCAGTAAAGCATAATTTTTTAGTCTTGATACTCCATTTATCTTCAATCAAAGAAAATAGTCCTGAAAATGTATTCTTCAAGATGGTTTGCTAGTGCTTGGCTCTGGTGAATTTTACAATCTT
>Ga0100385_1004098_pt1 | contig 12685 bp, 15 predicted proteins | sample CryGeymeta201509_FD_81543 | JGI IMG/M metagenome (GOLD analysis project Ga0100385, IMG submission 81543) | Groundwater microbial communities from Crystal Geyser aquifers in Utah, USA - Crystal Geyser metaG 2015-09 | ecosystem: Environmental > Aquatic > Deep subsurface > Groundwater | place: USA... | reverse complement strand
CCTGTAAGCGATCGGCCTTTAGGCCTTTCTGGAGCTGTAGTGGAACGCCTGAAGGCAGATCGCTTGCCTGAAACCCCCAAATGAAATGCCCCTGAGGTCCCCAATCCGGGCACTTGCTGAAAGCTCCCCTCCTGCCGCAGATAGCAGGGGACCGAACAGGCTCCGTTGAGAAGCGTGTTCAGGGGTGGTCCCGAATTGGCAAGCCAGTGGAAATATCTGGATTCCCGCCCCACACGTGCGCAGTGAGCCCTGTTGTCGGTTTTGTGGATAGCCGTTCCCGACCGCTGTGTCATATACCGGTTCGAAAAAGGTATCACTGCTGCGTGACCGCAACCCACTCCAGTTGCTGCAACTCATTCAGCATGGGGGGCACTAAAGGTTCTCCGATAAATCCAAGCCGCCGCAAAGTATAAAAGGACATCGCCCTGCGGACCGAAAGCTCCAGCCGCCCCTGCTCCATCCCGTAGTCCATTGCCAGTGCCTTGCGCTGATTCGAAACCAGTTTGGGATTCGGCCGGATCACCAGGCTTTCGTTCTCCAGCCAGTCCATATCGACCTGCTCCGGATGCGGGCAAGGCTTCGCCCGGCCCACCGACTGAAAACGCCCGATCACGAAATCCTTAAACACGACATCCTGGTGGCACAGCGCCCGCACATGCCAGCGCAACCCGTCAAATCCAAAGGCGCGCGGACTGATCCACCGCTTCTCCGCCACCCCCGACCGCACCGACCAATAAGCCACCTCCACGCACGCGCGCTCATAAGCGGCCAGCGATAATTTCCGCTGCAGCCCCGCGTCCGCCACTCGCACCGGGTGCTGCGGCCCCAAAGTAAAAGCTGCTCCGCTGGCTCCGTCCACCATCGCACCCGCGATCACTTCCATGTCCGCACCGAAATTCGGCAGCTGCAGCAACATTTTCATCCTGGGCGACGCCACGTAGCACTTGCGCCGCACATCATACTGACAAGCCCCCGCGTTCAGTGTCGTATAGGTCACCAGATCCTTGGTCGCCTGCGGCAGCGAAATCCCGAAGTGATCGCATAAATCCCGCCGGTTGATCGTGCCCCGCCAAAAGAGCAACCGCTCCACAAACAACAAGCGCTGCTGCTCACTCCACCCTGCTATTGAAGTATCCATTGTCATAAAAAGTAAGACCAGTAAATTTATGCACACTAGAAATGCAAGCGCTCATTTATGCGAATACTTTTTATGATGTTTTGCTTTTTTATGCTTGTATTCCAAACCACTAACTGTCAAGGATGGGGAATGACTCATCCAGGCATGCGGCACAGCAAACCGACAAATAGCGTTGGGATTCTCAACGAGCACGGACCCCACATCGACTGGTCTCAACAACCTTGGCTGCGCATCCACGATTCCACAGACGCAATAATCGCCACTCTGCTCGCTGCTGCCCGCGAAGTGCGCACCGCCTGGATTTCCTACCACGGCGGTTCGGGTCCAGCAGCGCAGCGCCAGATACTTCCCGCAGTCCTCTTCTCAGCAGCCCACGACGGCGGTGATGTGCGGTGGCCGGTTTATCTCATCGCCTGGTGCGCCCGTCGCCAGGCAATACGACTCTTCCGCACCGACCGCATCGAGAGCGTGCAGCTCTGCGAGGCCTCCTCCGCTACAGCCTTCCCCATCTATCGAGCCCTCGGCGAAATCGAGCAGGCACTTTACCGTCAGTATCACTTGCGCGGCGACGATCTCCAAATGCGACAGCATACCAATCGGGCATAGCAATCCGCTCACCCCCTATCTCTAAATTAAACCATGAAGCCAAACTACATCTTAGGACATTATCTCATCGCTGGCCTCACTCACCAGCAGCAGGAACCAATCAACTGGTGGGCAATCAATTGCGACACCGAGATCGAGCTTTGCCGCGAGCGCCATAACCCCTACGACCCACTGGCCATCAGCATCCGCCTGCCCGACGGCAAGCGACTCGGCTACCTCCGTCGCGATGACAATAAGGTGCCCTCCGCCCTGATCGACCAGGGGGCCACCCTGATTGCAAAAATAGTGGAGATCGCCCTCGTGCCAGACGAAATACCCCGCGAAGTCCGCGTTGAGTTACAGTTGAAGCTGGGGGCATACTCAGAGTCATGATGCCGCCAACTGATTCAAACTTTGGCAACTGCCGCTACAGCGCAAGTCTCTTTCATGCTTTTCATTTTCCAGAAACTCGCTATCGTTCTAAACAATTAGATTTTCGCCATGAAAACAATCAACGATCAAGATTTTCATCTGACAGCATCGAACCTCAAGGCACTTTGCGCCGGGGAAACCCTTGCGGTCACGCACGAATCAGCGGTCGTGGCCTTCGTCATCCCGGCGCATCCCTCCGCAGGCAAGCGCCCCTGCGGCCTGGCCAAGGGAGAGTTCACCGTCCCGTCCGACTTCAACCAGCCACTGCCCGAGATCGAAAAAGCGATTTACGACAGCTAAACCATCGAAAAAAAGCTTCCGGCTCCTCTGTTGGAACCGGAAGCAGGCCATTTCGCAAAGCGTTTAGTGTATGTTTCAATCCGCGCCACCGTTCCGGAAGCGATAAAAATAACTTGCATATTAAAGATCATAAGGTCAATTTATTTTATACAGTAAACACTTTAATAATTTTTGATGAACATACTTACGGACACCGTCGATTTTTTATGGTTTTGCACGGGCGATCCCCAACTCGACATCAACCGCCGACGATTGATGCAAGATGCCGGTAACTCCGTATTTCTGAGTGCCGCTTCCGCCACCGAAATCGCGATCAAATACAGCATCGACAAACTTCCTCTACCAGAAGCCCCGCAGACCTACGTGCCGAAAATCCGCCACCGCCACCATATTGCAGAACTGCCGATCCTCGAAGCCGCCTCACTCTTACTCGACACCCTGCCCATGATACACCGCGACCCTTTCGACCGCCTGCTTATCTGCCAAGCACTTGCCCACGACCTCCATCTACTTTCTTCAGATCCTATAATTCACAAATATCCCGGGGTTAAGCTGCTTTGAGCCGTGTCCTTGGACATAAGAATGCATGACTGAAAAATTAATGAGTCCTTTAATGCCAGCAGTGACACTAGAATCTCAGGTTAAATGAAAGCAATCGCACACTATCGCTCCTATGATCAAACCCCACAGTGGGTTTCCGATCATTTATTCGAGACAGCAGCAATGTGCGCACAATTCACTAAGAAGATTAACCTGCCTGCTAGCGGACGACTCTTAGGCCTACTTCATGACATCGGCAAATACTCAGACGCGTTTCAAAATTTCATTTATGATGCCACTGGCCTTAATGGTGAACTTGCACAGTTAGAATCGGGAAAAATTCCACCACACGAGCGTGATCATGCCACAGCTGGCGCACAATATCTTTGGAATAAAATCACAACAGATACGCCATACACTGCTAAAATCCATATTCAAGCTCTCTGCTCGGTTCTGATCTCCCACCACAGTCGCGCAGGAATTTTAGACTTTATTAACTTGCGGGGCGAATCGCCATTTTTAACGCGAATCCGGAAGCACGACCGCGATAGCCATCTCGTGGAATCATTAGCTAAAGCAGATATCTCAATCCTTGAGCAGATCGAGCAATCCATAGAGGACCTGAATAACAGTCTCGAAAGTAAAAAGTTAATTAGTAAGATTTATTCTGAATCAGGAAAAGAGCTTTTTCCTTTTTATCTGTCTTTGTATACTCGTTTCCTATTCAGCTGCCTGTTAGATGCTGACCGTATCAACACCATAGATTTCGAGGATCCCAGCAAAGCAGTCTTGAGGAATCTATCATCATCACCGAATTGGCCAGCACTTCGCGAGCAACTTGAAGAATATATTAAGAAATTTACTGCCGATTCGCGTATTAACCAGATTCGCGCCAGTATTTCTGAGCAATGCCAAAAAGCCTCGATACGACCGGAGCGGATTCTCACACTACCAGTTCCAACAGGTGGCGGTAAAACACTCGCCAGCCTACGCTTCGCCCTACACCGCGCAGCCTCAAACAGCACACATCCTGTAGATCGCATCATCTACATCCTGCCCTACACCACCATCATTGAGCAAAATGCAAGCGAAGTCCGAGGCATCCTTGGCGAGGAAAATGTCCTAGAGCACCATTCTAACCTTTCCGACGACAAAGACACAAAGGCCAACCGTGTATTATCTGAAAATTGGGACGCACCCGTAGTTTTCACCACTATGGTGCAATTTCTGGATGCCCTCTACTCCTCTGGAACCAAGGCCGCCCGCAGAATGCATCAGATGAGTAACGCCATCCTTATCTTCGATGAAATTCAGTGCCTTCCAATTAAAACCGTCCACCTATTCAACAACGCCCTCAATTTTCTAACTTCCCAAGCAAACTCAACTGCTGTGTTATGCACTGCCACGATGCCTCTTCTCGACAAAGTAGCTACACATCACGGACATTTAAAAATCCCGAATAACAGCAGCATCATTACAGATCAAAAGACTCTCTCCCAAAATCTTCGCCGAACCAAAATAATCGATCACATACAGGATGATAAATCGACTAATGACCAAATTGCTACTTTAGCCATTGAGCTTCAAAACGACCACAAATCCGTTCTTATAGTATGTAACACAAAGGATAGTGCCCGGAGAATTTATGATCTACTCAAATCCGAGACCCAACATCCTGTCGTGCATCTGAGCACGAACATGTGCCCAGTCCATAGACAGCATAAAATCGACTTCATCCGGAAAACGATTGATCCGAAAAACCCTAGGCCACTCATCTGCGTCAGCACTCAACTTATCGAAGCGGGTGTCGATCTCGATTTCGGCTCCGTCATCCGCTCGCTAGCTGGTCTTGATTCCATCATTCAAGCAGCGGGTCGTTGCAATCGTCACGGTCATCACGAACAAAAGAAGCCCGTTTACGTCCTTAACTTCTCTGAAGAAATAATACCCCAAGCACTTGCAGAAATTCAAGTCGGTCAAGAAATCACACTACGTGTCTTTCGCGAATATCGCTCCGATCCAGAAAAATTTGACAACAGCCTGCTATCCGGAGCGGCGATGGCACTGTTCTACGAATATTATTTTTACGATCGCGCACGCTTAATGACTTACCCAGTCAAAGCCTGCCCAAAACCAGATCATCAAAAAACAGAAGTTTCTCAAGACACCACCCTGGTTGATCTTCTTGGCATCAATGCTTTATCGATTACTGAATGCTCTGAGCGCGGCGCAGACAAATTACCTCTGTCGCTAGCACTCCAGCAAGCACACTCCACCTCCGCTGAAGCATTCCGCGTTATTGATGCACCAACTCGAGGCATCATCGTGCCATACAACTTCGGCGACCAGAATGGGAGCGATCTCATCTCCAAGCTCACCGCCTGTTATCAAACTCAGAACGTCCCGCTTCCTAAGAAAATCAAACTCCACAAACAAGCTCAAAAGTTTACCGTGAACACGTTTCCCCACATTATTAAGAAACTCAGTGAATTCCAAGCCATCTCCGAAATCTATCCTGAATCGGGCATCTTTGAACTCGCTCCCGCCCATTACAGCGAAGACTACGGCATCACCCTTGAAGCACTCTCCGAGAAATACTACGCTGGAAATTAAAATCATGACCCAACCAATACACAGCAACCAAATTGAATACGAAGTCTGGGGAAGATACGCCCTTTTCACCGATCCTATCACCCGTGTCGGCGGAGAAAAGTGCAGTTACCACATCCCAACCTACGAGGCGATCAAAGGTATTACCGAGTCGATTTACTGGAAACCCGTTTTCACCTGGGTGATTGATGAAGTGCGTGTCATGCGTCCAATCCGCACAGAGGCAAAAAACATCAAACCCATAAACATCAGCGGAGGCAACACTCTCGCCACCTACACCTATCTCGCCGATGTCCGCTACCAAGTTCGAGCGCACTTCGAGTGGAATCTTTTACGCGAAGATCTGAAATCAGATCGAGTCGCGCCAAAGCATCTCGAGATTGCCCAACGCATGATCCGCAAAGGAGGTCGCCGCGACATCTTCCTTGGCACCCGCGAATGCCAAGGCTACGTCGAACCCTGTATCTATGGGGAGGGCGAAGGCCAACATCAACAGCCAGGAGAACTTTCCTACGGCAACATGTTCCACGGATTCGATTACCCCGACAACACCGGTCAAAACGAACTCGTCGCCCGTTTCTGGAATGCAACAATTGGAGCGGATAGCATTGTTCACTTTCCCCGCGCCGACGATCAAAACTTAACCCGCCGCATCCTTCGTGACATGAAGCCAAATCCCCCGGCAAGCGTCGGCCTCAACGAACCCAACCAACAACTCTCATGAACTGGATCGAAGCACTTTACCATACCTACAACAACTGCGAAACAGAGGTGGGGGTGATTAAAGAAGGGAGCGATGAATTGCTCTTACCACTATCCCACACTACACAGAACGCTAATATCGAAGTAACCTTGGACTGCCATGCCAATTTTGTTTCTGCGAAGGTTATACCCAAGAAACAGCAAAAAACCCTAGTTCCCTGCACAGAGCAATCTAGTGGGCGCTCCGGGAAAAAACCAACCTCACATCCACTTTGCGATAAGCTACAATATCTGGCTGGAGACTTCATCAAATTCGGAGGATGCGTTACAATAGGCTTCGCCAAAAATCCTGCTGAACCCTATCAGGATTATCTTGCATTGCTCAGCAATTGGCAAAAATCCAATCCACATCCAAAAATACAAGTCGTTTATGACTACGTGCTAAAAGCCAGGCTTATAAGCGACCTTGCTTCACATAAAGTCATCCCGCTCACTCGTTTAGAGTCTGGCCAACAAAGATTTCTCAACGAATGGAAAAACAAAGAATTCGACCCGCCGGAAATATTCGGTTCCCTTCCAGCTACTTCCACCCCGCAAGATTCATTCATTCGTTGGCGAGTCGAAATCCCGGGCGATCCATTACCGAACTTGTGTGAAGATCCAAGTGTATGGGAAAGCTGGAGTGAACATTACAAGACAACTCAAGAACGTTCCGGCCTCTGTTACGTAACTGGCAAACAAGAGCCACTTGCCATCCAGCACCCGGCAAAACTTCGACACGCCGCAGATAAAGCAAAACTAATCTCCTCCAACGACGGCAGCGGATTCACATTTAGGGGAAGATTCACCGATCCTAGCGGCATCGAAGCCGCTTCTGTCAGTTTCGAGGCCACTCAGAAAGCTCACAATGCCCTACGCTGGTTAATTTCCAAGCAAGGCACACGATTAGGAGAACAAGCCATTGTCGCATGGTCGATCAATAATCAGGAAATTCCGAATCCCCTCGATTCTAGCCTACAACTTGCAACAAATAACAACGGAGAAGAAGACATCGATAGGCTACTCGAGCAAGAACAGCGAGGTCGCGTCGCTTCCAGTCAGCAAGCCAATACAGGACAGAGTGTTGCCCTTGCACTTAAGCAAAAGCTTCTCGGCTACAGGAAATCCCTTGGTGATACTACCAAGATTCTGGTTATTTCACTCGATTCTGCTACCCCCGGAAGAATGGCACTCACCTATTTTCGTGAGCTTACTACCAGCGAGTTCCTAGCTCGAATCGAAAAGTGGCATGATAGCACCGGATGGCTACTTTACCACAATAAGGGACGGCGATTCTTCGGCGCTCCATCGCCCTACGAAATCGCCCAAGCAGCCTACGGGACTCGTCTCGACGACAAACTCAAGTCAGCAACTTATCGCCGCTTACTTCCCTGCATTATCGAATCACGACCTATTCCCGATGACCTAGTCAGATCCTGCATACAACGCGCCAGCGCCCGAATAAGTCTAGAAGATTGGGAATGGGAAAAAGCCCTCGGCATTGCCTGCGCTCTTTATAGAAAACAACAAATCCAGAAAAATAACCCAACCAACTACACCATGTCATTAGACCCAAAACGAACAACACGTAGCTACCTTTATGGTCGCTTACTCGCCGTCGCCGATGTCCTTGAGCAATCAGCTCTGAGCAAGGAAGAAAATCGCCCAACAAATGCCTCACGTATGATGCAACGCTTCTCCATGCGCCCATTCGCTACTTGGCCCACACTATACCAGCGTCTTGAACCCTATTCCCGCAGACTCAAAGCTAACAAACCAGGACTTCTACACCGATACGAAACCGAATTGGATGCCATCAAAAATCTTTTTTCGCCATCTGATTTCACATCCGACACCAAGCTCGATGGCGAATACCTTCTCGGCTACCACTGCCAACGGTCAGCGCTTTACACCAAGAAAACAACAGATTCAGGCGCAGAAGAAATCGAAATTATATCAACCGAACTCTAAAACCATATTCTCGCAACCACAACCAATCCAATTATGAGCACAAAATACAAATACGACTTCGCCGTCATCCTCTCTGTCAAAAACGCCAACCCTAACGGAGACCCACTCAACGGAAACCGTCCCCGCACTAACTACGATGACATTGGCGAAATCTCCGATGTTTGTCTCAAGCGAAAAATTCGCAATCGCTTTATGACTATGAATGAACCTGAAAGTATTCTCGTTCAATCCAACGACAACACCAATGACGAACATCAATCCATCAAAGCTCGCATTGATGCCTGCAAGGACTTCGACCTGAAAGACTCAAAGAACTTCAAAAAACAAGCATGTGCAAAGTGGTATGATGTTCGTGCATTCGGCCAGATATTCCCCTTCAAAGGCACAAAATCAGGCGAGGGAGTCTCAATACCAGTCCGCGGCCCAGTAACCATACATTCCGCTTATAGTATAGAGCCAGTAAGTATTTCCAGTATTCAAATTACAAAAAGCACGAATCTTGAGGACACCAAGGCTGGAAAGAAAGGCTCTGATACCATGGGTATGAAGCACCGTGTCGATTTCGGCATCTACACCTTTTTTGGCAGCATCAATTCGCAACTTGCTTCAGACGAAACTGGCACAGGATTCAGCGACGAAGATGCAGAGAAACTCAAAGAAGCCTTGCGCTCTATGTTTGAGAACGACGCGTCCTCCGCGCGCCCGGATGGTAGCATGGAAGTCCGTAAAGTCATCTGGTGGAAACATTCTTGCCCATCTGGAGACATATCGTCGGCCAAAGTTCACGGCACATTACAAGATAACATCGATCCTAAAAGCGGAGAGATTAAAGATGAGTCCAAACTCACTATTAGTTTCACAAAAGACGAAGGAAGTGCGCAACTGAAACCCGAAATCCTACTAGGCTTTTAACCTATCCAAGACCATTCAATCTATCCCATGCCCACCGACCCACCCCCTCCTACCTACGAAGAACTTGCCCGCGAAGTCCTGCTACACCGGATGCAGGACTATTCGGAGGATTATCACTGCGCGGGCTGGCTGAGTGACTTGGAATTCCTGCTTTGGGAGAAGCAGACTGGCGAAGGCAAATCACCCGACGTTCAAGTGCGCGATAAAATGCGAGCTGAACTGCGTGTTCTCGCTAAAGTTGCGGGCGGCTGGTGGGTTTACGAAGATGATACCCAGCCCGGTCAACCCGGCCCCGTATTTGTCTCGATGGAGCGCTGGTTACAAATCCTCAAAAATCAAAACGGAAAACACGTCCCGTGAATGCAATCTCAACCACAACAATGACAGTCACCCTTATCCCGACTTGAAAGAGGACGATTAGACGGAATTCACTGCGCCGGCCACAGCACGCTCACTTGTGGCAGTTCTTCAAAATGCCTGTCACTTGTGAGCAAGGTGCTCCCGTGTTCCAAGCACGAGGCCGCGATCCATATATCATTCTCCGGGATCAGCTTGCCCACTTGCCGCAGAAATTTCTTCAATTGCGCATAGTGATAAGTCGTCTCGGCAGAAACCAAATCCAGCATGACGACAGGATCCTTTAAGAACGCCTCTAATTCCCGATTGTTTTTCAAATCTGTATTTCCACACGCAAAACCATAACGCAACTCCCCCAAAACGATCGTGCTGATATGCACTTCCGCAGCGGTCGAAATTATGCCCGACCAAAGCACCCCACGCTTCCAATCCGAATAGGCATTCGTGTCCAGCGCGACTTTCATTCCCAATCTCTCGGGTCGATGCGCGAGCAATCCTTCATCGCTTCTTCAAACTCAGGGCCAAATCCATCCGGACAAGTACCCGAAAACCTTTCCAAGCCATTCGTCTTCGGCTGACCATTCATTCCCAGACCACGTTGCAGGGCATCCACTAAAACCTGATTCATCGACACGCCACGGGATTTTGCCTCGGACTTCGCCTGAGCCACCCAACTTTCCTCCACACGCCGTATCGTCACCTGAATCATGCATACATATCTACCAGAAAAGTGCATGCAGTCAAGTTCCCAAATGAACGATCCGCTCACCTCAGTCGCGCTCTCCGCACTCCAGCACTACCTCTATTGCCCGAGGCAGTGCGCACTCATACATGTCGAGCGTGTCTGGGCGGATAATTTCTCCACCGCCGAGGGTAACGCGCTTCACGAAAAGGCCCACTCCGGTCTCGGGGAGTCCCGCCCGGGTGTCCGCATCATCCGCAGCTTACCCGTTTGGTCCGACGCGCACGGTTTGCGGGGCGTTTGCGACATCGTAGAAATCCACGCCGACGGCACTCTCCTGCCGGTCGAATATAAACGCGGCCGCCCCAAGGCTCACCGCGCCGATGAGATTCAACTCTGCGGCCAGGCCATCTGCCTCGAATCCAGCTTCGAGCGCACACCCGGCAGCATCGCGCACGGCTTCCTTTTTTACGGAAAACAGCAACGCCGCACCGAAGTCCGCTTCGACCCGGAGCTACGCGAACTGACCCTGGACATCGCCGCCAAAGTCCGGCACATGCTCGAGCAGGGCCACACGGCCGCAGCCAGCTATAAACCGGAACTCTGCGACCGCTGCTCGCTCATCCACCTCTGCCAGCCCAAATCCATGCGCCTGAAAAGAGGAACCGCCAACTGGTTCAGCAAGCAGTTGGCATCTCAAATCTGAAATCCCCCCCCCATCATGCGCACCCACCTTAACACCCTATTCGTCACGTTGGACGGTGCCTATCTTCGCAAAGACGGGGCCGCTGTCGAAGTACGCCACGAAAAACAGACCAAGCTCCGCGTCCCCCTGCACAACCTCGACGGCATCGTCTGCTTCGGCTGGGACTGCTGTGCCAGCGCCGCCCTCATGGGTGCCTGCGCCGAGGCCGATGTCGCCCTCTCCTTTCACACCCCCTACGGCAAATTCCTCGCCGCCAGCCAGGGCTTCACCGCCGGCAACATTCTTCTGCGCCGCACCCAATACCGCGCCGCCGACCAACCCGAAGCCACCCTCAGTATCGCGCGAAATATCGTCGCCGCAAAGATCGCCAACTGCCGCCACGTGCTGCTCCGCGCCAGTCGCGACCACGGAGCCAAAGACCCTACCCGCGCCGCCACCCTCCTCCGCGCCGCCGACGAACTCCAGCGGCGGACGCGCTACGCGCAAGCAGCCACCGAACTGGACTCACTGCGCGGCATCGAAGGCGATGCCGCCACTTACTACTTCGCCGCCTTCCCCGCTATGCTCGGCAACACCACCCTCACCCTCAACGGCCGCAACCGCCGCCCACCCAAAGACCCCGTCAACGCCCTGCTTTCCTTTCTCTACAACCTGCTCACCCACGACTGCCGCAGCGCCGCCGAATCCTGCGGCCTCGACGCCCAGTGCGGCTTCCTCCACCGCGACCGCCCCGGCCGACCCTCCCTTGCTCTCGACCTCATGGAGGAATTTCGCCCCCTCTTCGCCGACCGCGCCGCGCTCACCCTGATCAACCGCCAACAGATCCAAGCCAAGCACTTCGAGACCAAGGAAAACGGTGCCGTTTACTTAAAAGAGGACGCCAGAAAAATCGTGCTCACCCACTGGCAGGAACGCAAGCAAGCCGAAGTCATGCACCCACTGCTCGAAGAAAAAGTCACGCTCGGCCTCCTACCCCATCTTCAGGCCCGCCTGCTCGCCCGACACCTCCGTAGCGACCTCGATGCCTACCCGGCGTTTTTAGCCCGCTAAGGCGTGCTAAAAACGCATCTCAAATCTCACATCCACAATGTATATCCTCGTCGCTTACGATGTTGCCACCAGCACCCCGGCCGGCGCACGCCGCCTCCGCCGGGTCGCCAAAATCTGTCTCGACTATGGACAACGCGTGCAAAACTCTGTCTTCGAGTGCAAACTGGACCCCGCCCGCTATGTCGAATTCAAGGGTAGAATCCTGGCCGAGATCAATGAGTCCAAGGATTCGATCCGCATTTACAATCTGGGCAACAATTGGCAGAAAAGAGTCGAACAATTCGGTAAAAATACGGATTACAATGTCGAAGGCACACTTTTAGTGTGATTGCCAAGGAACGTAAGCAAGTGCCTGCGAACCCGAAGCTAACATTGTCGGCTTAGCCGATTCGCATATCCGACAAAGCCTTACCCGTCAGTTCTTTGACAGTTATGAAGAATACGAATTGCCTATATTTATGCGAAAAACATAGACTTTCGCGCATTTGTTCATTCAAAGCATTAAGCGCAAAACACTTAAGTAATGCGCAGTCGCCCCCCACGCGGGGGGCGCGGATTGAAACTGTCATAGCTCGGTGGGGTCGAGGGAGATTTGGGTCGCCCCCCACGCGGGGGGCGCGGATTGAAACGCGCTCCGGATCCCAGCAAAGCCACTGGGGCT
>Ga0100385_1004095_pt1 | contig 12690 bp, 10 predicted proteins | sample CryGeymeta201509_FD_81543 | JGI IMG/M metagenome (GOLD analysis project Ga0100385, IMG submission 81543) | Groundwater microbial communities from Crystal Geyser aquifers in Utah, USA - Crystal Geyser metaG 2015-09 | ecosystem: Environmental > Aquatic > Deep subsurface > Groundwater | place: USA... | reverse complement strand
GTTTTTTTGAAAGATGGTGGAAACTTCGTCATCAAAGTATTTGATGGCCATGAGGCACAAGTCTTTCTAAAATCACAGAAACATCGATTTAAGGAATTCCATTTTTTAAAACCGAAGTCAACAAGATCGGTGAGTAAGGAGTTCTTTGCAATTGGAAAAGGTTTCAAGAGGGATGAAGAATAAAAAAATAAATATTTGGGTTGTGGCTGGCCTTTCTGTGCTGGCCGTAATCGGTTACTATGCTACCTATAAAGAAGAAACAACTAAAAGCCCACAGATTCAGAACAAAATTGAATTATCTACGCTAAAAAATCACGTCAACTATCACTTGAAAGAAAGTAACCTTTACGAAAGTAACTCGATAGATATCGATGGAGAGAAATACTCATTAGAGTTCTCTATAAATGATGAGCTTGATAAATTTGTTAAAAAGAGATTGAGGTATTACCGCCCCGACATGGCCGCGATTGTTGTACTTGAAAATAAGACAGGTAAAATTTTAACAGCTGTTGGTTACGATAGGAAAGAAAAGACTTTCAATGACTATCTTCCTTTTTCGGGAACGCATCCATCTGCATCAATTTTTAAAATCGTAACAACTGCTGAGCTCTTCGAAGACGGAGAGGTCTCACCAGATTCAGAATTTAAATTTAGAGGTAAGGGTACGACCCTATATAAATATCAGTTAAAAGAGAAGAAAGATGCACGCTGGGTAAGGCATATGAGCTTTCAAAAAGCATTTGCATACTCAAATAACGTCGTATTTGGAAAGGCTGCCATTGAAAATACAACACCTTTCGAATTGAAAGAAATGGCTGAAAGGTTAGGATTTAACCAGGAGCTAATGGAAGAGTTGAGCATTTCAAAATCTACATTCATTATGCCTGAAAGTGGTTATAACTTAGCAGAGATTGCTTCTGGATTTAATAAAGACACACAGATGAGCCCTGTTCACTGCGCTTTACTTTCATCGGTTGTGGCAAATGATGGAGCACTTACATATCCAAGATTAGTAACAAAAGTTATCGATAACAAGAGTCATATCGCATGGGAAAATGAGAAGCACACTAAGCAGGTTATCAAGAAGGAAGTGTCTGATGAGTTGAAGGAGCTGATGAGAGCTACTATCAATAAAGGAACTGCACGTAGAAAGTTTAGGAATTTAAAGAGCAGAATTAAGAAGAATTTAGACATTGGTGGAAAAACTGGTTCAATAACAGGTGGGTTCCCATTCGGAAAAAGAGACTGGTTTACCAGCTTTGCAGTTCCACTTGAAAGTCCAAATGATGGAATATCTGTTTGTGTAATGAATATCAATTTCAAAAAATGGTATGTTAAATCTGCTAGGCTTGCACAAGAAATTATCCAGTATTATTATAGTGATATAAAAAAATTGGAATAAAATGGAACTTGATCAAATAATAAATAAAAGAAAGATGAGGCTTAAGAAAGAAATTAGAAATATATTTCTAATAATTTTTAGTTTACTCATATTTAGATCAATATTCTATGAACCGTATAGAATACCTACAGGTTCAATGATTCCTACACTGAGAATAGGTGATTTTATTCTCGTTAATAAGTTTAAATATGGTTTTAAGTTACCTTTTAGTGATATTGCTATCTTTGAGATGAGCTTTAACCCTATCTATCTCTTTGGTAAATCTTCTCCTGAAAGAGGGGATGTCATCGTTTTCAAATATCCAAAAGATACGTCAGTGAACTATATAAAGCGTGTCATTGGCCTACCTGGAGATGCGATAGAGATTAGAGATAAAGTTGTCTATATTAACGATAAAGAAGTTGGCCAAGTTGAATTTGATGGTCATGAATTAATGAAAGATATGGACGAGAAATTCAAATCAACAAATCTAAAGTTTTTTAAAACACAAATAGAAAAGCATGATTTCATTATTCAACAAGATGTCGATAATATCTACTCTACGCATCTTGATAGAACCGTGATCCCAGAAGGGAAATACTTTGTTATGGGTGATAATCGAGACTTTTCTTACGATTCGAGATTTTGGGGCTTTGTTCCCCATGAGTACATTCGTGGCGAAGCGATTCTTGTATGGTTTTCAATGTCACTTCCAGATCAAAAAGATCAGCTAAGCGTACGTCTAAACAGAATTTTTAAAGAGATTGACTGACTTCTATCTTCGTACAGCCATCATTACCTTCTTCTGGTGACCAAGTAAGATCTTTCTCACGCTTTAAGTAGTCGCGTAACCACTTTTTCAAAACACCATCACCGTGCCCATGAACAACTAATAAGTACGGTAAATCGCCATTTTGTAATGATAAGATTGCACTCAAAACCTCACTTTGAAATTTTTCAAGACGCATTCCCCTTCCATTTACTGTGACTGAAGACACAGCGGTGGATTGAAAGATATTGATACGTACTTTCTCTGAAGGTTTTGTTTTGGGGGTATTATTAAGAGGTGTATACAGACTTGCTGTCGGAACAATAATCTGCTTTCCTTTGTAAGAAACTGTCGCTTTTGTGCGTGAGACTGATATTAGTACACAATCATTTTTTAAAAGTTCACTGAAATACGTCTTACCCTCAATCAATTCTTCAATTGGTTGAACATCGAAAACTTGTGTCTGATCCTGTATCGGAGATTGAGAATTGAAAATAGATTTAAACTCCGTTGCCTTTCTTTGCTTTTGCTTAACGGTAATGTCTTTATCTTCTTTCAATTCTTGAATTTTCCTAACCTGCTTCTCCATTTGAGATTTATATTGCTCATAGAGCTTTTGCTTTTCTAAGAAAAGAACCCCTTCCATTGATTTTCTTTGATTTTTCAGTTGATTATTTAAATCACGGTTATCAATAAGAAGCCCATCAAGTTCTGCTTTCTTCTGAGAGAGATCTTGAAGAAGTTTTTCATAAGTAATATATTTTTTGTCAAGGATCGACTTTGCATTTTGTAGTATATTCTTATCAAGATAATAATCATGACTAAGTCTTTCAAAAATCGTAAGGGCCATCGAACTTCCAGGGGTACCTACAATTAAATTAAAAGTTGGAATATTATTTTCAAAATCATAACCCACATGTGCAGAGATATAATTAGAGTTTTCCTGCATCGTTGTCTTTAACAATTGATGGTGAGTCGATATTAATATCATTGCCCCGAGATTTTGAGTTAAATGATTAATAATTGAAATTGCTAATGAAGAAGCTTCGTCAGAACCTGTTGAATTAAATATTTCATCAGCAGCAACTAGACTATTGGGTTTGATCTCTGCAAGCATCTGTAAAATAGCAGTAGTTTCGCCTGCAAAGGAGCTTAGACCATGAGAGAGATCTTGATAATCACTATCAAAATAAAAAATATCTTGGACTGGTCTAAGTTTTGCTCTTGTTGCTGGTACAAAAAAACCGAGCTTCATAAAAACATGACAAAGAACAATTGATTTAATACTAACAGTCTTCCCTCCAGTATTTGGACCAGAGATGATCATTCCATGATGAAAGGACTTGAAATCAATTGTATTAGGCCGACAGTTCTCTATTAGTGGGTGGAAGAAGTTTTCAATATACTCAGAGTTGTTTAGTGAGATCTCAGGTCTTACGAAATTTCGTTGATAACTAAATTTTGCTTGAGTGAGACAGTAATCAAGTTGAAGGAAAAAAGAGTATAAGTGAATCAAAATATCATTTTCTGACTTTAATTGATCTGTAAAATCCTGGCAGATTTTATTAATGATTTCATCAATGACAGCTATGATTTGCATACGCTTATTTGCGTACTCTCGAACGGATGTTGGTTCTACAAATAGAGTACTACCTGTACTGGAACGTGAAACAATAATACCAATACTTCCATTATAAGAGTCACTACGAATAGGAATGACATAACGATCATTGATAATATCAAAGGAGCTAAACTGAAGTCGCTTTTCAATATCTTCAGACTTTAAGATTTGGTGAACTTCTTCACGAATTTTAGCTTCTAAGTTATTTCTCTCCTGAATTTTAGCTGAGAGTAACGGATGTTTTTCAAGGTTAGCATGGCCATCTTTGTCAACAAAACCTCGAAAGCTCTTTACAAACTTTTGACGAAGTCTTTGCGTTTTTTCAATAAGAAAAAGAAGGTCTTCTCGATCATAAGTTTTTAAGGTGTTTTTCAACTCAGAGATATTTTCGATAAGAGCACATGCAAAATTAAGTTGCTTAAAATCGCCAGTTACATTCTTAACCAAATTATTGATAAAGAAATGATTTTCCGGAGTGTCAGATACATTCCCAAATGCAAGAGAGTTAATATCAATATCTTGAGATATTAAATTAAAAAGCTCATCAACCTTAGATAAGTGATTGTCTAAATTTGCTTCTTCAATTGGCAAGGGGTTTCGTGTAATATGTTCTTTAGTTATGTTGAACTTACTAAAGAAACAAATCTTTTGTGCAATGATTGGCCAATCGATATTCTTTAGTGTTTGATGCAATATATTGTAGGTATCCATGAATCTTAATTTCTCTGAATTACATAAAAGTATAGTTAATATTCGAAGTGAGTTTATTGTCGGCGACACATGGAAGTTTGGCAAGATTCAAAAGATCTTTTCTAGTGGAAATGTCGTCGTTTTAAATGTGAGAGTTCCTGGGAAAACTGTCTACTTGTGTATCGGGAGAGGAAATGAATATTGTGGAGCATGGACACTTGAAGCTCAAATACCCTCTCCATATCGTATTGTAAGGGATTCATTACTTGAATATCTTCGATCAAATGTTATTGGGTTATCAATTATCGATGTCAAAGCGGACCCCAAAGATAAATCAATCTATTTTGAACTATATGATAGTTCTAAAATTCTATTTTTTTGGAAAGGCAGAACACTACACTTTAGTCATGTGGTTAAAGAGAATGAAACCTATATGTGTTTCTCTCCCTGGATTTCACTGGATAAGTATGAAGTATCAAAAGAACATTTTGATATTTTTGATCAAGCAGGTCGAAAGCAGCTGGAGCACAAGGAAATTTGTGAAAGTAAGTTAAAGCTTGATGTTGATCTTTTATTCCCTCAAGCTAAATCAGATAAGCAGGTTACAAAGAAAAACAATCGCAAAATTCAAAATATACAAAAAGATCTACAGGCTTGTATGTTGTGGAATGAAATACAAGAACTTGCAGTTAATGATCTACTCGATTTAAATGATGATGTATTCAAGTATAAAGGGCTGAAGCTTAAGTTTGAGAGAGATCTAAGCTACTATCAGAAAAAAAACAAGATTTTTGAAAAAATTAAAAAACTTAAAATAGGTGAGAGTTTTTTAAAGCAGAGACTAGAAGAGTTTAAAGGTCAGCTTTCTAAAACTAATGAAGAGCATCTTGTACAACAAAATATAACTTTCCCTCTTTGGGTTAAAAAGTCTAAAGAAGTTGTCCCCAAAAAATATTCTAAAACTGGTATCGAAGAGTTTGTTATTAATAATCACAAATTTGCAGTGGGCACATCTGCTCAAGGCAATGATTATCTTAGAGTAAATTGGTCAAGTAAAAATGATTTATGGATTCATCTTGATGGATACACAAGCGCCCATGTTATTGTTAAAGGTAATGATCTCTCAAATATTGAAATAATATCCATCGCAGCTTCTATAACCGCATCGTACTCAAATTTTACAGCAGACGAAGTACCAATCATATTTACTCAGGTTTCTAACTTGAAGGGAATAAAAGGTAAGCCTGGAGCGGTAACCTACAAAAAAGAAAAACATCTTATTGTAAAGAATATAAAATGGAAGGAAATAATTTCAAGTAGTTGGTCGAAGTAAAACTAAGCGATAAAATATTCTAAAGCGAGGATATTTTATGAATAAGTATATTGTTGGTTTAGTTTTTGTCATAGTATTTGGTATTTCAAATGCAATTAGTAGTACGAGTACGATATTTGAAGATCATAAACTTCAAACATACTCGCCCATTGTTGCAGGTGCAAAAGATATTCTTTTCGAAATTAGAGTGGATGGATTGATTGATAATATCAAGAGAACAACAGCAATTTCAAATATAGAAGATCTGTATTTTCGATTTTATTGGGTTTATCCTGGTGAATATCGAATTGAGGTTGAAGGACTGCCAAAAGGTTTTGCAGTTTTAAAAAGTAATTTAAAGAATCAAGTAAAACCATATGTTGATATGATATTTTCAGAAGATTTTATTCGTCAGTTTGAAAGAACACCATTTGTAAATGATCCTAAGGAAAAAAACTCTTACATTAAAAAGGAAGATACTTCATCAACAGTTTCATCTGTAAGAATTAAGCTGAATGAGAAAAATCTATTGTCTGAAATATACTCAAAATCTCCATATTCAACAGTTTTAAGTCAATTTGAGTACAAGCTGAGATCTTGGTCTAATGGAAAAAATGTTCTTACAAAAATAGTGATAGAAGAAAAGGGAAGTGGGATTGTTAATATGAAAACTATCGACGTCGAGCGAGAAGTGTTTTCTGGAATTGGACTGCCTTCAGAAATCAAAATTGAAGAAACTGTAAGTCGAGATTCTAAAATAATAACAACAAGCAACCTAAAGCTTAATTTCTCGAATTACAATATAAATACAGGAAAAGCCGATCGCTTTATCAGAGATAGTAAATAAGATGAAATCTTTTATATTAGATGAAAAAAGACATTACTCGTGGATAAGTGGAGAAAATATTTTCAATGAAAAAGATCTCGATCAATCAATTAAATCATGTACACCAGGTGAGTGGATAAAAATAAAAATTGGGAGCTTTGAAACAATTGGCTTTGTTAATCCATATATTCAAGATTTTGGTAATGTAACCATATTGAAAACTATCGAAAAGGAACCAGAAAAATATATTAGGAATACAATATTAGCATCTATTTCAAAAAGAAAATTATTCTCATATAGTGGTGAACGATTGATCTATGGTTTTTCAGATGGACTTCCTGGCCTGGTGGTAGATTCGTATAAAGAATGTTCTTTAGCTCAGGTCAGCTCTGCTGGTCTAGATCGATATCGAGAAGAAATAAAGCAAATACTAGAATCTGAGACTGGAAAGAAAGTCTACTTTCTCGATAATAAAAAATATCGTGAAAAGGAAGGTTTACCTTTTTTTGAGAATGATAACCTACCGGAAACTATAAAAATATCTGATCTTGGAATTGAATATGAACTTAAGAAGCATGTTTTACAAAAAGTTGGATACTATTATGATCATCGTGAAAATCGACTGAAACTTGAAAATACAATTAAAAGATTTGACAAAGAATTTACAAAAGGTCTCGACCTTTTTTGTTATATTGGTTCATGGGGAATGCATATGCTCCGAGCAGGAGTTCAGAATGTAGACTTTGTAGATCAAGGTAATATGGCCGAGATTATTCAAAATAATTTAGCCTTAAATAATTTTGATAGTGATAATAAATTTTTCCGCGAGGATGTTTTCGCATTCTTAGACCAAAAAATTAAAGAAGATTTGAAATATGATGTTATCGTTTGCGATCCACCATCATTTACAAAGTCATCAAAAAATAAAAATGCGGCACTAAGTGGTTATGAAAAACTATATTTGAAGAGTTTAAAAATACTTAATAAAAATTCAATTCTTGTTGCTGCTTCATGCACTCAATACATTAGCATCGAAGAGCTCGATAAAGTTGTCGTCAAGTCTGCAATACGGGAAGGGCGTAAAATACAAGTGATGGATATTGGATTAAGCAGCTGGGATCACCCAGTGTCATCATTAAGTTCTAAATCAAATTACATTAAATATATATGCTACTTTGTGGAGTAAGAATGGAAAATAACTTAAGAGAAAAATTAAATGAAGTTTTATCAAATGCCAAACAAGTCATCTATGGCCAAGATGATCTACTCGATTCAATCGTTGCTGCTTTGGTATGTGAAGGACACCTTCTTATTGAAGGGATGCCTGGACTTGGTAAAACGTTAAGTGTTTCAACAATGAGTAAACTGTGTGATCTTGCCTTTAAAAGGGTTCAGTTTACACCTGACTTGCTTCCATCTGATTTAATTGGAACCATGGTTTATAGTCAGAAGAATGAACAGTTTACGACGAAATTTGGTCCTATCTTTACCCAATTACTTCTCGCTGATGAAATCAATCGATCACCAGCAAAAGTACAGTCAGCACTACTTGAGGCCATGGCCGAAAAGCAAGTGACGATAGGTGATAATACACATAAGCTTTCAAGTCCATTTGTCGTACTCGCTACTCAAAACCCAATCGAGCAGGAAGGAACTTATCCGTTACCTGAAGCTCAGCTTGATCGTTTCATGATGAAAGTATCTGTTGAGTATCCAGATTTTGAAGCAGAGAAGAATATTCTTGATCTTGATGATAAGAAAAGACAAAACCTAGACTCTCTAATGACTACTGATGATATTCTAGAAATTAGAGATGAGGTTGATAAAATCTATGTTGATGAAAAGATCAAGAATTTGATTGTACGAATTGTTAGAGGAACAAGACCTGGGGATGAGTACTTTAGCCCAGAGTATGAAGGACTTATACAAGCAGGAGCTTCTCCAAGAGCAACTATCTGGCTACAAAAGCTTGGTCGTTTCATGGCATATCTAGCACAAAGAGACTATGTATCACCTGATGATATTATGAGAGTGATACCGAGTGTATTAGGACATCGTATGATTTTAACATATGAAGCAAGTATCGATAATATTAACGCAAGAGATGTCGCTCTTAAGATAGCGAGAAATTTAGTCTAATGATGAATACCAAAGAAATACAAAATATTGTATCTCAGATAAAAACAAGTTTGTTTAAGAATGCAAACTCGTATTCTATTGGTATGCTGAAATCGCATTTTAGGGGAACGGGCTTAAAGTTTAAAGAGCATCAGGTCTATTCACACGGAGATGATGTTCGATTTATCGATTGGAAAATGCTTGCCAAGACAAATAATCCATATATTAAAACATTTGAAGAAGAAAGAAATGTCATCATCTCAATTGTTATCGATTGCACTTCAAGCATGCTGATGGGGTATAAGGGTAAATCTAAGCTCGAAGCATCACTAGAGATTGTTTCCCTTCTTTATCTTCTTTGTGCTTCAACAAGTGACTATGTTGAGGTAATTCTGTGTACAGGTGAGAAGATAATTCGAATTCCTAAAAAACAGGGAGAGGCGGGAATTGTCGCGATTACGAACGCATTAAGACAAGAAAATATAATAAATGCAGAAGGTAAAATTGATTTCTCCTATAACTCTAAAGCTGAAATATCACAAGCTGTAACAAATGATCTTCTAAAAGAGTTTTATCGTAGAAGAGAACTTGTTATTTTGACAGACTTTTATAGCTTCTTGCAAGGACGAGATTTAAAGAAGCTAATGGCACGAAAGCACGTTCATGCATTTAGGATTCTAACTCCTTTAGATCATGCAAATAATTTTAACTACAATATTAAAGTAAAGAACCTTCAAAATCATAAATCATCAGTTTTAAATATATCTACTATTGCGAAAGAAAAAAGTCCTGAAGAGGTAGATTTTCAAGTAAGGGATCTTTTTTTAGAAAGAAGATATCTCGAAGATTTTATTAAGGAGATGCTATGATTATAAAATTAATCATCTCCTTATTATTATGTTCAATGTGTTTTTGTGCTGAAATTAATGGAAGATTATCAATTGTTGGTCAAGGTAGTAATTGGGTTGAGGGTGAGATCAAAGAAGTCGAGTTGTTAATTTGGCCTCTTTCTGAGATTAACGTAGAAAATGCACGAGAAGAGATTGAGGGAAAAGATTTTTGTGAATTCTTCTTCATCGGAAAAGTGAAAGAGATAGGTTTCTCAAAAAATAATCCAGAAGCACTTAAAGTTATTGCTGATGCGACCTTGAAAAAAGCATTTTCATCGAACAAATTAATTATATGGAGTCATTTGGCCTTGAATATACCTATCGACACCACTTCCTTTAAAACTATCCCTGATGAGCAGAGAATACAAGAATTTGTCACACTTAATGTCGATCGAGAGAAAAACTCTAATTATGCAATATATATAATTAGTGTGTTATTTTTGCTCGTGACGATATCCATATATTATATTCTAAAAAAGAATAGAAAATATAATAAGAAGATCCAAGTTAATTGGAAGGAGAGAATACTCGCAGCAAGTGAACGTAAGGAAATAGAGTCACTTTATCAAAATAAAAGTGATGTTATTGAATACCTTGGTGGGGAAAGCCCACGTGTCTTAGAATTATTTCAAGTGATAAATAAACATCAATACAAAAAAGAATGGAGTGAAGATTCATTGAGTGAAATCACATTTGTTTTGGATGAGATTAAAGAGAGCTTGCAATGATTTTAGGATATGATTTTGCAAACCCTTCTTTAACTGTATTTGGCCTCTTGGGATTTACTTTTTGGTTATTAGACTTTTTTAAGGTATTTAAAAAGGCGGAGCTTAAACTGCCTGCGGCTTTCTTTAGAGGTAGAACAGGATTTAGCAGTTCTGCTCTTCTGGCATTTATACTTGGTGTCCTTGCTTGGATATGTATTTCAATAAGTATAGGACAGCCAAGAAAACCATTGGGTCATGCTGAGGCTGAAAAAGAACTGAATGATATTTATTTTGTTGTTGATGTTTCACGCTCAATGTTGGCATCAGATTTTCCACCTAATCGACTTGAAGCCGCAAAAGATAGAATCCGTAACTTTGTTAGTCTATCTCCTGTAGATAGAATTGGTATTGTTATGTTTGCGGATAAAGTTTTTACTCTTATACCGGCGACAGTAGACTTAGAACTTGTTAAGCAGTCTGTAGATCAAATTAGAATCGGCTTCTTAGGTAATGGGACAAATATAGGTGATGCTTTAGGATTAGCGGTAGCCCGTTCAGTTACATCAATAGCAGAAAATAAAACAATAGTTCTCCTCACTGATGGGGCAAGTAATGTTGGATTACTATCTCCAGTTCAAGCAGCCGAAAAGGCAAGAGAGAAGAAGATTAAAGTTTATACGATTGGTATAGGTGGAGATAAGGATGCGAAGTTACCAACAGGAAGAGATATGTTTGGAAATCAACAATATCAAAATATCCCTGGTGGTAGTATGGATTTTGAAACTCTCAATAAGATTGCAGAAATCTCTGGTGGGAAGAGCTTTGTTGCTAGTAACTCAGAAGCCCTCGATAATGTTCTACAAGAAATAAATAAATTAGAACGGAAGAAAATTGAGATATCAGGTAGAGTAATCTATCAAGAATTCTATTGGTATTTCTTGTTGATGGGGGCTTTGTTTCTCGTCGTAAGCGAAAGTATTAGGGTATTTATCAAAAGGGAGGTCTACTAATGGGCTTCGAGAAAATACCTTATTTCATATTCAGCATAATTGTTATGAGTATATTCTTATATTTTAGAACAAATATTTACCGAGGATTTTTTCAAAAAGTTAAAGATTATTGGTTCTTTGAAACTACAATGTCTAAGAAAATATCACTTCTTATTTATATAGTCGCTTTTGCTGTTTTATCTGTCGGTCTTGGAGACTTGAGAGGGCGTGAAGAGATTATTGAAGGTAATATTCCTACGCAAAAAACACTCGTGTTAATTGATACATCTGCAAGTATGCTTGTTGAAGATATAAGGCCAAATAGAATAAAGAAAGCGGTACTACTCGCAAGACATTTTATTAGAAATTCATATGGGCATCAGGTTTCTCTAGGTGTCTTTTCTGATATTTTTAAACAAATTGTACCCTTTACTGATGATATTGAAATACTCGAAGCAAGATTACAAACAGTGAATGAGTCGGAACCAGAAGGCGGGTCTAATATTAAGTTTGCACTAAAAGAAGCGGTTCAGTATTTTCAATCGAAAAGTGGTTATATTAAAGGCAATATTCTACTCATTACAGATGGTGAAGAGCATGAAACGGTAGGTCTAGAAATTCCTGATGAGATAACACTCGCAGTTATTGGAGTAGGAAGTGAAAATGGTGGAAAAATACCACTTAGAAGAGATAATGGACAATTTATACGTTATAAAAAAAGTAGTAATATCGAAATAATTTCAAAAATATCAAAAGATTTTTTTGAGAAACTAACAACCACTGGAAAGAATATCAAAGTTTGGTATGCACAATCCTATAGTATGCCAACAAATGATATTTTAAGTTTTTTCTCTAAAATTCATGAAGAATCATTTTCTAAGGGAAATATGAGACAAAGACCAGTTCTTGGAATCCCCCTGATCCTCGCCTTTGTCGCTCTATATATTCTTTACGTTTTCTTCTCTCGTTTTAAAACGTTCGCTACCATTGGGATTGTTTTGTTATGCTTTTCGAACTCAAATATAAAAGCTCAAGAAGAAGAACAAGAGATTGCTCCAGAAGTACAGAACGAACTAAGTTTCCTGCTCGATAAATATAAGGCCGGGGAAATCTCCAAAGGCGAGAAGCTTAAGTTAGCCGAAATATTTAGTGGTATAAAAGATAACGAGAAAGCTAATAGTGTCTATCGAAATACAATGAAAGACTTAGATAAAGAAAAAATTGAAGATGTCTTTAACTTCGGAACCTCTCTATTAAAAGATAAAAAATTTGCAGATGGTATAGAAATGTATAAGTACCTTGATAAAAACAGAGAAATTCCAGACGATATGAGAGAGATCATTCGAAAGAATATACAGCTGGCGATGAAGAATCAAGACCAGAAGAG
>Ga0100385_1004085_pt1 | contig 12705 bp, 11 predicted proteins | sample CryGeymeta201509_FD_81543 | JGI IMG/M metagenome (GOLD analysis project Ga0100385, IMG submission 81543) | Groundwater microbial communities from Crystal Geyser aquifers in Utah, USA - Crystal Geyser metaG 2015-09 | ecosystem: Environmental > Aquatic > Deep subsurface > Groundwater | place: USA... | reverse complement strand
GCACTCCGACAAGACAGCAGCCGATGGGTTGCCACTCTTCGCCTCTGGTTATATGACGGATTTCCGCTTTCATGATCCTGGTCTTGTTTGCCTTGAACTCATCCATTGAATAGCACTTGATGTCTATTATCCGTCCCTTCTCCAAGTGGCTCAAGATAGGTGAGCCCTCTCGCACAAGGATACACATGCCCTTACCGGATATGTCGCGAAGACCAAATTGATAGATGGGAAGCGGAGGTCCGAGGTTGATTTCCACGCTGTGAAATGGTCCGGCCTCAATCCTGGGTTCGCTTCTTCGCTCCCGCTGGGTTAGCTTGTCGTGTTCGCTCATAGCCTGTCTGCCTTCTGACGCATCTATCAGGCGTCCGTCTCAGAGTATCAATACGACTAAAGCCGGCTTTAAGGCCCCTTTTTTCGTTCAAAAAACGAATCAATGCGGATAAAGTCCATGTTCACCAATGAAGTAACAATGTCAAGAAGCAATCATCCCATGTCAAGGGCTGAGGCGGCACCCTTATCAAGCAACCAGAAAAGCTCTCCAGTCTCAGGAGCAACCCTTGCGGCCGGAAGCCCTGAGCCGCCGGACATTATTCTGCTTACAATATCAGATTTCGCCTTTCCGGTCACAAGAAATGCAACCCTGGCGGCCTTATTTATAAGAGGGATGGTCAGCGTTATTCTGAAGACCTTGGGAGACCCGCCTAATACTGACTCAACCTTTGCTGACTTCTTCTCATCAGATACTGATTCAGGAAAGAGGGATGCGGTATGGCCATCAGAGCCGAGGCCCAGAAAGATCAGATCAAAGGCAGGTTCTGCGTAACCTCTTTCCGAAAAGAAACCACTGAGGCTTTCTTCATAGGCAATCGCGGCCCTGGCAGGCTCTAAGCACACAGGTATGGGATGGACATTACCTTTTGGGATTGGGACCTTTTCAATAAAGTCTTCCAGGGCAGCCCCGTAATTTGATGCGGGATCATCCCGGGGAACGTATCGCTCATCCACCCAGAAGATGTGCACGGATTCCCACGCAATAGAATCGAGATGCAGAGGCTCCGCAAGAAGTCTGTGCATTTGCCTGGGGGTTTCCCCCCCGGATATGGCAGCCGCAAAGAAACCCTTCCTGGATACTTCCTTCAAAGCGGTATCTCGAAATAAGCGGGCAGCCGCGATAGCTGCATCAGCGGCCGTCTTTGCTATGACAAGCTTGGGACACATCACAGTTAACTCCATCCAAACGCTGATGGCACGCTTTGCGTAGCTCCCGCGCATGAAAATCTCCTTCCGGTTCTACACGTTACAAGGTCGAGGATTTCCCTCCCCTTTGCGGGGGAGGGCGCGGTCATCCCTTCTGTGAAGTCGACCTCCATGATTTCCCCCTCCCAGCGCGCGGGGGAGGGTCGGCGTGGAGGTGTATCTCACGGTAAATCCAGCTCAACGGCTCAATCGGCCATACGGAATCGCCACTTGCAGAAAAGGTCTGCCGGATGGGGGTCAGGAGGAGCAAAGACACACTCCACCTTGATCTTTTCATCAATCACTTTTGCGAAGTTTTCAAATTCGCCTTTGTGCATGTGCTTGCAAACGAATTCCCCCAGCCCTCTTGAAAGCCTCGCCTCCTGCGTTGGACAGGATGGGACCGTTATGATCACCTCATCGGGCGATTCCTTGATCTCATATCCCACAAGCATTGCCCAGGGAAAAAGCCTCAATGCCGCTACGAAACCCTTGAGACCCTTTTCCTTGATCCCGAAGCGGGGGACAAGGTCTTTAGCGGCCATGGATGAGACCTTCGCCCAGACCTTCTCGTTTATTCTCTCTGCGGTGGGCTGGTCGAATTGCTCAGCGACATACAGGAACCAGAACGCATCCACCACCCTGTAGTGCCACATGAGAAATTCAATGTAGCTCTTAATCTCCGCCTTATTCATCCCATCAAACACTTTAAGATCCATCAGCACCTCCTCTCATCCATCCCAGTTTGTCAAGTGATACCATAACATATTTCCTAACTCCAGTACCATGACTGCTTCACTTGGGCGACGGAGCGGCGGCATTGACCATCGCTAATGAGTTCTGTTATTGTATTGTCTGATAATCTCGTAAAAAGTCCGAAATTCCCTATTTTTGTAATGCCGGCGAAGCCTGTCGCGGACCCAGATCCGGGAGTAGGAATAGAGGAATATCATCTAGTTATGGCCCCGGGCTTTCATAGGTGTGACGCTTTTGGCGATTTTTTTTGCGAGTGTGTCATTAATTGAGTGAAGAAAGAGGATAAGGAGGGATATCAGATAAACACCTCGGCCATAAAAAGGCTCTGCGTTGGCCCTTTTCAGGTAAATGCCTATATAGTCAAATGCCGTAGGACAAGTGTCGGCTTCATTATTGACCCCGGAGGCGAAGAAGATCGAATCATCTCGCTTGCGGCCCGGGAGCATATTGACGTAAGGTATATTCTTAATACCCACGGACATGTTGACCATGTCCTTGGAAATGAGGCTCTAAAAAAAGCATTTAATGCGGAAACCTGCATGCATGAAACAGACGATGATCTGTTCGCCCGAAGCCGTACGGGAATTGCGGCCGCCCGGGAACTTGGTTTCGCTCCTCCTGCGCCCGCTGACAGGAGGCTTAAAGAAGGAGACATCATCCAGGCCGGGGATCTTAGTGTTCATGTCATCCACACGCCGGGTCACACGCCGGGATCGGTTTGTTATCTTCTGAGCGGCAATCTTTTCACGGGCGATACCCTGTTTGTGGGTGCGATAGGTCGGACTGATCTCATAGGGGGCTCTTTTGAAACTCTTCTTGATTCTTTGAAGACAAGACTCTTGCCCCTGTCAGGTGATACTATCGTGTGGCCGGGCCATGACTATGGTGAGACACCCACATCGACCCTGGCGCGCGAGAAAGAGGAAAACCCTTATATAACGGATTTCATACTCTCCCAGTGAGACAAAAAGGAGGATTGAGGCAATGGATAGGAATGAACTTATAGCCATCTTCAACAAACGCCCAAGGATCGGCACGCTGAGCACGGCCAACGCCAAAGGAGAGGTCAATGTGGCGGTTTTCGGCTCCCCTCAGATGGTTGACGAAAATACCGTTGTAATGGGAATCGACAGAAACCGAACCATGCTGAATCTCAAGGAAAACCCAAAGGCCGTGTTCATAGTAATGGAGCCTGGAAAGACTCTCCTTGACTGGAAGGGAGCGCGCGTCTATCTCGAAGTACTTGATATGGAAGAGGCGGGAGGCTTTTTTGATACCATCAAGGAGGCCATCGGAAAGGCGGCAGGGCCTCAGGCAGCAGCAATGATACGCGCAGCCATTCGTTTCAGGATATCGGAGGTAAGGCCGTTGGTTGACCCGATGGCCTGATTCCCGGCACAACGAAAGATGAAAATTACCCCCACCCCTCCCTCCCCCGTCGAGGGGGAGGAATAAAGGGAAGGGGCAAAACGAAGGGTGAAAATCACAACCACCTTTCCGTGCAAGGCTCCTGCTGCCTTTAACAGGGCCATTAGGGAGGTAAAAATGAACTGGCTTGATATAGCCATCATAGCTTTGATGGTGTTTTTGATCATAAGGGGTATTTTCAGGGGATTTGTGAGGGAGATAAGCTCTCTTGCGGGGGTAGTAGCAGGTATAATAGTGGCAAACATATATCAGCCGGAACTGACGGCGGTCCTCAAAGGATGGTTCGGCTCGTTCGGTTACCTCTCCCTCGTAAGCTATGGCGTCATCTTCCTGGCGGTCCTTGTAGCCTTCAATCTGGCAGGTTACGGGCTCAAGATCATCCTCCAAAAGGTGCTCCTCGGATGGGCCGACAGGTCACTAGGAGTGGGGCTGGCCGTTGTCAAGGGAATAATAATAACATATCTTGGAATCGCCCTTCTTACATCCTTTGTGCCTGAGCGAAATCCCAACATAGCAAATTCAAAGCTCGCTCCCCTCATAGTGTCATCCTACAAGTATATGGCGAATCTTATTTCTCCCTCCTTTTATGAGACATGGAAAAAGAAACTTCTGCCTTAAATAACACAAAGCGCGTTAGAGCGCCTGCGTCCATACTGCGTCTGATTGATCTCATGGACAGACTCAGGGGGCCGGGAGGATGTCCGTGGGACGCAAAGCAGACCGACACCACCCTCAAGGCATACCTCCTGGAGGAGGCCTATGAAGTGCTGGACGCGGTGGAGAAATCCTCGCCCCATGATGTATGCGAAGAACTGGGGGATCTTCTTTTCCAGATAGTCTTTCTCGCAAGGCTTGCCGAGGAAAGAGGCGAATTCGATCTTGTTGACGTGATGGATCGTATAGCGGAAAAGATGATACGCAGACATCCGCATGTCTTCGGAGACGCCCATGTGGAGAGCCCCGATGAGGTAGCATCCAACTGGGCGAAGATAAAAAGAATGGAAAACGGCGCAAAATCCGGCGCGGCTGATCAACTTCTCAGCATACCCAAAAACCTTCCCTCCCTTCTCCGGGCACACAGGATAAGTGAAAGGGCATCCAAGTTAGGCATACCTGTCGCTGAAGGTGGAGAAGGCCTGAAAAGGATACTGGATGCAGTTTCCGATCTTCAGCAGGCATCCGAATCATCTTCCGGTGAAGATGCAGTAAATGCCCTGGGAGGACTTCTTTTCAGCGCAGCCAGTTTCGCCAGGGCCATGGGATTAAACGCCGAACACATACTGCGAGTTGCAAACGACAAATTCACTGAAGATGTGGCACTTGCCGAGAAGGAAAGCAAGACCATCGGCATTTGCCTTGAAAAAGCGCATGCACCCCAGATAGAGAAAGCAGTTCAAGACGATAAGGTATGACTTGATGAGGGACCTTATTTACAGGCTTCAGAGCATAAGCCTTAAATGGAAACTTTTGATTCCATTTATGTTGTTCTCCTTTCTGGGCATCTTTACCCTTGCCTTTATAGGCCTAAGCTCCCAGGAAGACCTTATCAAGAAACAAGAAAAAAGGGCCATTCTGAGATATTATCGCCTCTTTTTTGCTGAGATTGATCACAAGCGTTCATCAGCAATCGCAGTCGCCACAGCCATATCCACCAGACCAGAGGTAGCGACCCTGCTCGCGGCCGGCGACAGAGATGGCTTGATGGCAATCCTTGAGCCGGTCTTTCATGAACTCTCCTCCAAACAAGGAATCAGCATCATTCATATCCATGAGAAACCGGGGAAGTCCTTTCTCCGACTCCATCTGCCTGCGGTATATGGAGATGATCTTTATCACCGCAGAAGCGTGATAAGAGCCATTGCCCTAGGTGAGTCGGGAGGAGGGGCCGAGTGGGGAAAGGCAGGGTTGGGCATAAGAGGAGTGGTACCCGTCAGACTTGATGGCAAACTCATAGGAAGTATTGAGGTCGGTTACTCATTTGACAGGAAGTTTCTCCTCACTCTTAAAGAGTTCTGGGGGCCTGATTTCACCGAGATGGAGAAGGAAGGGGAGGGGGACTTTAAGATAAGGGCCTCAACCCTGACGGATCTGGCTGATGTGCCTTTTTCAGGCGGATTCATTGATGTCCCCCATGAGGAGCCTCTTATCTATATAGGCCCCAAGGGGCACAAGAACAGCTCTGTTCTGATAGGCTCCTTAAGGGATTTATCAGATGAAACAGTGGGCCTTATAAGGATAGATGTTGACAGAAGCGACATACTGGCACAACTGGTAAATACCCGCCTTATAATGGCCGTAGCCGGGATATCGGGATGTCTTGTGTCGTCCATTCTTATCTGGGTGGTGGCAATGGTGTTTCTAAGGCCCATCAGGGAGATAGTAAAGGAGAGCAGGGAGATAGCCTCGGGGACCAGGAGGGCTTTGCTGGCAAGAAAACCCGCTGACGAAGTGGGCGAACTGACTCGTTCTCTGAACATCATGCTCATTTCCCTGCAGCAGAAGCAGGCTCAGATAGAGGACTATGCCAGGACCCTTGAGATCCGGGTGCGGGATCGTACGGCGGACTTGATTGAGTCTGAGGAAAAATATCGCACCCTGGTTGAAAATCTTCCGCTCATAGTTTACAGGCTTCAGACTGACGGCACCACGGAATTTGTCAATCCTTGCTTTACGGAAACCCTCGGATTTACGCCCGAGGAAGTGATCTCCGATAGAAACTTCTGGAGGAGACATATCTGCGGCAAGGATGAGGGAGAAAACATACTCTCCGATTGCTGGGGAGATGACTCCAACTTTCGAACTGAAAGAGTAGTCAGAAGCAAGGATGGAAGAAACCTTACCTTTATTGATCACTCGATTCCATGCGTTGATCAGGATGACAGCTTGCTGTGCATTGAAGGAATAATGATAGACATCACTGAGCTTAAGAGGCTTCAGGAAAGGGCTCTGAGGACTGAGGAACTTCGCGTTCTAGGCGGAATATCAGAGCGGTTCGCCCATGAACTTAGAAATCCGCTTGCAAGCGCCGGAGGATTTGCAAGGAGATTGAGAGACGCGCTCCCGCAGGAGAGCAGCCAAAAGAGATTTGCCGATATAATTGTCCAGGAAGTTGCAAGGCTCGAAGAAATTGTGCGTTTGATGCTCTCCGCCATAAGACCTGTGGTTCCCTGTTACGCAGAGATCAGGATAGGAGAAATTGTCTCCTCAATGCTGCCTCGCCTGCAGGCCGCAGCATTGGACCAAAATATCAGGATCTCGTCATCTGTTCCGGCAAATCTGCCCGAATCCAAAGGCGATACCGTCATGCTTTCAAAGGCGTTTGAGACGCTTATGGTCAACGCCATATTGGGCACGGAGGCAGGAGGGGAGATTTCAATCAACGCTAAAAGAGAAGATGATCACATCATTCTGACTGTGGAATATCCCAATAACAGTTTGGGCAAGGAAGATCTTGCCCAGTATTTCTTCCCCAGGATAGAAACCGGCTCCGGGCCTATAGCCCTTGAGCTACCTCTTTCCAAGGTGATCATACATCGGCACGGCGGAAAGATTGACGTTTCAAGGGGCAACCTGCACAACATAATAATAAGGATAGAGCTTCCCATAGAGCCGCATGTGTGGGAAGAAGATGGCGGAAACGGATCAGTAAAGGTCTCAAATGGTCAGATCAATTTCCCTTAATGCTTTTATCGCCCTTTACACCGTCATGATTATTATTGCCGTCCTTTTAATCGCGCCTTTTGACGGTTCGGGAAGGCTTATTCACCGTTACTGCGCGCGTCCGTGGGGAAGAGGCATTATCCGGGCATCCGGCGCAAGGGTAAAGGTCACAGGGATTGAAAACATTGATGCATCGCTTCCGCGCATCTATATGACCAATCACCAGAGCATCTTTGATATATTTGCCTTGCTCGCGTTTCTGCCTGTTGACTTCAAGTTCATAATGAAGCAGGAACTCATGCGTATTCCTCTATTCGGTTATGCCACAATAAAGGCAGGCTACATAGGCATTACAAGGGAAGATCCCAGGAAGGCCATAGCAAGCATGAACGAGGCGGCAAAAAGGATAGCCTCCGGTTCCTCCGTCCTGATATTTCCAGAGGGAACAAGGAGCACGGACGGTGTTCTTCTACCTTTTAAAAAAGGGGGATTTACACTGGCAATCAAATCCGGGTGTGACATAGTGCCTATTGCCATTGCAGGAAGCCACCGCATAGCGAAGAAAGGAAGCCTGGCCATCAAAAAAAGCTCCTTTGAAATGGCCTTCGGGCGGCCTATAACCGTCTCCACATATTCAAAAAAAGATACGCAGGCGCTAATGTCCGCAGTGAGAGATGCCATTTCCGATCTCATGATCGAAGCAGAAAAGAAGGGTTAAAGCAGCCTTGACCGCTTTCAAGAATATAAGGCTCATAAGGGGATTTGAATATCCTGGAGTGCTAAGTCTGTTTTTCATGTCAGCTATCCTTGGCTCCTTGCTCTTTTTCCCTCAGAGGGGCGCGGCCTATGTCCTTTCAACGAAGCAGATACTTGATCTTACGGCAAAGAATTTCGCACAGTTCAAGACCGTGGCCTTACTTAGAACTGTATATGTCACGGAGGCCGGGGGTAGTGAAACCGCTTTTGAAGATGTTCTTTATCTTAAGACCCCAGGCTTCTACGCAAGGCAGCCCGAGGCAGGGACACCCTCGGCCGGTATTGCCTATATGGCGCTTCTGATGCCGCTTTCGGTTTCATCCATTGCCGGTCATCTGACCCGCATGGGTATAAATACAAACGAGCGGGCACTTGTCCTTCACGACAGGGTTATTTGCTACCGGATAGGAGGAAAGTCTGATAACGATCCAGTACTCCTTCTGGAAAAACAAAGGTGCATTCCTGTCTTTCTCCGCGCCGGGCATACGTCCTCCGGCACTGGGCTGAGGACCGTCTCCTTTAAAGATTACCGCAAGATAGAGGAGGACTGGTATCCTTTCGAAACGGTTCTCTCCGAGGAAGGAAAGCCCATCTTCAGATCCGTGATCAAGGAGATCAAGGTAAACCCCGTTATCCCGCCCGATCTCTCCTTTGCCCCCATTGATGCGGATGAAAAATCCGGTTCTTCTCCCTTCCAGGAGACCATCAAGGCATTAAGGGAAAATTACAAATAGATCCAAACGGTAACCATACGATGAACAAACATGCATCCTGCATCCCGCCGGAGCCTGATACTTCAGGGCCGGCCGGCATCAGAGCCGTCAATGTGGCGGTTGATCTACCCGTTTGGAAGATCTTTTCCTACAGGATGCCCGATGGGCTTGCACCCGATATGGTACTCGGTAGAAGGGTCAGGGTCCCCTTCGGAAAAAGGACTGCAAACGGTTACGCAGTAGGAATTACCGAAGAATGTAAGATAGAAGGGCTCAAAGATATAGCGGCGATCCTGGATGCCGAACCCCTCTTTCCAATGAGCATGGTTTCTCTCTTTGATTGGGTTTCCAAATTCTATCTGTGCCCTCCGGGCCAGGTGCTGAGCGCCCTTCTCCCGCCCGGGCTTTCACCCTCCACCCATCGTATCGCCAGGCTAACTGAAAAGGGAAAAGCCATCCTTGAATCAAAAACCAAGCCCTCCAATGAGATGGAGATGCTTGAGTGGGTAGGCAAAAATCCAGGGAAAAAAATACCCTGGCCCGCGCCAAAGGCTACCTCTCTCAAGTCCAGGGGCCTGATAGAAATTGAAACAGCTCATCTGAGAAAAAGCGGGGCCGGCCCCCTGATGAAATCCTTTCTGCGGATGAAAGACCCCGCAGACCTGACTGATATATTTAAGACCCTGGGGCCGAAGCAACTTTCAAAGCGCGGCATGGACCTTATTCGCCTCATATATGACGCAGGGTCGGCACCTTCAAGCGATCTCAGAAGAAAATTCGGAGATTACCTTATAAACAAATGGGTCAACAAGGGAGTCCTGGAGCGCTTTGAGGCTCCCTTTTACAGGAGACCGATAACAGGTATTGTAAGGGATTATCCCAGACCGGAGTTTCTCTTCCCGCAACAGGAAAAATCCATTGAAGGCATAGAATCCCTCATAGTTAGAGATGAGTTTGCCTGCTGCATGCTCTACGGCGTGACCGGGAGCGGAAAGACGGAGATATACTGCCGGGCAGCCGAGGCCGCCATAAAAAGAGGAAAACAGGTTCTGATAATGGTCCCGGAGATATCCCTTGCAACATACATGGAAGGGATATTCAGCGCGAGGATCGGAGAAAGGACAGCGGTCTATCACAGCGGATTGAGCGAGGGAGAACGCTATGATCAATGGATGAGGATATCAAGGGGAGAGGTTGATCTCGTCCTAGGAGCCCGTTCAGCCCTTTTTTCTCCGCTCGGGCGTATCGGGCTTATCATCGTTGATGAAGAGCATGACCCGGCTTATAAGCAGGATTCAAGCCCCAGGTATCAGGGCCGCGATACGGCCGTGATGAGGGGAAAGCTTGAAAATGCGGTTGTCATCCTAGGCTCCGGCACGCCCTCAGTTCAGTCCTACCAAAACGCCCTTACAGGGAAGTATAGCCTTATCTCCATGCCTGAGCGTGTGGAAAATCGGCCCATTCCAGAGGTTCTCCTGGTGGACATGAAAAAGATCGAGGAGGGGGAAAAAGATCCTCCGCTCTTAAGCCCCACCCTCCTTGAGGCAATGGAGGATAACCTGAAAAAGGGGGATCAGACTTTACTTTTTCTTAACCGCAGAGGCTATCACCGTCTTTTTTTGTGCAGGGCGTGCGGGGAGATTCTCAAGTGTCCCAACTGCGATGTAGCCCTTACATATCATCTAAACAGCCGGCACCTTATCTGCCATTACTGCGGATATTCCACCGGAGGTACCGGCCGCTGCAGCGCCTGCGGATGCGAGGCCTTCAAGGCCTACGGATTCGGTACCGAGAAGCTCGAAGAAGAGATAGAGGCGCGCTTTCCCGGTTCAAGGACGGCCCGCATGGACGCCGACACCACCCGCCGCCGGGGCGAGGCACTGAGACTGCTCAAGAAGTTCTCTGCCGGGGAGATTGATATCCTGATAGGAACCCAGATGATAACTAAGGGCTTCGATTTTCCGGCGGTAACCCTTGTAGGAGTCGTGGCATCGGATCTATCGCTTGGATTTCCGGATTTCCGCGCCGCGGAAAGGACCTTTCAGCTCCTGTCGCAGGTGGCGGGAAGAGCGGGACGGGGAGAAAAGCCAGGAAGGGTGATAGTACAGACTTTCAATCCCTCACATTATGCCCTTGCCGCCGCGGTTGGAAACGACTACAACACCTTCCTCCAGAAGGAGATCAGCCTGAGGTCATCCCTCGGTTATCCTCCATTCCGGTATATGGCCATATTAAGGCTGCAGGGAAACAAGAAAAAGGATACGGCGGAAATCGCAACAGAGATTTCGCACCTCATCCGAAGATACTCAGCAGGCCCCAAATCGGAAAGAGGCGAGTTAAGGGTGCTGGGGCCGGTGGAAGCGCCTCTATCAAAGCTCAAGGGAAAGTACCGTTTTCAGATAATGATAAAGGCCGCGCATCCTTTCATCATTCAGGGCCTGCTCAAAAGACTGATAGCTTCGCAGAAGGCCTCGCTAAACAGAAGAGGAGTTGAGTGCACAGTGGATATGGACCCCTATCAGATGTTATGATAACACATCGGACCCTGAAACAATGTGTTTATATGAAGACCCCGCATGTCATTTCGAACTCGATCCTGAATCCGGGTCGTCCTTTTCGGCCTAGGCCGGAACGAGAGCGCACGGATAGCGGCTCATTGCAAAATGCACAGGTTCGTCATTACCCGACTTGATCGGGCAATCCAGTCTATCCTTGAATCAATGGGTTATGGATTCCTGCTTTCGCCGGAATGACGCGTGGTCATAGTTTTGCTATTGGCTCAAAGAGTTGCTCTTTATAATCTATCTCGGGAGGCGCCTTTTTAGGTGAGATAAAAAGAATGGTAATAGACTTTCACACTCACATATTTCCTAAAAGGATGAGGGAGAAGAGAAACGATTTCTTTGCCGGAGAAAAGGCCTTCAGGACCATTTATGAATCTCCCCAGGCAAGACTTTCGGGGGCCTCCGACCTTATAGCCGCAATGGATGAGGACGGAGTAGAGCGATCCGTGGTCTTCGGATTCCCATGGGAGGCAAGGGACAATTTTGCCTCGCACAACGACTATATCCTGGAATCGGTAAGCAGGTACCCGGAAAGGCTTATCGGGTTTTGCTGTTTTTCCCCCCTCCACAAAGAAGCCGCAAGAGAGGCTGAGCGCTGTCTTGAGGCAGGGCTTTCAGGCGTCGGGGAACTGGCCATTTACGGCGGAGGTATTTCTTCGCAAGCGACTGAGGCCCTGAGCGATGTGATGGCGGTATGCGCAGCCAAAAAAGCCCCCGTCCTCATCCATACAAATGAACCCGTGGGACATAAATACCCCGGGAAGGCCCCCATGACCCTGGGGCAGATATACAGATTCATAAAGGCTTATCCGGCTCAACCGATCATACTGGCACACTGGGGAGGAGGCATCTTCTTTTACTATCTCATGAAAAAGGAAGTCAAAGAGGTAATGAAAAATGTGTGGTTCGATACGGCGGCCTCTCCTTATCTCTACGGCAAGGATATTTACAGGGTCGCCTCTGATATACTGGGGCCTCAAAAGATACTTTTTGGAAGCGACTTTCCGCTTCTCAGGGTAAAGAGATACATGGCAGATCTGAACTCATGCGGCATAGATGCCGAAACAGTAGAAGCTATCCTTGGAAACAACGCAGCGGCGCTTCTGGGTATCAGCAAACACTCATGACTTGCTTATCGCCATACACGTGCATGAAAATTCCCCCTGGCCTGAAAATTTATCCTCCACCCAGCGATTCCCCACACCCATGGCGAGGATCGCCGCGCCACTTACCACACCCAAGGAGAGGGTAGCTCCGCTACTTACCTCACTCAAGGGGAGGGGAACCCCCTGGCTACTTACCTCACCTCTTGCGGGGGAGGGTCGGGGGGAGTGTTTTCACTGTAACACCCCCGTACCCTCCGAAAAAGATCAGGTCTTGTCGTAATGGCTGAACTGCATCGTAAAGGTCCCGCGGCCTTGAGAGACGGATCTTAAGGCGGTTGAATATCCGAACATCTTGGAGAGGGGAACGCTTGCCGTTATCATCTGGACTATTCCCTTATGAGATATCTGCTCTATCCTTCCCGATCTGCTGTTGAGGTCGCCTATGACCTCTCCGGTAAAGTCTTCCGGAACCAGGACCTCGGCCCT
>Ga0100385_1004083_pt1 | contig 12706 bp, 10 predicted proteins | sample CryGeymeta201509_FD_81543 | JGI IMG/M metagenome (GOLD analysis project Ga0100385, IMG submission 81543) | Groundwater microbial communities from Crystal Geyser aquifers in Utah, USA - Crystal Geyser metaG 2015-09 | ecosystem: Environmental > Aquatic > Deep subsurface > Groundwater | place: USA... | reverse complement strand
TCAACCAGGCTTCAATCACTTTGTGCTCATTGAGCAAAACCTGACTTTTTTCCAATAAGACCCGTCCGGCTTCAGTTAGCGAAACCTTACGGGTCGAACGATTCAGCAGCGCTTCACCGACCTCTTGCTCAAGCCCAACAATCTGCTTGCTGATCGCCATCGCAGAGACGCCACGCGCTAAAGCAACGGAAGTGAAGCTCCCAAGTCGGCTGACATCGTCTAACGTGCGTAGCCATTCAACCTTTAACATCCCACCTCACTATAAACTTTTAGTTTAAATAAACTAACTAAACAAAATATATTGTTTATAAAACATTGAGTTTACCCTGAGTCGTATTAATTCAAAAGGACCTAAAAAATGACGTTAGTTAAGCGCTTATCTACCCATTACACCCTCATAGGTTTTTCGCAGGGCCTACTGTTGTGTGTCATGACGCTGTTCATGATCGAAAAAGGCTTAACACTTTGGCAGGTTGGCTTTGCCTTTGGCACCTTTGGCATCACTGCCGTTCTAATGGAGTTGCCATTAGGTGCCATGGCGGACTTACACGGCCGAATTCGCGTGTATCGATGGTCTCTTTTCGTCCATTTGGTGGCATTGTTTATTGCTATTAGCTTTTCAACCTTCATATGGATATTACTTGGTATGAGTCTGATGGGGCTCAGCCGAGCACTAGAATCCGGCTCCGTCAGTGCATGGGAAATTGAGCAGATACGACTCAACGGACTAGCCGATAAAACCGCGCAATTAATGGGTCAGTTTCAAGCGACTAACGCCTTAGGAATTGCCGCTGGCGCTCTATTGGGTGGTTACCTACCTGAAATCATGGCTGGACTAACGAGTCTGAACACGCCGACCACACATAACTTAATCATGGTGTTCATACTCACCATTATTCATATCGTTTTACTGCCTTGGCTTTTCAAGGAGGGTGATGTCATCGCCCAATGTGAAAACCGGACCACATTTAAAAAGCAGGTGAGCGTTGCACTGCAACATGGTCTTAAAAACAAAGCCATACGACCGCTATTATTTGCAGGATTTTTATTTGGCTTGGTGCTCTCTAACTTGGAAGCTTATTGGCAGCCCTACGTAAAAACCCTGACCGCAGATAACCAATACGCCATTTTTGGCTGGATCGCGACCGGATACTTTATTTGCGCAGCAATAGGTCCGGGGCTTTTTTCGTTGCTCGTTACTCGTTTAAACATTCGTTCAGAGACGATGATATCGTTGATCTTCGCGGCAGCTGCACCCTTGTTGTATTTTTTAGGGAAAAGCAGCAACTTACTCGAATTCGCCATCTTTTATGGACTATTTATAGCCACGCTGGCGTGTGTCAATATCCCTGTGCAAGTACTACTCAACGATAATACCCAAGATAATATTCGTTCCACCATGCAAAGTGTGATGAGTTTAGTTTTACAGGCCGGTGGCGCCTGTGCCGCGTTTGGTTTGTCCCCTGTTATCCAACTTGTCGGTATCGCTAATGTTTGGCAAGGACTGGCGTTGGCACTGTTATTACTCTCTGTTAACCGTACTTTCTTGCCGATATTGCGTCGGGCTTTTGTTCGTTCGCTCTTTAAAGGCGCGGTTAAACGAGCTTAAGGTACGATAACCAAGATCCAGGGCAATATTCATGACTGGCTTGTCGGGTTGCTTCAGCAGTTGTTCGGTGGCGTCTTCGATTCGCCATTGATTCACAAAGTCATTGAAATTTCGGAACCCAAGCTGTTCATTAATTAAGGAGCGGACGACATATTCGGGTAACGCGACCGACTTGGCCAATTGTGCAATCGTCAACTTTTCTTTTTTGTAGAAACCGTTCTCCATCAAATTGAGCAATAATGTCAGCCGCACATCGTCTTTTTGCGGCAAAGAATTCGCCGCAGTGGGTTCCACGTCTTCCGTTGACGTAGTGACAACCAAACCAAACAAAACCCCTTTCGGTACGGCTATAATTTGAGAAGCAATCACCAACAGGCAGGTTAATACGGTAAACCGTTGGAATAGCAGATCGCCCCAGCCGGAATTAACCGAAACTACATTTAGCAACACCGTTAAACCAACCATTAAAACCACGGCCACCCGCAAACGGCGCCGAGATGCGACCAAGTCGTCTGGCCAGTACTTAACTACCGTCCACAATCCACCAGCGATTAACAGGTACTCGATGTAACCAGGTCCATCCAAGAATATGGTTTCCATAAGAGGAACGTAGCGACCAATTCCGGGGGATAAAGCGTAGACCGCGGGCACAATCGCTGAATAGCCGATCATAACCATCCAATACCATGCAATTGCTGGACGTTCGCGAAAAGCAAACTGACACAACAACCAAAACAACGAAGGTATAAGGGTTTGCAAATCGGTCGTCACCCACTGCCAACGCATAGGCATGATTGGGTGCAAAACAAAACCTGCCGTTGCCAGCAACAGTGCCATAAAAATAAAGCCAACCCACTCGGTTCGATGGGTTTTAAACACAGCAATGCCCATTAATGCGATGCACCCTAACGAGCTACCAATGACAAGGTCTAACAATATGAACTCTCAGCCAAAAAAAAGCCTACGCAAAGCATAGGCTAGGTTTAACAGTAATTGGCTAATCGGCCGCCAACTCGCCTAACAACGCAACCACTAAGTTCCAAAATGGCTCTACGGTTTCAATTAACAGTCGTTCCGAAGGGCTATGCGCGCCTTTGATGGTCGGACCAAAACTGACAACATCCATATCGGTTTTTTTACTCATTAAAATGCCACACTCAAGACCGGCATGTATTGCCTTTAATTCAGCCGGATAACCCGTGATTTTTTCCGCCAGTACTTGCGTACGAGCCACCAACTGACTGTCGAAATTTGGATTCCAGCCAGGGTAATCTAAGATAATTTTGTGCGCTAAATGGAATTCATTAAATACGCGTTGTATGGTTTGTTTCAGTCCCAACGTTTGTTGTTCATTGAAGAAGCGCAAACTGGTCAGTATTTTTAATTCACCCTCGGCCACATTGACGACGGCTAGGTTACAACTTAAATCAACAAGGTCAGCAGGCTGTTTTAAACTATAGCTTTGCGCACCATGCGGCAGGATCGATATTAAACTTAAAAAGGATTCCGTATCTGCTTTGGTCAACACATAGGGCTCTGCAACCTCTATCGCCTCAAATACCCAATGCAGCCCCTGATCAGCTTCAGGCAAATAGGACAACCAACGCGCCTTGGCCGACTCTAGCTTTGCCTGCCATTGTTCAAGTTCGTCTTCGGTAATCATCAGCACAGCACTGGCTTCGCGAGCAATCACGTTATGCGCCACGCCACCGCGAAAAGACGACAACTGCCAAGTCAATTCAGAGGAATCAAGCAACACTTCTACCAGCAACTTATTCGCGTTACCGAGTTGTTCGTGGATTTGCACACCAGAGTGACCACCACTCAGACCCTTTAAATGCACAAGCCATGATTTAAGACCCGGCTTAGGTAACTTAGGCATCAGCTGACGAGTGGCTTCATAGCCGTAACCGCCAGCGCAACCAATGTATATCTCGCCCCAATCTTCGGTATCTAAATTCAACATTCGAGTTGCGCTGAGCATAGAGGCATCTAGGCCACTTGCGCCATAAAGACCTGTTTCTTCTTCGACAGTAAATAATAATTCTAAAGCCGGATGCACAACCGAAGAATCCGTCATCACGGCTAATGCAGCAGCAACACCGATACCATTATCGGCACCTAAGGTTGTGCCGCTTGCCTTAAGCCAGAGGCCATCTACTTGCAACGTCAATGGGTCCGTTGCAAAGTCATGCACCGTGTCACCGGTTTTTACCGTCACCATGTCAAGATGATTTTGGATTGCAACGGTCGGCGCACTTTCGTAGCCAGGGCTTGCAGGTACATAAACCACGAGATTTCCGGCGATATCCACGCGACTTTTTAACTGCCGATCATCGGCAAGCCCAATAATATAATCACGGATCGCCGCTTCTTGGCCAGAAGGTCTTGGAATTTGGGTAATTTGATAAAAATGCTGCCAAATTTGGGCAGGATGCTCAGGGTATTGACTCGGTTTCATACAAATAACAGCCTAAATGAATCGACCGGCAAGCTTACTGCGACGCTATGGATTAGGGCAACCTTTTGCCGTGAATTAACCGTAAATCATGATCCTAGCGTTCTAATATGGAGGTTTTAAGGCCGATTTATAAGCCAGAAAAGTGACACCATGCGCTATGGCCTAGATTGCACTCGCCATTGTTTCGACAAGCCGCACAGAATTCAGCGCAATTCATCACCGAAAATAACCTTTCCAATAAGTTTTGACTCTTTTCTTTGAGTTAGGAGTCATTTCTCATGAATTATGCTTAAATAATTGCAGTTGAGTGACGATTTTGCCGAATAAACACGACTCAATGACTTGGTATTAACCGGCGTATTGTCTACAAAGGCTGAATTAACGCACGCTTATGAAAAAAATCGAGTACGTAAAGACAGATTATAAAAATCGATTCAACCGGCAGTTATGGCTGGAGGATCGACGACGTGATCTCATTCATTATTTCGATTCCCGCAATATCAACAATGGCCGTTTAAGCAAAATCCCTTACTGGTGCGTCGTACCCAGAACCTCCATTTGGCAAGTCCCAAGCTTAGGTACTCCGGGCTTTGATGGTTGGTTTGGTATCGCTGGTGACCACCCAACCGATGTCGTCCCACTCAATTATTTTAATGGCGAGCCACGTGTGATTTTGAACCATTTTGTCAACAAATGGTTACGCGCAGCCGAAAGACTCAAAGCCGGTGAAGATTATGGTGATTTTCGTATAGAGCACATCAGTGAACGACCGACCATCGGCGAACTCATTGAAGACCGTGCCTTGCGCCTACAACGCTGGGTAGACGCCGAGGACCTCTGGCACAATGTCGTTCCTATGCACCCAATCATCAATCCTGAAATCGACGAATCCAATGCCGTCGATGATTCCGACCTTGAACAAACAAAAAACCCACCAATTGAGTAAAAAATAAACAGACATTTATTTTTCAACTCTGTATACTCCGCGCCGCCGAGGTGACCCAGCCTGCAATTGTGTGCTTTTTGGTCGCTCTGAACTGTTCAGAGAGATCGTGATTCGAGTTAGACACATCATCATATTCGCTTTTACGCGACACGGGGCGCAGCCTGTATCCACCTTCGCGACAGCCATGAGCGCTGTCATCAGCCTAGAGCTGTTATCGAACTGATTGCCTATAATGGCACCAGATATACCCTACTGTGCCACGATTGATGAGACGGCACTGACAATTGAGAACATTAAATGTCTGAAAACCTGACTTTCGCAGATCTGGGCTTAACGCCTGCTATTCTGTCTACTTTAGATTCATTGGGATACGAAAGCCCGACCCCTATTCAAAGCCAAGCGATCAAATCGCTACTCGAAGGCCGCGATGTACTTGGCCTAGCGCAAACCGGTACCGGTAAAACAGCTGCGTTTTCCTTACCGCTGTTGTGCAAAATAGATACGACCAAAACCAGTCCACAAGCATTAGTTCTGTGTCCAACACGTGAATTAGCGATTCAGGTCGCTGAAGCGTTCCAAACCTATGCGCGCGGCAACAAGAATTTTCACGTATTACCGATCTACGGTGGTGCGGACATGCGCAACCAGTTGCGTCAGCTTAAGCAGAACCCACAAGTGATTGTTGGTACACCGGGTCGGGTCATGGACCATTTGCGTCGCGGCACACTGGATCTCTCCGATCTTAAGCACATGGTACTCGACGAAGCCGACGAAATGTTGCGTATGGGCTTTATTGAAGACATCGACTGGATTCTAGAACATACACCAGACACCAAGCAGACCGCGCTATTCTCTGCAACGATGCCAGGGCAAATTAAGCGTATTACTGACAAGTATCAAAAAGATCCGGTCAAAATTGAAATTAAAGCAAGCCACACTGAGATGGCTCGAATTGAGCAATTCGTTTGGCGCGCACAAGGCATAGACAAACTTGAAGCCTTGACTCGAATTTTGGAAGTCGAAGAATGGAACGGTGTCATCATTTTCGTACGTACGCGTATTGAATGTCAGTTCTTATCTGAAAAACTATCCGCTCGTGGTTATGCAGCAACCGCTCTTAGCGGTGAAGTTGCCCAGAAGCAGCGTGAAGAAATCATCAATACGATGAAGAAAGGCCAGTTGGACATCATCATTGCAACCGATGTAGCCGCACGTGGTTTGGATATTGAACGCATTACCCACGTCATTAACTGGGATATCCCAGGTGATACTGAAACCTATACCCACCGCATCGGTCGTACGGGTCGTGCAGGCCGCTCTGGTAAAGCCATTCTTTTCTGTAAGCAGCGTGAACAACGCATCTTGCGTGACATCGAGCGCGCTACCAAATCAAGCATGCTTGAATACCCAATGCCGTCGGCTGAAAAATTAGGTGAATACCGTACCGAACAGTTTAAAGAGTCGGTAATGGAGCATGTCGAAAAAGACACACTCGACTACTTTAAAGCCATGATCACCAGCTGGGTTGATGAATCCGATACTGACATCATCGATATCGCAGCGGCCCTTGCCTACATGGCACAAGAAGATAAGCCATTACAACTACCGAAAGACCCCGTTTTCAAACCGCGCCCACGCGACAATGACCGTGGCGAAGGTCGTGGCCGTCCTGATCGCAGCGAAAGCCGTGGTCGTGGTGATCGTGGCGAACGCCCTGCTCGCGGCGAAGGACGTGGACGTAAGCGCGAACTGGATTATGATGCCAAAACGTACCGCCTGGATGTTGGTCGTCGTGACCACGTGGAGCCGGGCGCGATTGTTGGTGCTATTGCCAATGAAGGCGGTATTGAAGGTCGATTTATTAATAACATTACCATTCAAGACACATTTACCTTGGTTGACTTACCAAACGGTATGCCAGCGGATATTTTCGCACACTTGCAAAAAACCCGCGTTAAAGGTCGTCCGTTAAACATGCGCGAATGGAAAGACGAAGCACCGGCAGGCGAAGGCAGCACCGATCGCAAACCACGTCGTGAAGGTGGTGATCGTAAACCACGCGAAGGCGGCGACCGTAAACCTCGCGAAGGTGGTGAACGTAAGCCTCGTCGCGAAGGCACACTCAGTGCTGACCGCAAACCACGTCGTCGTTCAGAGTAATTTTGAATTGAACACAGATGTCTAATTTAAAAAGCGAACTTCGGTTCGCTTTTTCTTTTTTCTGGTAGACTGCGCACAAAAATCAGGAAGCACACCATGTCCAAAATTATCCTTGCCATCATCGTTATTGCCGCCATTGTCTTATTTATGCGACGTTCCGGGGCTGACCCTAAACTTGTCGAACTCAATCAACAACAAGGTGCAACCTTTTTGGCTGAAAACGCCAAAAATGTGAACGTTAAGACCACCGATTCGGGTTTACAGTATGAAGTGATATCAACCGGTAATGGTACCGTGCATCCTCAAGCAAGTGATAAAGTCAATGTGCATTACCACGGCACGCTCATCGACGGCACCGTTTTCGACTCATCCGTTGAACGAGGCTCACCCATTTCATTTAGTTTAAACCAAGTTATTAAAGGCTGGACTGAAGGTTTGCAATTAATGGTCGTCGGGGAAAAAACTAAATTTTTTATCCCAAGCGATCTCGCTTATGGCAATCGAGCGGCGGGGAAAATCCCACCGGGTTCGGTGCTCATTTTCGAAGTAGAATTACTGGGTATCAATGAATAATGTCAGACATAAATACGCTCGTAAAATTGGACATGACCTTAGGCGAATGTCCTCGATGGAACGCTACAGAGCAGGCTTGGTATTGGGTCGATATTCTCGGTAAGTGTTTTTATCGGTACGACACAACAAGCGATACCCTGAAAAGTCGGAAACTCGAATTTGCACCAGCATGTTTCACCTTTACGACTCGCAATCATATTGTATTAACGGCGTCGGATGGCGTCTATTGGCTCGATAAATTTAGTGCTCCCGCGCGTAAATTAGCCAACCCAGAACGGCAACATCCTGCGAACCGTTTTAATGATGGTGTCACAACACCCGAAGGTGATTTTATCGCTGGCACCATTGGCAGCGGAACAGACCCTGTCGGGACCACCTACCAGATGCGCTTGCGAGATAAAACCCTACGCAATAAACCCTTGCAGACGGGTTGGACGATCATCAACGGCCAAGCCTTTTCACCGGACGACTGTTGGTATTACGTTACCGACACACCAAGTCAAAAAATTATGCGCCAGTCCTATGACAAAGAAACCCAAACCTTTGGTTCCGCGGAATTGTTTTACCAATGTGAAGCAGATGAATACCCGGATGGCGCAGCAGTTGATCAAGACGGAAACTATTGGGTAGCGATGTATGGCAGCAGTAAAATTTCGGTCATTTCAGCAGCAGGTATAAAAATTAAAGATATTCCGTTGCCGGTAAGCCAACCCACGATGGTCGCGTTTGGTGGCAAAGATCTCACTCAATTGATTGTAACCAGTGCCAACCAAACGTTGTCGGCTGACCAGTTAATAGAACAACCACTGGCGGGCTCGGTTTTGTTGCTCAATGTCGATTGCAATGGAACCGTTCCGACACCGATGATGGAATAAAGTAATACGAATCGCCGCTAAAGCGCCTCGCACAATATCAATATTGTTGTTTTTTGTGGGCTTTTAACTGTCGGCTGATAGCTGACGACTTGAACCTAAAACAAAAACGCCTGCAAGCTGCAGGCGTTTGAGTAAACAACTGTCTCAGTCACTTAAAGCAAAATATCTTTAATCGCTTTAAGTTCTTGCTTACCTTCAATTAATTCATCCGGCGTTAACCCAGAAAGTTCATGTGGAAACACCAACCATTCATCGCTTTGTTTTACAAAGTAATCTGGCTTTAGGTCAACTTGCGTATTCGCTGGTTTGTACCAAGGACATGCGACCCGAATATCGTTTGGCGTGTTTAATCGCGATTGTGCTTTAATCTGCTTTATCAATGCATCAACACTACGACCGGAATCAAAGACGTCATCCACGATTAATAGTGAATTTTCTGCATTCGCGTTTTCAATTAAGTAATGCAGGCCGTGCACCTTAATCTCTTTAGATTGTTTGCCAATACCATAATAGGAAGAGGTGCGAACGGCAATGTGGTCGGTTTCTATCCCTTTGAAATCAAAATACTCCTGCACTGCGATACCAATAGGTGCGCCCCCTCGCCATATACCGATAATGAAATCGGGCCGGAAACCACTTTCTAATACCTGATGTGCTAATCGAAAAGAGTCTTGTAGCAACTCTTGTGACGTAATAAAAACTTTATCTGCCATGTTTTGACCTAATCCAAAGTTAACCGTTTGCGCAGATTATAGAGACTTAGGCGCCATTTGTACGGTTATATTTCGTTACCAATCGGGTTCGGGCATATTTCAAGCCGCTATAGAGTGATTACCATAGAAGTAAACCGACATATTGCCACATTAGAAACGCGTTAATGTCAGATTCGCGCTGCTGATTTAGTTTTATTTTCGTATGATGGCACCTTAAGCTAAGGAATAACCATGCTCACAGACAAGATTAAAAATCGCGAAAGCGGCATCATCGTTTACGGAATCACCCCGCCCAAAAAGGGCAATGACGATGATAAAATCCGTGAAATTGCTGCTCGGCAAATAGAACGCCTTCAAAATCAAAACATTGATGGCCTAATTCTCTACGACATACAGGATGAAGCGGAGCGCACTGCAGAGCTACGTCCGTTCCCTTTTATTGAAACGCTCAATGGGTTCGAATACAGCGAACAGTATCTAAGCGAATTGCACATTCCAAAAATTGTGTATCGAGCGAGCGGTAAATACACGGCGTCTGAATTAGAGTCCTTTCTTACTCAGTCTTCCGCGGAAGATTACTTAACAGTCTTTGTTGGCGCGGCCTCCTCGACCGCCGATGCGGGTCATTTATCGCTCAAGCAGGCCTATGACGTTAAAGCGCGCAGTGCGTCTAGTATGCTGCTGGGCGGCGTCACCATTCCAGAGCGACATCAAACCAAGGGCGATGAGCAGAAACGGGTTTTCCAAAAAATGACTCAGGGTTGTTCGTTCTTCGTCTCACAAGGGGTTTACGATGTGAATGCCTCGAAAAACTTTCTCTCGGATTATTATTACTACGGACTGGAAAACGACATCCCTCTAGTACCGGTATTATTAACCTTAACCCCGTGCGGTTCGGCGAAAACCTTAGAGTTTATGAAGTGGCTGGGCATTAGCATTCCACGCTGGCTAGAAAATGAGCTAATTCATTCACATGACATTTTGCAGAAATCGATCGACTTTTCTGAACAAAGCTGGCTGGAATTAAAAGACTTTGCTGACGAAAAGGGCATTCCGATTGGTTGTAATATTGAGAGCGTTGCCATTCGGAAAGTGGAAGTCGATGCGTCAATTGACCTGCTTAACCGGATTCAAAAGACGATTTAACACAAATACATCCAATACTAATCATCAAAACTATTGATATGACTCCCCAACCAAGCTGTTCGCCGTTTTCATGATCACGGTGCGGCTTGGTGAGGTGACGTCATGCTTGCGCCAGACAAAGCTAAAGTCACGTTTCATCATCAACTCCGGTACCGCAAGAATAACTAACTCTCCCTTTTCGACAAGCTGAGCGACGGATCTGCGGCTAAGACAGGTTAAATAGTTGCCTTGCTTGATCAGCGCAATAATCACGCCCACATGATCAAACTCACGATGTACTTTGAGCTGAGTAATGTGCTCGTGAATACTGATATCAAAGATTTCTCGTGTGCCCGCGCCACGTTCACGCAATATCCACTGCGCCATTTCCAATTGCGTCAAGCTGGCTTTTTTACCGATTGCATAGGGGTGTTGAGCACTGGCGACAATAACCAGTTCATCGTCACAGAGCCTTTGCACCTCAACTCTTTCGTCGTCACAGTGACCTTCAATAATGCCGAGGTCGTAGCGATAGTCGATCAGTCCGCTGATGACATGTTCGGTATTTTCCACGCCAACAGCCACCTCCAAATGAGGGAAATCACAATCTAATTGGCAGACAAGTTGCGGCACGATGTGCGCCGCAGGGGTTTGACTTGCCCCGACAGATATACGACCACTCACCAAATCTCGATTTTCCATACCCAATTCAATCGTATGGCAATTCGACAACAGTTGTTGAACGTGAGGTCGCAACCAAAGGCCCCAACTGGTGAGTGCCATTTTTCGCCCATGCCGGTTAAACAGTGGCTTCCCCAGCATCGTTTCCAGTTGAGCCAGTGCCATACTGGCCGCCGACTGACTCATGTTTAGCTCGCGCGCCGCATCAGAGACACTTTGATTTTCAGCAACACTATGGAAGACCTGCATTTGACGTAGACTAAATTTCATATCAATAAACCTGATAATTCGTATTAAAACAATTGGTTTGTCTTATGACTTTATATCAGCAAGATACAGAAATAGAAACCACTTAAGCCAACAAGCGTGACACGGGTCAGCTTTGCTCAGGTGGCACTCATGACCCTTTTTCTTTTCATCTGATAGGTAACCCTATGACGCAAGCCGTAAATGCCGATCTTCTCATTAAAGACGACGCATCGACTTACGAAACCAAGCACAGACCTGCTAGCGATTTCGACAACCGCTCGGACTATCTCGATCACGAGCTTACAATTATGTCGCCACGTCGTTGGCGCCTTAATAAACCAGGGCGAGATTTCCGTTTTGAATGGGAAGACCTAGTACCCGGCTTGGCAGGCACAATTGGCATTACAGTGATGTTCTCGGCGGTGATGTCGGCCTACGCCAGAGCCTATGGTTTAGATACCGCGTTTGTCATTGAAAACGTCAGGCTCGAGTTACTCGTCTCGGCTAGTTTATTTGTTATTTTACTGTCAGGGTTTTTAAATCCTCGTGCAAATTTGGCCGGTAATCACGGTCCAATGATTCCACTGATTGGCATGGTCGCCACATCCGGTGGTCACCCACTCGCACTCGGCATCATGATTGCCATTTTTGGTTTAGCGCTCAGTCTCAGCAAGGGTGGTTCAAAACTGGTGAAGCTGACCTCCAGTGGTGTTTCCGGTGGCTTACTTATTTATTTAGGGGCGATGGGGGTTACGTCACAGATCAGCCAGTTTAGAGAGTGGGCTTTGGCAGAAAATGTCGGTCCTGTTTTTATCGTCGTCTTAGGTGCCACAACGCTCATTTATGCCTACTTGGCCAAGATCAAAAAACGTTGGTTAGCAATTCCACTCTGCTCTGGCGTAGCGTTACTCATTGCCTTGGCCATGGGTGCTCCCTTTGAATTCTCAACACAGCCCGGCTTGCCTAGTTTTAGTCCGGCGTATTGGTGGGGCGCAGACACGGGCTGGAAACTCGGCCTACCTAATTTGCAGCACTTCATTTCCGTTACCCCATTTGCCATTCTTGCAGTCGCTATGTGGTCACCTGATTTTCTTGGTCATCGGGTATTCCAAGAGCTGAATTATCCAAAAGGTTCAGATGATGTACTCATGGATGTCGATGACACCATGACAGCCTGCTCCTTCCGTCAAGCTATCGCATCCATCATTGGCGGTGGCAACGTGACCTCATCATGGGGCACATTCATGATTCCGTCGGCCATTGCTAAACGCCCGATTCCTGCTGGTGCAATCATTACCGGCGTCCTGTGTATAT
>Ga0100385_1004082_pt1 | contig 12708 bp, 15 predicted proteins | sample CryGeymeta201509_FD_81543 | JGI IMG/M metagenome (GOLD analysis project Ga0100385, IMG submission 81543) | Groundwater microbial communities from Crystal Geyser aquifers in Utah, USA - Crystal Geyser metaG 2015-09 | ecosystem: Environmental > Aquatic > Deep subsurface > Groundwater | place: USA... | reverse complement strand
TACTGACCGGGCTCGACTCCCAAATCGCCAGCCGATTCCATGTTTGTGAGAATCACGTGATAAAACTTTCTGTGTACAGCTATTTGAATCAGGACTTTGCTTGGGCAAAAGATCGCATCGAAGCCGCGTATCGAGAGATTTTTAACTAGTACGACGCTTATTTTCCCAAAGCGATGGTCGTCGCTACGTTAGCCAGCTCAGCCACATGGTCATCGATTATTCCTAGGTTTTTCAAAGCACTGTCCAATTCCAATAGATAATCTATATTAGGTCCACTTGGGCCTTTACTGGCCGCAATGTGTTTGGCCATTTCAGCGATCGACGACGGTCCGAGATAAGCGGCATTGTTTGGTCCAGCAACATAGACCATGGCGTTAGCAGGCTTGTGGTGAGGCTCATCAACAAAGGTTAATGGCGCGAAGAAGCGCAAATAGCCATTTTTCTCTCTATGATCGAGATGTGCAAAGGTATCTGGTGTGACTCGATAAGCCATACCCACACAGGTTGAACCAGGCACTTCAGTAAGCGTGACAACTCTGCCCGGGGCTTGTTCTGTACCGCGATGGTCATGCGACCCTTGCCAGAATCGGCGCTCCCAGCCATTAATGCTGGCTAACTTTTTTTCTAAATAGGGGAAATCTACTTTAAAAATCAGTGAGCCATAACCAAATAACCAGACATCGTCAAAATGTGCCAAGGAATATTGTTGGTTTTGGTCACTGGTATCGATCATGCCTAGGCTCACTCAGTTGATGACAAAACGAAAAAATACCACAAACTAAGGTGGCTTGAAGACCTATGTGCTTTACTCGTTCTTAATTTCGCAATCGGGGGACGGGTTATGAACTATTTCGACTCAGCTTGGGCAGCAAAGCGATATTCGCTTGCGCGACCCTATTTTCACCCCATGGTGATTGATATGGTGCGCAAACAGTTAGGTCTCACAAAAGTTGCCACCGCACTTGATGTTGCTTGTGGAACGGGGCAGTCAACCTTGGCTTTGTTAGCTGTTGCCGATACAGTCACTGGAACGGATCTTTCACATGAAATGTTAGACGCAGCGGCCACGAACGCTGCTGTTACCTTCTTATTAGCTCCCGCTGAGCAGCAACCTTTCCCCGATTCCTCATTCAATTTAATCACTGTTTGCATGGCCTATCATTGGTTCAATCAACCCGCGTTTTTAGCAGAAGCGAAGAGGCTATTAACAACCGATGGTGCGTTGGTCATTTATAACAGCTACTTCCCGGGAATCATGGCGAATAATGAATCCTTTATGCACGAAATGCGTCATTATTACAGCGGTTTCCCGAGCCCAAAACGAAAAGCACAACAGCCTGATCAAGACGCCGCTGCAATCGCCGGATTCACTGGTAGAAAACTTGAATTTGAATTCTGGGAAGAATGGGCATTACCCCAATTGATTGGCTATTTAACAACTCAGTCGAATGTGATTGATCGAGTTGACTCATTTGGTGAATCGATTGATCGAATTGAAGTCGACATTGCTCAGCAGTTTCGAGGCTATTTTTCAGAACCAACAGAGCATTTCTTGTTTAAAGGTGACGTATCAATTTTAAAAATTGAACGCTAAACTCGCATTTTTTTAACATCGAAGGATGACGGCATGTTTCAAAAATTATTAGAAGCGCTTGAATTGCGTGAAGTGATAAACCAACCCAAATCGGAAGCCGTTGTGGCGCTAGCAACCTTGGTCTATCAGGCCGATGGTAAGGTGAAGTTAGCGGAACAAGATAATTTTGACCACTTACTGGCTGAACTACCTTGGGATAATCAGTACATATCGAAGGAAGCCTTTCATCGAGAGATGGTGTCCAAGAGCTTGTTAGCGCTCAAACAAGATCACCTAGCCGATTATTTGGAAGGCATTGTGCCGGAGTTGAAGTCAGACCCGAAAGTACTGGCTGCGCTGCGCGAGCTTGCCGTGGCGGATGGTAATTTAGACCCAAAGGAAGCCGAAATTTTACGGCTCGTCTCGAATTTGATGGTTTAGCCTAAAACCAGTAATTAATGGCGACACCATAAAAGCTGTTGCCGTTAATCGTATTGATAAAATCGCCGTTGCTGTGATGTTGGAAGCGAATTCGACTGTCCCAATTGCCTCGTCAAACGCAAGCACTCAATATTTCATCGAACCAAAACTCAGCAAATCATTGCCGTTTTTAAAGGATTTCTTGGGCTTTAAAGGTCTTTTTTCCTTCAATAAACGAAAATGGACGACCGGTAAGCTAACTTGAGCTTTTCTGTGTTTAAGTCCGTATAATCTCAGTTAATGACGTAATGAGACTTATTCGTGTTTACTACTCGATACTTGAACGAATTGCCCGGAGCCTACTCCAAGGTTATGCCAACCCCATTGGCTGAGACCTATTGGGTGGGTTGGAATGCTAAATTAGCGGAAGACATCGCGTGGCCGGTGTTGCCCGATGACGGCATGAAATCAATCATGGCTGGACAAGGCTTGTTTCAAGGACATGAACCGATCGCGCAAAAATACGCAGGTCACCAGTTCGGTGGTTGGAACCCAGGATTGGGTGACGGCCGAGGCTTGTTGTTAGGCGAATGGACAGATCCTCAACAGCGTATCTGGGAAATGCATTTAAAAGGCGCGGGTAAAACGCCATACAGTCGTTTTGGTGATGGACGCGCAGTGTTACGTAGCAGTATCCGTGAATTTTTGGGTTCGGAAGCCATGCATGCCCTAGGCATTGCGAGCACGCGGGCACTGGCGTTGGTCGGCAGTTGCGAACGTGTATATCGTGAATCTGTGGAACCGGGTGCCAGCTTACTGCGAATTACTCAATCGCATGTTCGCTTTGGTCACTTCGAATGGTTTGCATTCTCGGAACAGCCAAAACAACTCCAAGCGCTGGTCGACTATGTCATTCGTCATCATTATCCAGACTGTGCCTCGGCAGACGCGCCCATTGTCGCTTTTTTTTCTCAAGTCATTGAGCGAACCGCACGCATGATTGCCGGTTGGCAAGCCTACGGTTTTGTTCATGGCGTCATGAATACCGACAATATGAGTATTCTGGGTGAGACGTTCGATTATGGTCCTTATGCCTTTTTGGATAATACCAAAATGAATGCCGTGTTTAATCATACCGATGAAACGGGTCGATACGCTTTTAACCAACAGCCATCGGTGGGGCTCTGGAACTTACAACGCTTAGGGAATGCCTTGGCCGTCATCAGTGACGCCAAAGCATTAGGGCTGTTGTTAAGCAACTACAGTGATCACTACGAACGTTTTTATTTGGCGCTTCTGAATCGCCGCTTAGGTGGTCATGAAAAGAACCCAATTGAAAAGACATTGCTGACTGAATGGATTGCCATTCTCGCTGCTGAGTCGAAAGATTTTCATCATTGGTTTCGACGTCTGTCTTATTTACCGAAACATGAATGGCGAAAGCTGGGTGACGATTTTGTTGACCGTCAGCGTTACCAGCGTTGGTGTGATGCGATCGCAGAACAGGTTGTGCAAAACGATAACGAACGTATTCAGCAAATGCTTTCGACTAATCCATTCACGGTGGCGCGAACCCATCATTTGCAGCAAGTCATTGACGCTGCTCACCAACAGGATTTTAAACCCTTCGAAAGTCTATTTTCTGCATTACAGTCACCGTTTGAAGACAATAACGATTGGGCTCACTGGTCATTACCTCCAGAAAATCCTGACGCTCATGTTGAACTGAGTTGCAGCAGTTAACCGGCAAGACGCAACACAGATTGGGTATTTAGCGTTAACAATGGTAACTCTGAAGAGATGGCAAGCATGACAACAAACGAGGGGCTCAATCCAAGCGTTTGAATGTCGGTTTGCGTATCAAAAACCAAATAGGTTTTCCGACCAATTTCACTGACAGACAATTGCTTGGCATGACCTATGAAATCAATTAGTTCTTTCGTAGTGCATTGACAACCATAGTGGTCGATTACCGAAACGATGTCTTTTTCTAACGCGTTGAATAAGTCGCATAAAATCATAAGTTTCGCCGTTGCTGCTATCCAGAATGATCGCGAAAATAGCCTGGCTCTGTGACATCCTGATGAATCTGAAAAAGGTTATTTTCTAGAATTGTGTCGATTTGTTTTTTGGATAGACAGCGAACAAGGCTTTGTGTCTTTGGTAAATATTTTTGGAAAAATAACCAATAAATCTAGTCAATTTTTGATCTAAAACAGGTCTTTTTTCAGATTTGTATTGGCGATTTTTTTGTACAAAAAATAATTAGTTTGGTCATGAAAATGTCACAAAACTATCATTTGCAAAGCGTCTAGTTTGTTGAGATTGTGCACGCCTAAAACGGAGGTCAGATGATGAAAACAGAACAGTTTATCGTCGGTGAGTATTATCGAATTGAGACAATTTCTCATCTACTCATTGCACAATTTAATGGCCAGCATATCGGGCAATATCAATTTGTTTTGGTCGATGAAAATCAAGATCCCATCGGTGTTGTACTTGAGTTTACTGAAGAGGAATTAGCTTACTCAATGATTCGTCCAGAGCGGCACTCCGAACTGGCGTAGTTTCTGACACAGAACGTGTAATAACGTTGGATGTGTGGCACGCACAACCGTGTGTGCCACAATAACCGTTAATGTAACTTTAAACGTGGTCGAATAACCTTGTTGATGCTGTCAGACAGCATACGAAGCCCGGTTCGAAACCAACCATGTAGCGCCAATTGATGCATGCGATAAAGTGATACATACATAAAGCGAGCAATGCGTCCCTCAATCATCATACTGCCACGTGTTAAGTTGCCCATTAAACTGCCGACGGTTGAATAACGGCTTAAGTTAACTAAAGAGCCGTAGTCGGTGTATTGATAGTCAGTAAGGTCGGTTTTACCGGCTAATTGTTTGCAAATATTTTTAAAGGCGTGGGTCGCCATTTGGTGAGCAGATTGAGCCCGAGGGGGTACTTGCTTGCCATCCGCCATCAAACAAGCGCAACAGTCGCCAATGGCATAAATAGAGTCATCCACGGTGGTCTGTAACGTTCCTTTAACCTGCCATTGGTTAATTCTGTTGGTTTCTAAGCCTGCTATGCCTTTGAAGGTGTCGGGCACTTTGATGCCCGCTGCCCAGACCAAAATGTCGGCTTCAATAACCTCACCATCTTTAGTGATAAATTGGTTTGGTTTTGATTCGGCGACGAGTGTATTGGTGCGAACTTGAACGCCTAATTCGACGAGTTCTTTGTGTACCGACGCTGAAATTCGCTCGGGTAACGCTGGCAAAATACGTGGACCGGCTTCAATCAAGCTAATTTTAAGTTGTTCTGATTTCAGTTCGCTAAGACCAAAGGCCTTCATTGTATTAAAGGTATTGTGAAGCTCAGCCGATAGTTCAACGCCTGTCGCACCACCACCAACAATCGCAATGCTGTAACCAGCTTCATTGTTGGTCAAGGCATTTCGATTCAGCTTCAATAGTCCATTCAATAGTCTGCGATGGAATTTTTCGGCTTGCTTTGGGGCATCAAGAAAAATGGCGTTGTCGCGCACGCCGGTGGTGCCAAAATCGTTAGTCACACTGCCTAACGCAAGTACAAGAATATCGTAGTTTAATTGCCGCTCGGGCAGGATCTCAACACCTTCTTCATCCACTAAGGGTGCCAGCGTAATTTCTTTTTTGTCCCGATCGATATTGCTCATGGAGCCTAATTTGAATTTGAAATGGTGGTTATAGGCATGTGCCCGATAGCTTAAAGAATCGACCCCCATGTCCAGACTTCCACTGGCAACTTCATGTAGCAGCGGTTTCCACAAATGGGTGTTGTTGCGGTCAACTAATGTAATTCGGGCTTTTTTACGTTTGCCAAACTTGCGCCCCAGTCTTGTGGCTAATTCAGCGCCGCCAGCGCCGCCGCCAACAATAACAATGTCCATAAAAGCTCCAATAAGCAGTGAGTAAAGGTTAATGAGTCGCATTATAAAGCAAAATGCCGAGTATTAGCTTCATCAATAGTGGTGGTAAACGCGGTTTATATCCCTTGAACAACGTCTTATTAAACAATTTAACGGTTCAAAAGTTAAACAGGCAATATTAGGTTGACTTAATATAAGTAGTTGCTAATATAAGTTCATTAATTTTATGTAAGGGTTGTGACATGACAACGATAAATATTACCCAAGATACCTTCGAGCCCACAATTCGTGGCGACAAAATTGTCATCCTTGATTTTTGGGCGAGCTGGTGTGGACCTTGTAAAACCTTTGGTCCTATTTTCGAAAAAGCCAGTGGCAAACACGAAGACGTTGTATTTGGAAAAATCGATACCGAAGCAGAACAGCAACTTGCCGGTTCCTTGGGTATCCGTTCAATCCCGACAACGATGATTTTCCGCGAAGGGGTTTTGCTCTTTAATCAAGCCGGTGTGCTGCCGGAAGCCGGAATTGATGAAGTACTCTCGAAAGCACGTGAGCTTGACATGGATAAAGTTCGTGCAGACATTGCCAGTCAACAACAAGCCAGTCACGGCTAATTACTAACATCATTCGCAATTGAAGAGCGTTATGCGCTCTTTTGCTGCGTTTTTGTAACGGCAAAACCATGACGCTGGTACACTAGCTGGATCTTGTGCGGCGAAGAAATTTACGTCAATGGATCTATGGCAAAAAATGATGCAGGTTGGTGAGCGTGCGCAACGCACCGGTCACTTACTGTCTATTCATAGCACTCTGGAAATTATCGAGGACAATGGCATCCCTTTTGTTGTTCGTTATGCACCAGAGCTCATTAAAAAAATCAAACAAACAAACACCCCTAAGCGCGAAAATCCATTTTTACCCCCTGAAGCCGAACTACTTGTACAACCTATCGGTGATAATCACCAATTACTGCTCAATAAGTTTAATGTATTGCCAGTGCATGGGTTGATCGTTTCCAATGATTTTGTGGAACAAACGGATCAGTTGTTATTAAAAGATTTTGAGGCCGTGTCGTGGGCGCTGCATCATAGTGATGGACTGGTTTTTTACAACGGAGGTAAAATAGCCGGCGCGTCGCAACGACATCGACATTTTCAGCTCGTCCCTATCGATATGGGCGCTGGTAATTTACCTATTCAGGCAAAAATAGACTGTTGTAAGCATCATGAACTTGGTCGTATTTTCCCGTTTGAACATCGGCTTTTTTGGCTACCGGACTGCCAACCAGAAACGCTGCTTGATGCTTGGTTGAAGTTGGAATTTGCTTGGCAACCGTTCAATTTATTAATCACGGCACAATGGATGTTGGTCATCCCACGATTATCAGAGGAAACCTATGGTATCTCGGTGAATAGTCTTGGTTTTGCGGGTGCGTTACTTGCCAAAAACGAGCATGAAATGGCGTTGATTAGAGATCATGGTCCCATGGCAATTTTGCAAGCAGTGGCCTTCTCTGAATAGTTAAACAGTTGAAAAGATATCGATTATTTTTTGTTTTATCTATAAAAATGGTGCTCAATGAGCACCAGTCTTGTTGCTTCAACTCGCAATCTCTTTAATAAAAAACAAACGAACCAAAACCACGAACATTTTCTTTTTGCCCATTTCTATCGGCCGAGGTCGTTAACGCGAGACATTTGGAATCGAGTGCTTTTTCTTTTGCAACACTCAAGAATCCATTTAAAGAGTTAAAGCCACAGGCTTGTTCGTATTTGAAATTTGCATCATAAGTTCGAATGCTTTCTGCCGATTTTTCATCTTGCGCGACTGCGATTTCGTAGGGCAGTTTTCGACTCAGTCCGGTGCTGATCACGATTAACGTCTCTGGACCACCCCAAAGTAAGTTGAGTACTTTCGCTAAGGTATCAACCTTACAGGTCCCGACAACAAGCGGGACTAATTCAAAGTGCTCAAGTGCCGTTTGGAGAAAGGGAAGTTGAACCTCAATACTGTGCTCTTGTCTGTGCGTTTCTGGGAGTTCAAAGACGTTGTCTATCGTTAGCAGGCTTTTTATCGAATTCTGGTCGACAGGTACATCACCAAGGGGCGTTCGGAAAACATCGGTACCAGGTAACGCAATACCAGAAAATTCATCTCTATGAGGGGTGCCAAGCAGTACCACTCTTTGAATTGTGTCATAAACTGGTTCTAATAACCGAAAGGCTTTGGCCGCCGTTTCGCCAGAATAGTGGTAACCAGAATGCGGAACGATGAGTGCCTTTGGTGGTTTTGGGGTTTGCTTAGCGGCGCCTTTGGCTAGCCAAGATTCAACTTGCGCCAGTAGGCGTTGCGTGTCGGCTTCATAGAGGGTGCCGGCAACCGCAGGAGGCCGAATAATCATGTGGAATCTCTTTCAACGAAGGTAGTCAACAAAGCCTATGCGTCTGTTGCCCAGCTCACCTTGCCTCAGGTCAATCTATAACTGGCTGTCGAATCATACTTTTGTTGTAGATCACTATTTAACCTTATTAACGCCCCTTAATCAGTTGTTTTGAAACGCGATAACCAATATAGGCTGCCACGCCAATGGGACCGGCCACCCAACGAGCGGCGGATTTCAGACCCCAATCGATCGCTAAATCTCGGGCAATATTATTGATCGCATGACGTTTGTTGGCTGTGGAGGTGTGCCTGGGTTGGCGAATCGTTCCTAGACCTTTGCTAGCGGCTTCCAAGCCAGGGTGTATCGCGCCGAGGATCGTGTCAAACCAATCCACTTGTTTTGAGCGATGATCGCCCATGATGGCCCAATGGCAAAGATGTTCGCAGTTATTTGTGTGTACGTCGTACTGTTCTTCACCTAATCGATTTAGGACTCGTAGGACACTGTCTTCGCGGGAATATTGTCGATCAGTATAAGTGCGGATATGAATTGTTTTACCGCGAGCAAAAGACGCTAAATCGGTAATTTCAAGTGGGCCACCAGAAAGCCCGTCAACCCATCCTGCATAATGTGCCACAAGTGGTTCACCGGTATCGTTCTCGCCCAAATAAAGACCATGGTGAGTATAGCCACGTATATGTAGCCATAGGTGATCCCCTGGTAATGGTAATTCATTACGATCAAGTAGATATGAGGCCATTGAATGATCCCGCAGAGAACTTAGTACCTGTAATGTAGTCTTAAAATCGAATAAACGCATAGGGCGATGGTCATGAATTCAAAATCTCGATTTATTTATGTGCATGATCCCATGTGCAGCTGGTGCTGGGGTCATCGTCCGGTATGGGAACAGTTCGAGGCAGAATTAGCCGCTCATGTTGCCGTAGAATATCGCGTTGGCGGCCTTGCGCCGGACAATGATGAACCCATGCCTGCGGCGCAGCAGGCGGCGATATCGGGATACTGGATCAAGATTCATCAACTATTGGGTGTGCCGTTTAATATGGATTTTTGGACCGAAAATGAACCTCGCCGGTCGACCTATCCTGCGTGCAGAGCCGTGATTGCTGCCCGTTGGCAAGGTGCTGAGTTGCCGATGATGAAAGCGCTACAAAGAGCCTACTACCTGCGCGCATTAAATCCGTCCAACAAAGGAGTACATAGTCAATTGGCGGCTGAGTTGTTTTTGGATGTCGGCCAGTTTGAGCAAGATTTGTCGTCTGAAGCGCTAGAAACAGCATTTCAAGAAGAGTTGGCGTTTAGTCGATCTTTGCCGATCAACGGATTTCCATCAATGGTGCTGATACATCATGGTCAAGCGCACAGTTTCTCCTTAAATTATCAAGATTATCGAGAGGCATTGGCCGAAGTGCTGCAGATACTCAGCCAATAAGTCCGCCAGAAGTCACAATTTCAACTTAGAGCATTGAACTCGCCCGTCTTGGCTGCATATCCTGTGAGTCAACTTCACCTTCATTAGGAATTTCCAATGCGCACAATTCTTGATAACACTCATGTACATCCGGCGATTCATGCCAAGCTAGGTGGTGATCAAACCCTAGTGAACGAAGTTAAAAAGGCCATTGCCGAACACCCTGTTGTCGTTGTCGGCATGCGCCAAAACCCAGTTGTTAAGGCGGCGAGAAAACTCTTGGACGAAAAAGGGGTTGCTTACGAATATTTAGAATATGGCAGTTATTTGTCAATGTGGCGGGAACGTTTGGCAATTAAAATGTGGACTGGTTTTGTGACCTTTCCGCAAATTTTCGTGGCAGGTACCTTAGTTGGCGGACACAGTGATTTGAAAGCGCTTTTTGAAAGTGGTGATGCGTCATCGTTACATGACGTGTTTGCGAGCAACGGTTAACCAACTCACCTTCTGATATGAGGGCATTTGAGCCCTCATATTCGCTTATATCCAATCGCGGTTGGTAAGATAATAGTCAGTTAGGCGGGCTTCTTCGCTGCCTACTTCAGGTTGGTAGTTGTATCGCCATTGTACGTGAGGTGGCAGACTCATCAAAATCGACTCCGTGCGCCCGCCTGACTGTAAGCCAAAGATAGTCCCGCGATCAAACACGAGATTAAATTCAACGTAGCGACCACGCCGATATTCTTGCCAATCCCGATTTGACTGCGTCCATGGCAACGATTTACGTGCGCGAATAATGGGCAAATAAGCTTCGAGAAATGAATTGCCGATCGATTGCATGAAGGCGAAACTGGTATCAAAATCCCATTCATTTAAGTCATCATAAAAAATGCCACCGACACCACGTGGTTCATCACGGTGTTTCAAATAGAAATACTCATCACACCACAGCTTAAAACGGTCGTAAACGTTTTCGCCAAAGGGGGAACACGCCTTTTTAGCGGTTTGATGCCAGTGTATGCAATCTTCGTCAAACCCATAATAAGGGGTTAAGTCATAGCCGCCACCAAACCACCAAACAGGCTCCATGCCATCCTTTTCAGCGACAAATAGGCGAACGTTCATGTGTGACGTTGGTACAAATGGATTTTCTGGATGCATAACTAAGGAAACGCCCATAGCCTGCCAGCGAGCACCGGTTAATTCAGGGCGGCTGGCCGTGGCACTCGGCGGTAGTTGATCACCCATCACGTGTGAAAAGCCAACGCCGCCTTTCTCTAAGAGTTTTCCATTTTCAATGATTCGTGATCGTCCTCCACCGCCGCCAGGTCTTTGCCAGGCTTCTTCGGTAAACACGGCGCCGCCATCTTCCGCTGCTAATGCTTCGCAAATTTGATCTTGCAACTCTAACAAGTATTTTTTGACCGGTTCAATGTCGAATTTAAAGTCTGACATGCGGATTCCTAACAAAGTAAATTACGAACGGAATTGATGACCACTAACGAGGTCGCGAATTTGACTTGCCTGCCCAGGCGTATTAACACGTCCACCAACGATAAAATCGACTTCTTTCCCGAGTTGCGTTCGAACTTGTAACCCAGTAATCAGCGCGGGCCGAGTGGTCCGATTAGCGCTGGTGGAAACCAGTGGGAATTGAATCGCTTCGCACAATGCTTTCGCCACAGGATGATTGGTCACGCGTACCGCGATGGTTGAGCGACCTCCGGTTATCCAGAAAGGTAGCAGGCCATTATGAGGTATGACCCAAGTAAAGGGACCTGGCCACGTGGAATTTAGGAGCAACCATTGTTCAGACGACAGGTCAGTCAAAAACGGCAACAGTTGACGGACGTGGCTGGCGATTAAAATAACGCCCTTTTCCACAGGTCGACTTTTAATGGTTAATATTCGAGCGACTGCATCGCTGTTGAATGGATCGCAACCCAATCCAAATACACCTTCGGTAGGGTAGGCAATCACACCACCCCTGTGGACAGTGCGCGCCGCAACTCGAATTTGTTGTGAATAATGCATGATGATCTTAATTGCGCTGGAAAACGCTTAGGGTAACGACTGTCAAAGTCTCAAGCAATGTCGCAAAGTGTATATCCTCCCGGTAATTGCTCGATTATGCCGCTAAGTTCCAATTCTAAAATGGGTTCTAACAACTGATGCACCGCCAAATTTAATAGATGAGCGAGCGTATCAATCGGAAACTGTTCACAGCCAAGGGTTTTAATAATTTGTTGCTGCAACGGGGTTAAATGCTCAAAAGTAGGTGTTTGTTTTGCCGCGATTTTTCCGGTGTGCCATTGTAAGTGTTCTAAAATATCCTGTGCAGACGATAACAAATAAGCGCCATCGCGGATTAATTGATGGCAGCCTTCACTATTGGGGTTACCGATATCACCAGGCATCGCAAAAATATCCTTGCCTTGGTCTAAAGCATGTTCTGCTGTGACCAAAGAGCCGCTTTTTAATGCTGCTTCAATAACCACCACAATGTCAGCCAGCGCGCTTATCAGCCTGTTTCGGCGCGGAAAATGGCCAGGCCTTGGTGCTGTACCCAACGGGTATTCTGATAACAATAGCCCATTGGTTTTAATGTCATTAAAGAGACTGCGGTTTATTTTGGGATAAATCACATCAATACCACAGCCCAAGATAGCGACGGTACTTCCGTTCTGGTCTAAGGCGGCTTGATGGCAAACGGCGTCTATGCCTTTTGCCCCACCACTTGTGACGGTTAAGCCAGCTTCTGTTAGCTGTCGGCTCAGCGTTTTGGCATGCCGCAGTGCATTGTGACTCGCGTGGCGACTACCGACAATCGCAATTTGTGTGCTGTGCATTATTTGCGGATTGCCAGTGCCCCATAATATCAACGGTGCCTCATCGATAACGGCGAGTTTTTCAGGGTAGTCATCGTCCATCGGTAAAATAAGATGATTGTTATCGATTTCTGCCCAGCGCATTTGTTTTAGTGC
>Ga0100385_1004079_pt1 | contig 12714 bp, 9 predicted proteins | sample CryGeymeta201509_FD_81543 | JGI IMG/M metagenome (GOLD analysis project Ga0100385, IMG submission 81543) | Groundwater microbial communities from Crystal Geyser aquifers in Utah, USA - Crystal Geyser metaG 2015-09 | ecosystem: Environmental > Aquatic > Deep subsurface > Groundwater | place: USA... | reverse complement strand
TTGGCCGGCGCGCGATTGATTTCGTCGGCCAGCAGCAGGTTGTGAAAGACCGGGCCGGGCTGAAACGCGAATTGCGCCTCGGCTTGCTGCCAGATCTCGGTACCGGTCAAATCGGCGGGCAGCAAATCCGGGGTGAACTGGATGCGCTGAAAATCGGCGTCGATGCGATTTGCCAATGCCTTGACCGCAGTGGTCTTGGCGAGACCCGGCGCGCCTTCCACCAACAGGTGACCATCGGCAAGCAGCGCAATCAACAAGCGTTCGACCAGGCGCTCCTGGCCGAGAACCGCCGCCGACAGCGCACTGGCAAGGGCCACAAAATCACCGTGCAGTTGGCTATCGGCGGCGGTCATCGGCGTGTCATCAGGCATCATCGCGTTATCCATGTGGCTTAAGAGAGTTGAGCGCCGCAGCGCTGCGGACAGCATTGGCACAGCAGGCGCGATGGCCGCCAGTACACGGCAGCATGCGTGAGCAAACATGCTGCCACACGCTGCGCGGATGCTAGCTGAATCGCGAGCGTCGATTGTGATGGATCGCCGTGCGCAACAGCAACCGTCATTGGTCATGCGCATGGCGCGCTGAGCGGGTTTTCGCCGGCAGCCCCGTGGCAGAAGCGTTTCACACTGATGCACTGAGCCCACGGTCGTGCCGGGCTCAGTGGCGCGTTCCCGGCACTGCGAAATCGCGTTGCAATGAAATGAAAAAGCGCGGGGTTGCAGATGGCTGTGCGAGGCAAGTGCGACAACGCACCGTAAAGCACGCTGCGCATCGCAGCTGGGCGCGGGAGCAAGTTGCGACTGTTTGCGCGCATGGATGCGCGAGTTCGCGCCAGCCCGCGCTCGGCGAGAAGCGCAAGGCACCGGTTCGGCCACGAGCCGCATCGGGTGCGACCCGGCGCAAGGCGTTTTGGGCCCTTTTCCGCCAGAGAAAACGGCCTCGCCGGCCACAGGCCGGTAAAAGCCTTGGCTGTTACCGCAAACAGGAAGAGCGGCCGAGAGCAACGCAGGAGCAGTCAGCCGATGCGCAACATCGACCGTTCCAATAACGCGCAACGAAGCGTGCTCAGCGTTCGCCGCGATGCTGCGGTGCTGCGGTGCTGCGGTGCTGCGGTGTCCAGCAACGACGAGGGCCGCATGCGCGGCCCTCGTGTCACAGCACCCGCGAAGCAGTCCGTCAGTTTGTGGCGCCGGCGGAACGCAGAATCTGTGGGGTGACAAAGATCAGCAACTCGGCCTTGTTGGCGGAGCGGCCCTTTTTGCGGAACAGCGCGCCGAGCCCCGGGATATCACCGAGGAAAGGCACCTTGCTCAAATCTTCGCGCGACTTGAACTCATACACGCCACCGACGACCACCGTCTGCCCGTTGTCGACCAGCACGGCGGTAGTGACCTCGCGCTTCTGGATCTGCGGCACCTGCCCGATTGAGGTGTCGATGAAGCCCGACACTTCGTCTTTCTTGATCGCCATCGCCAGGAACACACGGCCGTCCTGAGTGATGGTTGGCGTTACCTTGAGCTCCAGCAGCACGTCCTTGAACTGCACGTTCGGGATCGGCACCGAGGTTCCGCCCTGCTGCGGCGCGATGGTGACGAAACCCACCTCATCGCCTTGGCGGATGATCGCTTCGCGTTGGTTGGAGGTAATCACCCGCGGGTTGGAGATCACCTCGCCACGGCCTTCGGATTGCAAAGCCGACAGTTCCAGATCGATCTCAAGGCCCAGCGCCAGTATCGACAACCCCAAAGACGGCGCACCGTTCACCGGCAAGTTGACGTTGAGCGCTTGATCGATCGTACCGAAGCTCACGTTGGTCAGGTCGCTGGGGCTGATCGACGGCGGATCACCATTGAGCACGTCAAACGCGTTGGTGGCCAACTCACTGTTACGCGCAATGGTGGTGTTCCTGAAGTTTGCCAGGCTTTCGAGGCTGCCACTGGTAGTGAGGGTGTTCACCTTGTTGTTGGTACCGCGCAAACCGAAGCGTGAGCCGATCTCGCGGGCAAAATCATCCGAGGCCACCACAATGCGCGCCTCGATCATGACCTGATCCACGGCACGATCCAGCAGCGTGACCAGACGCTTGATCTCGACCACGCGCTTGGGGATGTCGATCACCAGCAAGGTGTTGGTCCGCCGATCGAAGCTGATGCTGCCGCGATCGGACAGAAAACCCTGGCTGCTGCCACCACCACCACCGCCGCCGCCACCGCCGCCGCCACCCGAACTGGTCTTGCTCTCCTCGGTCAGCAGCTTGGCGATATCCTCGGCGATGCCGTAGTTGATCGGGATGAACTCGGTGACGGTTTCCGAGCGATCCTCAAGGGCGATACGTGCATCTTCCTTTTGCTGCTCAAAATCGGCCAGTTCCTTTTGCGGGCCGATCCACACCACATCGCCATCACGGCGCTTGTCCAGTTGCTTGGCTCGCAACATGATGTCCAATGCCTGGTCCCACGGCACATTTTGCAGACGCAGGGTGATGTTGCCCTGCACGGTATCGGCGGCGACGATGTTCAGGTTGGATTCGTCGGCGATCAACTGCAGCACGGTGCGAACCGGAATATCCTGAAAATTGAAGGTGACCGGTTTGCCGGTGTATTTCGGCGCCGGCGCACCGCTGATCAAGGCGGCGGCAACCGGATCCGCAGCCTCTTTGATCGGCACTACCTCAACGACATACTCGTTGCCGGTTTGATAGGCCAGCGCATCAAACGCCGCGCCGGTGTCGATCACGATGCGTGAGCCACCGGCATTGGCCCGCGATTCGATGCTGCGCACCGGCGTGGCAAAATCACTGACATCCAGCCGCTTGCGCAGTGAGTCGGGCAAACTGGCATTGGCGACGTCGATGACCACCTGCGACTTTTCCGTGCGCATGTCGGCCAGCACGCCTTCGCCGTCGAAGCTCAGCACCAACCGCCCGGCGCCATCATCACCGCGCCGGAAGTCGATATTGCTGACCGCCAGACCGCTGTTGACGCGCTTGCTCGGGTCATCGGGGTTGGCCGAAATGGCGGCAGTGCCTGCCATCGCGCCACCGGCTACCGCGACGATCAACCGGTTGCCCTCGATGCGGGTTTCGAACGATGCCGAGCGGAACAGATCGATCACCACCCGCGTGCGGCCCTGGCCTTCAACCGCCGAGATGGCGCTGGTTGCGCCGCTGCCGACCGCGATGCGGCGCTGGTTCAGGCCGTTGCGCGTATCGGGTACGTCAATGGCAATCCGCGGTGGATTGTCGGTAGTGAACGTTTGCACGCCGGCGACCGGCTCGGCAAACTCCAGCACCACGTCCACCGCACCGCCGCTACCGGTCTGATAGCTGGCATTGCGCAATACGTTCTCCGCCAAAGCCGAAGCAGGCGACAGCGTCAGCCACAGACTCAGTGCGGCCAGTGCGGCCCAGCGGGGACGGGCCAGGCCCGAAACAAGGTTCATTGCGGTCATCATGTTTCCCTCAATTCACTGATTATCCAGAGCGACCGACACCGAGCGCTCAAGCCAGCCGCCGGCGCCATCGGGCACCAATTCCACCAGATCGATGCGCGAGTCGGTGACGCTGCTGACCCGCCCCTCGTTTTGCCCCATGTGGTTACCCGGACGCACCCGATGTACGACTTTGTCCGGCGCCATCACCAGCGCGATACTCTGCGTGCCCATCCCCAACGTACCGACCATGTCCAGCGAATCGAGCGGGAACGTTTCCAATGGCTCCTTGCGCCGGTTCGGGTCGGGACGCGGCCCACTGCTGTTGGCGCGGCGATCATTGCTTGGCGCACTGAACGGATCGCGCATGGTTTGCACGGCGTACTGAAAGGTCTCGAACTGCTGCATCACCGGCAGCGGATCGAGCGGCGGCGCCGGCCGGTTTTTGACTTCCGCCACCCATGCCTGCAAATCCTGCGTGCCACGCGCGCAGGCGCCGAGCATGACCATGGCCAGCACGACCAGCAAGCCGCGCAGCAACGCGGTGCGCGGTAATGAGTCTGCTCGCATATCAGCGCCCTCCCGCATTGGCGTCCGCAGCCTTGGCCGCTTCTTCCACTTCTTCTTCATCAAGGTAGCGATAGGTCTTCACGGTACCGGCAAGCACCAGCGTATCGCTTGCGGCACCGGACTTGTCGGGCAACGGCTTCAACGAAATATCGTGCATGGTCATGATTACCACGCGCGGCAGCGAGGCGACGCCACTGACGAATGCACCGAACTGGTGGTAGCTGCCAGTCATGCGCAGGGCAATCGGCTTCTCCGCGTAGAACTCGCGCGCCACTTCGGCGCCGGGTTGAAACAAATCGTTGCTGATGCCGCTGGCCAGTGCGGTTTGCGAGATATCGACGATCAAATCGGGCATCTCGGTGCGGCTGGGCAGTTGCCGCAACATCTGTTGCAGCATCGCTTCCATTTGCGCCAACTGTTCCTTCAGCGGCTCCAGATTGGATGCGCGCGCCTGCTTGACCTCGTAGCTGCTGCGCAGCTCGGTTTCCTTGGCTTTGAGGACGGTCAACTCGTCGCTCTTGTCGCTGATGAGCAATTGCCAGGCCAGCAACAAGACCAGTGCCGCGATAATCGCCGCAGCGGCAGCCTTTACCGGTGTCGGCCAATTGCCGGCGTCGTTGATGTCGAGGCTCTTGAGATCGATCGACTTGCTCATGGTTTGACCCCCGCCACTGCCGCATCCGCCGAAGCCTCATTTTTCTGTTCCGGGCTGGTCAGACGCACCTGCAACTTGAACTCGAACGGCAGCGCCTTGTTGTCGCCTTTGGCTTCGATGATGGTCAGGTCGGGCGTGCCCGTCCAGTCGGAGGCTTCGAGATTGCGCATGTACGAGCTGACCCGGGCATTGGATTGACTGAGCCCCTCCAGCGTGAGCTGATCACCGGCCTGCTGGATCAGCGTCAGCTTGATGCCATCGGGAACGGTGCGCACCAGTTCGTCGAACAGATGCACCATCTGCGAGCGGCTGGCCTGCAATTCCTCGATCACCTGCTTGCGCGCCAGCAGCCGGCTCTTGGCGCGATCGAGCTCGTCGATTTCGGTGATCTGCTTTTGTACCTCGACAATGCGCGCTTCGAGGAAGGCATTGCGGGCGTTTTGCGACTCGATTTGCGCCGAGTAGTAGCTGTTGATCAGCACCGCCAGCAAGGCGGCAACCAATGCCGCCGCACCGAGCATGGCAAAAAACTCTTGCTGCCGCCGCTTGCGACGCTCGGCGCGCCACGGAAGTAGGTTGATTCTGGCCATTAGTCAAAGCTCCTGAGCGCGAGGCCGCAGGCAATCATCAGGGCCGGCGCATCCTGTTGCAGTGCCTGCGCCTTGACCCGCGGGCTCAGCGACATGTTGGCAAGCGGATTGGCGATGACGGTGGGCACGCCGAGTTGTTCTTCGATCATGTCGGCGATGCCGGCAATCGCGGCGCAACCACCGGCAAGCACCATCTGATCGACGCGATTGAACTCGCTGCCGGCATAGAAGAATTGCAGCAGGCGGCTGATCTGCTGGGTCATGGCTTCCTTGAACGGCTCAAGCACCTCGACCTCGTAACTTTCCGGAAGCCCGCCCTGACGCTTGGCCTGCCCCGCCTCCTCGTAGCTCATGCCGTAGCGCCGCATCACCTCGTCGGTGAGCTGCTTGCCACCGAACACTTGCTCGCGGGTGTAGATGCTGCGCTGATCGCGCAATACGTTGAGCGTGGTCATGGTGGCGCCAACGTCGACCAGCGCCACCAGATTGCCTGCCGGCACACTGAGCTGCTCGGCAATCAGGCGGAAGGCGTTCTCCATCGCGAATGCCTCGACATCGACCACTTTCGCGGTCAAGCCACCCAATTCCAGTGCCGACACCCGCAACTCGACATTTTCCGAGCGCGAAGCCGCCAGCAGGATGCTGACCATCTCGTCGTTGCCGGGCACCGGCCCGAGCACCTCAAAATCGAGGCTGACCTCCTCGATCGGGTACGGGATGTACTGCCCCGCCTCGAGCTGGACCTGGTCTTCGAGCTCGTTTTCATCGAGATTCGCCGGCATGGTGATCTGTTTGATGATCACCGCCGAGCCGGCCACCGCGACGGCGGCGTCCTTGCTTTTGATGCCCGCCTGCGTCAGCGCCCGCTTGATCGCTTCGCCCACCGCCTCGGTCTCGACGATGTTCTTTTCGGCGACCGCATTGGGCGGCAACGGCTCTACCGCGTAATGTTCCACCCGATAGCGGCCGGCGCTCTGACTGAGCAACAGCAGCTTTACCGCAGTGGAACTGATGTCAATGCCGACGAGCGGCGTCTTGCGTTGTCCGAGAAGACCCACGGATTCTCCCCTTGCCACGGGCGCTTACGCGCATTTACTACGTAAGCACATTAAATACCGGTTTTAACCTGTTTGGCAACCATGGCGTTTATCGACCGCTCGCCAGTGCCCGCCATGAGGCCCTGGCAGCACCCCCCCGCGGCCACGCCCCGGCGCCCGCGTAACCCGGCAAAAAACACAGTTACGCCAGCCGCCAGCGCCTGGCAGCGCGGTACGTGCAACAGTCCCATGCAGGTCACTTTGTGCCATGGTGGTGCCAAAAAACGGGGCGTCGCAAAACAGGATAAGTCTTGTTTGTGGCAACCGGCCACGCACTGGCACGTATGTGCCGAGCGGGTACGGCCTGAACCAAGCGCCCCCTGCACCTGGTGTGTGCTTCGTATCTGCCGGCACTGCGCTGCAACGGCCAACGGCTACGAGGTACGACACGGGGGACCGACGATATCGGCAATCCCCGCTGCGATCTATACTATGTCGCCGGCCATCATGCAAACCCGGTTGCGTTTTCAACGCCGCTGCGCGCCCGGCTGACACGGCCGGTTTGACCACATTGCGCAGTGCTGCATGGCGTGCCGTGGCCGGCCATCGCGTTACACTTCCCTCCCCGTGCAGATCGTGAAAACCATGCTCAAATTTCGTCGCCTGCTGCGACTGGCGCTGCTCGTTGGCCTGATCGGGCTGGTGCTTGGTCTGATTACCCTTGGCAGCCTGTACTGGCTGATCGCCCCGCGTCTGCCCGATGTGGACGTGTTGCGCAACACCGAGATGCAGGTGCCGCTGACGGTGTATTCTCGCGAAGGCAAGCTGATCGCCCAGTTCGGCGAGACGCGCCGCTATCCAGCCGCCATCGCGGATATCCCGGAGCCGGTAAAAAACGCCTTCATCGCGACCGAAGACGCCCGGTTTTACCAGCATCCCGGGATCGATGTGCGCGGCATCGCGCGCGCCGTGTGGTTGCTCGCCACCACCAGTGGCCGGCGCGTGCCCGGCGGCAGCACCATCACCCAGCAAGTTGCCCGCCAGTTTTTTCTGAGCTCTGAATACTCCTATTCGCGCAAGCTCACCGAGATATTCCTGGCGCTGAAAATGGAGCGTGAGCTGAGCAAGGACGAAATCCTTGAGCTGTATCTGAACAAAAGCTTCTTCGGCAACCGGGCTTACGGCATCGCCGCTGCAGCCGAGTTTTATTACGGCAAATCGCTCGACCAGCTTACCCTCGCCGAGGCCGCGACGCTGGCCTCTATCCCGAAGTTTCCGTCCAGCGGCAATCCGGTATCCAACCCCGAGCGCGCCTTGATCCGGCGTAACTACGTGCTGGCGCGAATGCTCGAAAATGGCTTCATCAGCCAAGCCCAGATGGAGCAGGCACAAACCGAGGCACAGAGCGCGGCACCGCACGAGCCGGCGATCGAGCTCGATGCCCCGTACGTGGCGGAAATGGTGCGCGAGACCGTGGTTGAACGTTTCGGCGCGGAGGCATTGACCAGCGGCATCAAGGTGTTTACCAGTATCCGCGCCGACGAGCAGATCGCCGGCAATCAAGCGATATACGACGCCTTGGCCGCTTATGACCAGCGCCATGGCTGGCGTGGCGCCGAAGCACATTGGCAGATCGCCGCGCCAGCCGATCTTGCCGGTTTGGCCAAGCGCCTGCGCGAGCTGGGGCCGGTGGCGAATCTGCTGCCGGCGCTGGTGCTGCAAGCGGACGCCACCGGTGCCAGCGTGTTGCTGGCTGATGGCACGCAGGTTTCGCTCAACCTCAAGTCGATCGCGTGGGCCGCAAAATACCTCAGTGCGCACAGCCACGGTGCCGCACCCAAGCGCGTCGATCAGGTGCTGGCCGCGGGTGACGTGGTGCGGGTGATCGCCAACGGCGATAGTCATCTGCTGGCACAGATCCCCAAAGCGCAAGCCGCGCTGATTGCGCTCGATCCGGAGGACGGTGCGATCCGCACCCTGGTGGGGGGCTTCAGCTTTGCGCGCAGCAAGTTCAACCGGGTAACGCAATCGCAACGGCAACCCGGCTCCAGCTTCAAGCCGTTCGTCTACGCGGCAGCATTCGAGCGCGGCTTCACGCCGGCCAGTGTGGTGCTGGATGCACCGGTGGTGTTCCGCCAGCAAGGCGTCGATGCCGATGGTGAAGAAAAAGTCTGGCAGCCACAAAACGACAATGAAAACTTCGCCGGTCCGATGCGCCTGCGCGAAGCGATGGTGACTTCGCGCAATCTGGTATCGGTGCGTTTGCTCGATGCGATCGGCGTCAACTATGCCCGGCGCTTTATCCAACGCTTCGGTTTTCCGGCGCAAAGTCTGCCCGAAGACCTGTCGCTGGCGCTGGGCAGCAGTTCCGTGCCGCCGCTGCAACTGGCGCGCGGTTACGCCGTACTCGCCAATGGCGGCTTCCTGATCGACCCGTGGTTTATCGACCGGATCGAAAATCGCGACGGGGTAACGCTGCATCAGAACCACCCCGCAACCGCCTGTCGCGACTGCCCGCAACGCATGGCACTGGAAAAGGCCTCTCGCGCCCAGGCCGGCGGGTTCGACCTCGGTGGTGATGCGCGCTCGGCGCGCGAAATCATCGGCCCGCCCGAGCAGATTCTGGCGCCGCGCGTAGTTGAGGAACGCACCATCTATCTGGTCGGCTCGCTGCTGCGCGACGTGGTGCGCCGCGGCACCGGTAGCGGAGCACGGGTGATCGGTCGCAATGACCTGGGTGGCAAGACCGGCTCCACCAACGACCACCGCGACGCCTGGTTCTCCGGCTTCGGCGGTGGCATCGTCACCACCGCCTGGGTCGGCATGGACGATTTCAGCAGCCTCGGGCGTGGCGAGTTTGGCGGACGCGCTGCGTTGCCGGCCTGGATCAGCTTCATGAGCAAGGCGCTGGCCGGTCGCCCCGAAGTCGTTCCGCCGATGCCGCCCGGCGTGGTCACCGCCTGGATCGACCGCGATAGCGGATTGTTGGCGCAGCCGGGAAGCACGGATGCCATCGCCGAGTTTTTCAAGCTTGAAGATATTGCCCGGCTGGAAGCCAGCACTGCCAACGCGCAACCCAAAACCAGCGACCGCGAGGCATTTGATATCTTCTGAGTCTCTACCTTTGTGGGTGTGGGCGCATGGCTCGCGATTACCGTACAACGCAAGCGCAAGCCTCACGGCAACGGCAACGGATCGCGGTCGAGGCGGCGCGAATCATGCGCGAATCGGGCATCGATGATGCGGCCAGCGCGCGGCGGCGCGCGGCCAGACGACTGGCCGTCCACGACCCGCATGCGCTACCCGAACTGGACGAAATCATGGCCGCGTTGCACGCCGAGCAACGGCTGTATGCCGGTGTACAGCACGCACAGCATCAGCAGTACCTGCGCGCAGCGGCCTGTGAAGCGATGGCGTTTTTCAGCGCTTTCGATGCGCGCGCGGTGGGCTGTGTGCTCGATGGCAGCGCCGAGCGACACAGCGCGGTGTGTTTGCAGGTGTTCGCCGATGACCCCGAATCGGTCATTCATTTTTTGCACGAACACGCTATCGCGCACGATCGCAAAACCCGCTGCGTCCGCCTGAACCGCGAACGCACGATTCAGGCCAACCTGCTGGCGTTCACGGCCAACGCGGTTGCCTTCGAACTGATTTTGCTGCCGCGCAGCGCGCTGCGGCAGGCGCCCTTGGCGCCTGCCGGCGACACGGCGATGGCGCGCGCTACGCTATCGCAACTGCGGGCGTTGTTGGCGGGCGCCTGAGCGGGCCATCACTGGCCGCCGCTCAGCGCTGGTCGAGCGCGACGTAATCGCGGGCAACGGCACCGGTGTAGATCTGCCGTGGACGGCCGATCTTGGCCTCCGGATCAACCTGTTGTTCCAGCCAATGCGCAACCCAGCCAGCGGTACGCGCAATCGCAAACATCACGGTAAACATCTCGGTCGGGATGTTGAGTGCCTTGTAGATCAGGCCGGAATAGAAATCGACATTCGGGTATAGCTTGCGCGACACGAAATAGTCGTCCTTGAGCGCGGCTTGTTCCAGACGCAGGGCCACTTCCAGCATCGGGTCGTTGACGCCCAGTTCGGCCAGCACCTTGTGCGTCATCTCGCGGATGATTGCCGCGCGCGGATCGTAATTCTTGTACACGCGATGGCCAAAACCCATCAACCGGAAGCCGGAGTTCTTGTCCTTGGCGCGATCGATCGCGGTGGCTACATCCTCGGGTCGGCCGATCTCTTCGAGCATCTTCAGCACCGCCTCATTGGCACCGCCATGCGCCGGGCCCCACAGGGCGGCAACACCGGCTGCCACGCAGGCGTAGGGATTGGCGCCAGTGGAACCGACCAGGCGCACGGTCGAGGTCGACGCATTCTGTTCGTGGTCGGCATGCAGGATGAACAGCAGATCCAGCGCCTTGGCCGCCACCGGATTGAGTTGCAGCGGCTCGGACGGCACTTCGAACATCATGTGCAGGAAGCGGTCGACATAATTGAGGTTGTTGCGCGGGTAACGGCCCGGCCAGCCGATCGAGTGGCGGTAACAGGCCGCAGCAATGGTGGGCACCTTGGCCAGCAGCCGGATCGCTGCCATCCGCCGCTGTTCGGGGTCGTGCAGATTCAGATCGTCGTGGTAGAACGCCGCCAGCGAACCGAGCATGCCACACAGCATCGCCATCGGGTGGGCATCATGGCGGAAACCCTGCATGAAGCTCTTGAATGCCTCATGCATCATGGTGTGGTGGGTGACGGTGTGATCGAAGGCATCGAGCTGCGTCGTGGTCGGCAGCTCGCCATTGATCAGCAGATAAGCGACCTCGGTGAAAGTGGAGTGTTTGGCGAGTTGCTCGATCGGGTAGCCGCGGTAGAGCAGCACACCGGCGTCGCCATCGATATAGGCCACCGCGCTCTTGCAACTGGCGGTGGCGGTAAAACCCGAATCGTAGGTGAAGTAGCCAAGGTCTTTCGGCACCTTGCTGATATCCAGACACGGCGAGCCCAGGCTGCCGCGCAAGATCGGCAACTGAGTGGTCTTGCCGGCAACGGTATCGGTCAGGGTCAGGCTCTTGTTATCGGACACGACGGTCTCCTCGATCAACGATTTCAGGGCACGGCCGGTTTCGACCTGCGCCCGGGGCAGGGGTTCAAGCGCGTACTGCTGAAATGGCACGGCGCAAAACCCACGATGGCGCCATTATCGCATGTCGTCACATCGGATCGGTCAAAATCGTGCGGCCGCGCCGCAGATCGCGTGACCGCGAACGCGGCACGATGCGGCCGCTCGGGGCTTCTGTGGGAGCCGGCCTGCCGGCGAACGTGTTGCGGAAGTGATTCGCGCGCAGGCGCGCTCCCACGGGTGAGCGGCACGATGATGTTGTGAGAGCCTGCACCAGATCGCGTCTGGGACAGTCTCTGCCGGCGAACAATCGCGAAAAAGCCTCGCGCGGTGCGCGCTTCCACAGAAGTCGCTCTCCGCGCGACCGTGGCCCAACCCCAGATCGAGTCTGGGGAAGGCTCTGCGGGCGCGATGTGGCGCGACAGGATTCGCGCGCTTCCCCGCCGGCTTACTTCAGCTTGCCCAGCGCCGCCAGGCCATTGTCGCGGGCACGCTGCACCACGATTTTCTGTGCCGCCGCGAAATTGCCGGCCATATCCTTGGCCCACAGCTGCAACGCCGCCGACTGCATGGCGCGGCCATAGGAAAAACTCAGTGGCCACGGCTGCACACCGATCCGATTGATCGCGTTCAGATGCGCGGTGGCATCGGCATCGGACTGACCGCCGGACAGGAACACGATGCCGGTCAACGATGCCGGCACCGCCGAGCGCAGGCAGCGCACGGTAGCCGCCGCCACATCGCCAACGCCGACCTGCTCGTCGCAGCCCGTTCCGGGCACCACCATCGAGGCCTTGAGGATGGTGCCTTCCAACTGCACATTGAAGTCGTACAGCGCACCAAACAGCGAGCGCAGTACCACCTCGGTGACCTCAAAGCAGGTTTCGATGTCGTGCTCACCGTCCATCAGCACTTCCGGCTCGACCATCGGCACCAGACCTTGCTCCTGGCACAGCGCCGCGTAACGCGCCAATGCATGGCTGTTGGCTTCGATGCAGGTGCCGGTGGGGATATCGTCACCGATGGTGATGACCGCACGCCACTTGGCAAAACGTGCGCCCAGCGCGTAATACTCCTTGAGCCGATCGCGCAGGCCATCGAGGCCCTCGGTCACCACCTCGCCGGGATTGCCAGCCAGCGCGTGCGTGCCCTTGTCGACCTTGATGCCGGGGATGATGCCGGCATCGTGCATCACCTTGGTGAACGGGACTCCCGCCTTGGTCTTCTGGCGGATGGTTTCGTCATACAGAATTGCGCCCGAGATGTGCTCACCCAGACCCGGCGCGGTCAGCAGCATCTCGCGATAGGCGCGGCGATG
>Ga0100385_1004053_pt1 | contig 12755 bp, 19 predicted proteins | sample CryGeymeta201509_FD_81543 | JGI IMG/M metagenome (GOLD analysis project Ga0100385, IMG submission 81543) | Groundwater microbial communities from Crystal Geyser aquifers in Utah, USA - Crystal Geyser metaG 2015-09 | ecosystem: Environmental > Aquatic > Deep subsurface > Groundwater | place: USA... | reverse complement strand
TATCTTTCTACCTCTCCGAGTAAAGCCAGATGGTCTACTCTATCCTCAACCAGCTAATTACCAACAATTACTGTCTGGAGCGGGATTTACAGTGTGCCTTATAAGAAGCTCTTATTCAGCTGTCTAGAGGAGATTACATCGAGGATGCCATCAAGGAACACAAAATGCATTCTTTAAACAAGGAGATGAGCTTACAAGGGCGAACTTATAATTGGTTTAAGGGCAAGAAAAAGCAGCTGATGGAGAAGATTGTCAGATTAGAGAATAAAGCCTAAAAGAAGGAAGATGAATTGCTCGAGGATCTTGTGGTGGAAGATGTCAGTTTAGTTTTGGTCTATCTCGTTAAAAATAGGTATAAGTTCACCAAAAGACATCCAAATCCAGATATTATTGATACAGCTATCAGGTAAGCCCTCACTCTCGATAGAAAACACAAAGAGGTTCATTCTCTATACACCCGCGACCGATCGAAATCAACTTTTACTGAGGATTAAGGATAAGGTTGTACAAAATGTATGATATACAATGCTAACATACCCTCTAACATCCCTCAACTTGAGCCCAGCACCAACCAAGTCATGGACTCTCTGCTTGGATAAGCGATAAAGACTAACGATATGAGGCTGTTCGAACATGCATTGGGTAGAATGACTTTTGATTTTTGATATAAGGGCTGTGAATACTTGGATAATATAAATGATCAATCTTATCAACGAGCGGTGTGACATCAAGTAGAGCCTACCATATGTAGTTAGGAGTTTCAAGCGTATCCTACAGCCACGCTCACCCTCTCTATCCTGGGTACTCAGGGCTCAGGAAAAAGTACCCTCCTCAACTCTCTCTTCGCTTCTGATTTCCCCGTGCTCGAAGCCAGTCAGCATCGTACGCGCTGCACCACTGGAGTGTGGCTCAATCATCTTTCCAACTACAACATCATTGACACTGAAGGTTTCGACTCCATGGAACGCAGCGAGGACGAAAAAATATTCGAAAAGCAGATGAGCCTATTCTGCGTGGTGATCAGCGATGTAGTTCTAATAAACTTGTACATGGACGAAATCGGCAGATACACAGGAGGACATGTCGATATCTTGTAGGCAATTTTCAAGGTAGGCGAGAGGCTGGTGACTCCTCATCAGAAGAAGATAGTCTACGTGATCAGAGACACAGCAGAAGATGCCGATCACTCTATTCTGTCCAAGGAGCTATCAGAAGAGATCAAAAATCTATCGAACCAGTATCACAATAAACAGCTCAAATACACGATATAATTTCACTTCATGAGTCATTACATATACCAACCTGATAAGTTCAATCAGTAAGCCAAACAACTTCTGCCTAGACTCAGCATTCGCCGACCCTCAGCCATCAACAACTACAAGGAAACAGACAGAGTAAAGTACTTGCACTAAATATGGAAGCAGATAAAGGACTCTAAGACAGAGTTAGATCTGAAGTCTATCGACGATGCGCTCAAGAGCTATGTGATGTAAAGGATCACCCATGAAATCATCGATATTTTACATGGAAGCTTAGGTTAACTCAATAATTTGGAGCAGGTCAAGACCTACCACCGATATGTTTAATCTTTTCATTTAACCATTCTCGACTACCTGACTTTACATCGCCCGAAACACATCAAGGAAAAAGAGCTAGAAAGACATGTCAAAAAAATATACGAGATGTTTTAGCCCACCGCCACCAAACATTTCAACCAGAACATTCTAAAAAATATTGAGGATGAGCTTGAGGCGGAGATGGAGAAGGAAATAAAGAAGCACAAACAAAACAAAAAATTGTCACATCTGATATTCAAGAAAAAGAAAGAAGTGACGGACATCTACAAAAAAACAATCGAGAAGCATCATTAGTATACTCTTCTCATCAAAAATTTCCACGAAAGAATGAGCAGTATCATCCAACAATAATAAAATAAGCTCAACCATCTCTTCAGCCTCTTCTAAAATACTGTCGAAAGATAGCTCAACAAAACACTTGACACTCAAGCTTCCGAACTCAGCTTTGATAAACAGGAAATCAGCAATCGTATCAAAGAGCTTTGCCAAGAGTATCAATATAATGAATGGGAAGTCGACTTTGCCTAGATTTGGGAAAAAGTCAGCTATCGATGCATTGAGAAGGTGATACCTGAGGTCATTGAACAAAAATCACTTAATTCAATGACAAATATGGGAGTGATGTCGGGCGACCAGACTACCTCCATCATAGCCATTCACACCACTCTGGAGAAAAGAGCTCTTGACTTTTGCAGAGACATCCTTTACTTCCTTCATGAGGAGAACACCCTAACTCAGCCATTGAGCTAAATAAAAGAGAGGATACGAGATTGTCTTTACAAACGGCTTGCCCAAGAGGTATAATTTTCTTTATACAGCAACGTCGATGGAAAATATCCCTATTTTTGCTGTCCTTCGCCCTTCTGCTTCTCTATGGATAGCTTGAAATCATGCTAAAGTTCACTTCAATGAAGAAAAGGAAAAGAAGATTCTACCTGCGAATCTATTACTGGAGCAGCCTCGCTGTCTTTCTCTACTGTCTCTTCAAGGAGGCCTATGTCTTCAAGACAAAGAAAAATGGCTAAAAGTGATTATCCGACATTTTTACTTCAGTTAATATATAGAAGCATCAACGATATGATCTGAGGCCCATTTGCCAAGCGAGCGAAGGTAAAGAAACCTGGTTTCGTCCTCTAACCTTTGTGAACGATTGGAGAAGAGCCTGGTTCTTGACTCTTAAAATTTTTTGACTGTAAGGATTTTGCTTGTGAGCTCCATCTAAACCTGGCTCCATGTCTTAATTCTGAATGTTTTTTATTTTTTTCGCAAGTTCCTATATCAGAGTAGCAATACCTTTCTGATAAATCTGGGGCCAGTTGCTCTTTACTTGAAAGGAATAGTCGAAAACTCTTTTTGAGGAGATCTTTTCACGCCTGCCGTGTTTTTTCTGAGACTGCTATAGAATTGCACCTGACTATGGGTTTGCTGAAGTTTCTTTTCTGGACTTTTGAGATAGATGTGATCGTAGTCATTGGGAACAATGGACGATTTATGCTTTTTGTACCTTTCTTGTTGCTTGAGCTTGGCTGTTTCGGTGGTCTTGAAGTAGACCTATGGAGGGGCAGACTATCCTTTTTATGATGCTATTGCTTCATTATTTTCTCTAAGGCCGATGACCCAGTTCAAATCATTTTCGGTGATGTTGCTATTTTTGATAAGATGTCTGAACTCGGTGACATTTCTGCTCATGAAGTTTTTCCCCTTCGACTCAGCTTGCTTCTACTCCATTGAATGTATAATAGAAGAATAATACTATTTCTCATTTGATAAATCATAACAACTATCATATTCTGTCCCTTCTTAAATGCATGGCCGCCAAATGTGATGCGCCCACCACGCAGGTCTGGGTAGAAGGGTTCAGCACCTGTCCAAAGGGACAAGCCTCACAACCTAAATTGACTGGGTTCCAGTAAGGAGTACTAGGAGGACAAACGCTAACCAAGCCGTACTGAGCTGGAGATTCACACACCTTCACCACGAAGTTATATATTGTACCAGCTGGACAGGCTTCACATGCTTTCTTGAAACGGTTGTAGATGGGAGTAGATTGGGGACAAGCTACAGGCTGACAGGTGTTGACAGTAGAATTAAAGATTGTGCCAGAGGGGCAGTTGATGATAGTGCTCACACAGGTATTAGTGGTCACATCATATTTGGTGTTGCTGGGGCATGCCGAGCAGCTTCCGTTAGTGCTGTTGTATAAAGGAGTAGCTATGGGGCACCTCTGGCAGGTAAGAGATACAGTGTTCCAGTATGGAGTTGAGGGAGGACATGAACCGACGTTGCCAACTTGAGGTACACTCTGACATTGTTTGGTAAGATTGTTAAAAATTTGGTTCACTGAGCAGTGAGGATAAGGAATACAGTGTTTCAGCGCGGAGTCCCAGTATTGATTAGCAGCGCAGTTAGTTAGAGATGCAGTGGTTACACAAGTGGTTACTACTGTGCTCCAGTGGGTTCCAGGAGGACAGTTTTTGCATGAACCAGTAGCTGGGTCAAAGTAAGGAGTTGAGCTGGGACATCTGGAGCACACAAGTGCAGCCTGATCCCAATAAGGAGCATAAGGAGGACAAGAAGAAGCTATTCCAGTGGTGGGCGGAGGAGCATTCACTACGGGAGCAGACACATTTGAGGCGTTATTGGCTGGAGCATTGAGAGATTGGCACTTACTGGTGAGAAGATTGAAAGCAGTGCCGTTGGGGCAAGCAAAGGGGTGATAGAAGGCTCTATTATAGCAGATTCTATTGAAAGGATCGTAAAACTCATTAGCTGTGCAGGCTCGACAAGCTCTAATGGCAATATCAAAGTAAGGCTCACTAGCTTTGCAATACTGGCATTGAAGAGTGCTTCCGTTCCAGACAGGAGTACTGGGAGGACATCTTGAGGAGGTCCCCAGTGAGAAAGTGCAGTTTTGAGTTTTATTGTTGAAGAAGTATCCAGGATTGCAGGTCCTATTGATGACGCAAGTGTGAGAGGTGATGTTCAGCATCAAGCTAGAGTTTGAGCTACAGGCTGGAATACACTTGCTTTGACCGAGATCGTAAAGAGGATCGGAAGGAGGGCAGACAAAACACTGGTTGGTGCTGACGTTGACAAAAGGGAGGTTTGCAGGGCAGACGGCCACTTTACTGCCATTTGTTCTGTTCAGCAAAGAAGCTGTGTAGTTCTGGTGGGTTGTGTTTCCATATATCCAAAAAGGGTAACTCGCTAGGTTGTCCCTGAGTACATACAAAGTTCGATTGCAACAGTTGGAGTGAACAGTGCTGTTCATGAGACTGGCATATGCCTTTAGCTGTAAGATCTGGCTTCTGAGAGAGTTGACCACTGGACAGTTGCCACTAGGGCAGTGAGCGTTGATATATGGACTTCCGCTGGCATTACTGTTGAGCCTTGCTTGAAGCAGGTTGATTTGTGCACTTACATTTGTAACCTGAGCCTGCAGTTGAGCCTGCTGGCTGGTTGTAAAGTTGAGACATTCACATGACTTGAGGGCAAAGGGCACATTGAGGTATGTTTCGATGTTATAGAGTGCATTGGCTTACTGTGCGAGCGTTTGTTGCAAAGCGATGATCTATGAGCTGGATGATATGTTGGTCTGATTCAGCTTGAGGTTGAGCTGGGTAAAAGTCGTCTGAATGTTGGTTATATCGGAGGCAAACTGACTTTGAATTTGAGCCAGCTGTTGAAGATACAGTTGCTGATTGTAGACGTTGCTCAGGGGTACCGTTGCGTTTGCTTCATGCAGTTGGAGAGCCCAGCTTATCTCTAGCAGCATACAGATGCACACCACCACTGCCAGTTTATTGACACATGAAGAAGCACTTCTATCTAAGTTGGCAAATCCTCTCATTTCCAATCTAATTTATCTAATTAATTTTTAATAAAAGCAATAGATTTTATTCAGTAAAAAAACAAGAAAAAATCAATGGTAGACCCCTGCATGGCGAAATGTGCTCACAGATTTAAATATGTTCTTACTGGGCGTGTTGTTACGGGGTGACCATTGGGCTATAAGGCTGTACTTTGGTCCTGGACCCTCTTTTATGCTCAACTTTCTCTGGGAGGTGGTGAAAGTGTGGGTAGCGAACTAAAAATAAAGATAGATTTACTTGACTGGTGCCTGACTTGGAGGCCATTCCATCAAAAGTATCGTAATCTTGATGAATGGGATTGTAGCTATGAACACTAGGCAATTTGGTCAGAGACTGACTTTTTTGAACTTTGTTGTCTTTGTCCTTGTCTTTACTTGTCAGGTCTTCCTCATTTTTTCCAAACTACACAGATATCCTGAAGCTCTTTTTTTGTCCAAAGGCTTCATAAGGTGAGTATGCCCCTGGTCCGACATTTATCATATCTATTTGGTTGTCGTCAAAGCAAGTTGACTTGAACAGAGGTGCTTCTTTTCTGATCCTATCTCCGACAGCTTTGTATTTCATTTTGATTTTTTCAGTGTTGTCGACTTCTGGATTGTACTTCCCCACTCCTGGCATAAATAGCTTTGTCTTCACCATCTTGTCTAAGTACCTTTCTGAGGGCTTTTTGGACTATTTTTCAAAGTCGATCTTTGTTGGTGGTTTCTTCTTGTACTATTTGGGCTTAATGCTGACATTATACTTGCCAGGTCCTGGTATTTTTTTGGCTGACTTTGCCTCTTCTTCAATTATCGTCATTCTCCGTTTATGCTTGACCTTTAGTATGCTAGTAGATTTGCTTCTGGTATCAATGTACTGTCTAGGACTATACTGCTCTCGCTGCCTGACAATGCTGTATATGGTCTGGATCTCCATTTAATAAATTTATCAATGCACCAAAATTAAAACAGAGAATAGTAATCACCTTCTATCAATCAGACTCTGATGAGAAGTCGGTTTTTCCTGCCTGTTTTCTCTCTGGGTTGACTGAATGGCAGACCCTCCGCTTCCTACAGCCGACACTAGCCCTTCATAACTTTCACTCACTAATTTTTTGCACTGCTCGGAAACATTTTAAAGTATTTCGTATCTTTTCTACAAATCTTTCTATTATTCCTTCAATATGCTTCGTTCCTCCAGTAGCTTCTATCTGTACTTTTTCATGATTTATTTTTTCCAACAAAGACCATTTTCCCCCTCCTCACAACAATATTACTCCTCAGCCTTATTCATCCTCTCCTCAATGCTGACTCTCAAAATATTCAGCTCTGCTTCTATCTGTCTCATTTTATCGTAAATACCGTCTGTAAATTGCTTCAACTTTTCTCCTCTTCTTTTTGCCTCCTGATGCATTTTTTCTTTGAAGATAAAGGCCCTTTCCATTTTGTGCAGAAGGATTTCCTTTTCGTTGAGTTGTTCTTGCTTCCTTTTCAATTTTTTCTTCTCCTCATCAAAAAATTATGCTTTTGTGACATACGGAGCCATTTATTCCTTGAGCCTGATGACCTAGTTTTGCTTCCTAATTCAAAAGAGACATACATAATGATGGCCAAGGACAACTCTTCGAGTTATTTGTTCTTTTTGTCAAGCATTTTGGCAAGATTTTCACACTATTTTTGCTTGTTGTTGATCACATAGTTCCTGACTGTATCGTAGGTCTCTTCTGAACAGGAACCCTTGACTTCCTTGAGAGCAGAGTTGACCAGGCTGGATTCGAACTACTATGTGAATTTATTCTTGATCAGGGATTCGTCATCTCCAAAATTGTATTGGCTGCTTATATTGCTGATGCTGGAATCAATCGGAAGCTCGAGATTTCCAAGGACATCTTTATATCTTGATTTTCGAATTTTTTCCTTTATTTCTTCAAGTAGTTCATTTTGCTATTGAATCATCAGCTGGTCAGTCACCATGTTTTCCCTTTCTGACTCGAAGTGTTGTCTGAAGATGCTAGTTCTCATTTTGCTCCACTCCTGGTCGTGAAAGAGACTGTCCGGCTCGCTCTGGATCTTATGGTTGCTCATCTACCTACAATTATTATCTGCAGCAATATTACTGATCAAAAAGAAACTTCGAGGCTTAAAGAATTATCAGGATCGATCTCATATAGAAAACAGGATAAAGTCATCAGGAACTTTGAGCCTATACTTTTGATGGAGACTCCTATTCTTTTTCGTCCTCAGGGTGACTGTCTTCTATTCGGACGCCGATAGTCTTGGTTTTCAGCAGGTTTCTTTGACTTTCCAAAAACTCTTCAAATTCTTTTTTCCCAACTGTCTTATTCAAACTGGACTTATTCCGAAGGGAACGATACCGCTGGTCATGACTGCTGAGCTTAGGTTTGGATTTTTTCATCCTGAACTTAGGATTAGGGTTGACCAGCCCGTTGTCTAACATTTTGCATAGATCACGATCGATGATTTAGTTGCGACGGTTGACTACTTTTGTGCGAACTAGAATTTGTCGGTTCTTCCGGTTGGCAAAGAAATACTAAAGGTGCTTATCGACAAGGGCATTGTAGGGAATGTTAGGCTGAAGAGGCTACACTTTAAACTGCCTCTTTTTATGCATTATTAACTATTATCAATTCTCAGGAAACTGAAATTCATAAGATCCTTTGATTATTTGGAATTAAGCAGAAGAGAAGAATTATTCGTTTTATATCTTGAGCGCCTTCCTCTATTGTTTTGTTTATATAACTTATTTATCCAAATTGATTTGAATATGCGACCGACTAGACCAAAGAAGGTACAGAACGTGCCAGGCACCAGGCCCAACGTACATCATTTTCTATTCAGCCACGAAGAGTCCAAAGGCCAGAAATCATCCATCCCAACGATGTCAACGTGGTCAACTAATAATAAGACGACGAAAACCAGGTATCTCTCAACCTATCCAGAAAATCGCAGAAGTCAACAGGCTTTCCCCAGCTGAGCTCAATCTCACAGTCACCCGCACCCTTGTCGTGTCCAACCCTCAGGCTGAACCCAACAGAGTCAACTATGATTATCTTGAACGGAAGAATAAAGTCAACGATGCCATCGATCAGCTGGTGATGCACTTCAGCCTTGAGGGAGACTATATCCACACTAGCTCTAACGAATACAAAATTCAGGAGGAAATAGAGTATGTCCGCAAAAGAAAATTTGAAGATGTCAAGCGTCAAGCCGAGCAGGAAGAACCAGGTTCAGGCAAGAATGTTGAAGCTATAAAGCAGGCCATGAAGAACAAGTTTGACTACAAGAACAGATAGATCCAAACTATCAACACCCCCATTAAAGAAAGAGGAGCAGCTACCTGCCCTCCTATTACCGACAACCTGAGAGGAGAAGTAACTCAATGGGAGATCTGGGACGGATACATCGAATAGTTCAAGAAAGAGAACAGAGACGACTAAAAGGATAACAAGGACAAGAAAGAGAAGAAGCCAACTCATGAATCCGGAGGAGGAAGATATTCAACTTCTTTCAAAAGATGCGTGAAAATTATGGAAAGAATGATCAGACAAAATGAGGAAGATAGAAAGTATAACGATTACAGGTACTATTGGCAAGAAGGAGAAGAAGCTCAGAGCATTGAAGGCGAGCTGCTACCCATCTGGAGGCTCAGCTATGAGAAAAAGAAAAAGCATGTCACTTCCATTGCCTGGAATCCTAGGTACAAGGATCTCTTCGCTATCTCACTCGGTAGCTATGATTTCTCAAAGCAAAAAGCTGGTCAGATTCTTGTCTGGTCCCTCAAAAATGTAACCTTCCCAGAGTACAAGTATTAAAGCTTGCCAACTGGAGTCATGTGTCTCGACTGGCATCCATCTTCCCCTGCTCTCCTTGCTGCTGGTCTCTACGACGGAACAGTTCTTGTATACGACGTCAGAAATTAGCACGATAAGCCTATCTATGAGTCGACAGTCAGAACTCAAAAACATACTGATCCTGTGTGGCAAGTCAGATGGAATCCTGATACTGATAAGAAGTTTAATTTCTACTCGATTTCCTCAGATGGTCGAGTCATGAACTGGAGTTTGATGAAGAACAAGCTTGAGCCTGAGGAAGTGTTCAGACTGAAGCTGACAGGAGAAAAGGAAGAAGAAACATCATTCATCGGCCTGGCATGTGGTCTTTGCTTCGATTTCAACAAATTCGATAACTTTTCTTTCCTGGTGGGAACTGAAGAAGGAAAGATTCACAAATGCTCTTTGGCTTACTCTGGGCAATATCAATAGACCTACAAAGGTCATTTACTGGCTGTATACAAAGTCAGGTGGAATCACTACCACCCTACAACATTCATCTCTGCTTCTGCAGATTGGACAGTCAGAATTTGGGACTCAACCTATCCTCAAGCACAAGTGATGATATTCGATATGGGCATGATCGTGGTCGATGCTATGTGGGCCCCTTACTCCTCAACTGTCTTTGCCTGCGCTACTCTCGAAAAGATCTACGTCTATGATGTCCATGTCGAGAAGCACAAAGCTCTGGCTGAAAAGAAGCCAGTCAAGAATCCCAAGCTGACAAATTTGGCATTCAACTCTAAAGACCCCATTGTCCTTCTTGGAGATACTTTCGGTGGTATTACTGTAATCAAGCTATCACCCAACCTTTTGAAACGGGGACCTCCTCAGAAGAAGAAGGAAGAAGAGACCAAGAAGAATGCTCCTCCTCCCCCAACTGAAGAATAGATCCGAGCCTACTAAAAGACCAAGATGGATGACCTGATTTCTCTGGTGTCGAAGTGGGACAGAGACTGAGTGATGAGATGGATTTATATATATAAAAGTAAAGGAGGTAAAGATCAAAATAAAGTAAGTCCGGTCAGTTTTTCTTCCGAGCACCGTACTCTCTTAAAACTTGCTCAGCTTTAGATTTGGCCTATTGGATCTTAGAGTAGTATTTTTCAGCTCTATCGCTTTTCCGAGTAGGATCTTCTTGCTCATGACATGGTGGCTTTTCTTCATTTCTGTTGGGAGATTCCTTGTCTCTATATGACAACTTCTAAGGATAGGTAGTCCTCTCTGGCTTCTCGAACGGCTCTATGTTTTAAGGCTTGGGAGTCGTGACACTTTGTAGGTAGGAAACTTGCTTCTTAGGCTCAACTCTGGGAAGTTATTGAGACTTTTGTCCTTCTTGAGCGGTTTTTGGCTTTATTCCCAGCTTCTGAATTATTTCGTGAACATTTTTCATTTTATTCAAGGGAATTTATTTGGTTTTTACAAAAGGCTGCTTGATTTCTTCTGCAGGTTTGTGATCTGAGTTGATCATTTTTTCCCCATCAAAGCTGTTTCTTTGTTAACTGTGGTCTGATTTGTACATCTATGGCAGTTGCTTTTTTACTTAGTTTTATTGTTTCTGAAGCACTGTGAATTTTTGCTTGTTGTTCAACTCATTTATGTTGATCTTTCCTGTTCGGATACCCTCTATTATTTATTTTTCAATTTCCTCGACGTTGGGTTCTTCTCCTCCTTCGATTTCAATCTGGTGAGAAGTGATTATTTTCATTTTGTATTTATTCATCTTGTGACCTTATTTCTCCTTCTTTTCGTATGAATCACTGTTACTGATGTTGTCTTTGCTGCGGTTGCCACTGTAGTTATGAGGGTTGCTCTGTGTGCTTCCTTGACTTATCTGATCTTTCTGCTTGGTTCCTTCTTGATGTCGATATTTATCGCTATGCTGAGCCATTGGAGAGCTCTGTTTGCTTTCCTTTCTCTATCGATCTAGGCTAAATTTTTTCCCCTAGTTCTTTTATTAATTGTAGTTAAAACTGTTTGGATTGAACCTTTTCTCGTCGCCACTTTTGTTGGTCTTTTTATCTTCAATGCCCCTTTTTTCCTAATGCAGTTTCACGATTTCTTCTTCCAATGAATCAAGGTAGTCTCCTTCCTCATAAATGTAGGTCTTTTATTTGGTAAATTATTCAGGCCTGAATTCTGGTTCAAAGGATTGATCAAAGTCAATAATAGGTGTCTGAGGATGACCTTTTTTCCTCTGCAGCGACTAACACTCCTCATATGAAGGTACAGCCTCCCGTTATTTGGTTCTGACCTATTTAGAAATCATATGGAAGCTGTCTCCGGACCGCTTGTCTGAATCTGTGCTCCTATTTCCTAGTTTATCCCTGATATTCTTTTTGGATTCTCCAACATTCTAGTATGAGTTGTCTCTGAGCTTTTCCTCGGAATGAACAAATACCAGCTTCGTTCCCTGAATGATAAAGTTTGGAAACTGTTTTTTATCGGCTGTCTCCTGTACACTACCGAATATAGTCTATACCAACTCCTCAAAATCGAGCATCAGCCTTTTTCTTTCAGCCTCATAAAATTAAAATAGGTACTCCTGATTCAGGCTTGATCTGTCTTTTTTCTTGGAATCCTTTGGTCGATAGCTGTGATCGATAAGAGATAGATACTCAGCGTCCATGTCCACAAACACTTTGAGCATGAAGCCATCCTCATCTTATTGTTTCCTAACGCAGGCTAGGTTGCTGAGGAGGACATCAGTTTTTATTTCTTGCTTGATGAGACCATCGATAATGTTGTCGATGTTGTTTTTGAACTCGATGAGGAGGCTTTTGTATTTGTCCTTGGTGAAGGAGCCTTAAAAATTCTGACGAATGGCTTCGACATAAGCTGTGATGGAGATTTCCTCGTACTAATAGATGAAGTAGAGCCTGTCATCTTCCCGCAACATTTTATTGAGACGGATAAAGTGAGGGTTGTTGAGGTGCTTGTATATTCGGGTCATCTGCTTGTAAAGGTGGATATCTTCCTCGGTCATGTTTTCCTTCTTCAACTCCACGTAGGTGCTGCTCGAGTCTTTTCTCTGCCCGAAAGGATAACAACCATTGTAGGCGTGCAAAACTTCCATTATTTTATATCAATCGGCCTACAACCAACCTCTCGACTAAAATAAAACAAAAAAAATCAGTATCCATTCGGTTCACTTATATCTCAACTATTCTACCCCAACGCTGCCATCATATCGTTTCCAGGGTTTTAGTTTTCAGTATTGGCCTGTGCTGTGGGTCCAAATGAATCAATTGAAACAATCCTTGCAGATTTATCGAAAGGGGGTATCAAGTAGTTTCATTTTTGGATGCTTTCTATTTGTAGACCCCTTTCTTGTATATTCAGTGATTAAAAGATTCATATCTGAATATCCATATTTCATAGCAATCGGATCATATAATCATGGAGCAAGATTAATAACCCACCTCTGCCACCAGTCCATAAAGTAGCCTGCCTTCCTACGTACCTCCCAAAATACTC
>Ga0100385_1004048_pt1 | contig 12760 bp, 10 predicted proteins | sample CryGeymeta201509_FD_81543 | JGI IMG/M metagenome (GOLD analysis project Ga0100385, IMG submission 81543) | Groundwater microbial communities from Crystal Geyser aquifers in Utah, USA - Crystal Geyser metaG 2015-09 | ecosystem: Environmental > Aquatic > Deep subsurface > Groundwater | place: USA... | reverse complement strand
TGAGGGAGTTCGGGATACCAAGCGAGCAGGTATTCAGTTCGCCGGACATAAAAAGCGAGTTGATGTTTTTGGTTGCCTCGCCGGTATTTCCGCTGGTGACCACCCCGGACGGCGCGGGACAAATTGGCTATGACGCGGCAACCGGCAATTTGATAAATACGATTGACGGCGCGCGCTATTTTAGCGCCGGAGACGGCGAAGCAAAACTGATTATTATTCCGAATCCGATAGACGGCGAGTACTCTTTGGAATTAACCGCTAACGCGGACGGCCAATATCATTTGGTCAGCGGCTATTTTTCAGATACTAAAAGCATAGTTAAAGAAGCGGCCGGCGAGGTGGCGGATGAGCAGGTAATAAATTATCCGGTTAATTTACAAAGCACGGCTGGCGATAATATTTTACCCGAGTTAATGCCGGAGAAAGAGGAGGAAAGCGTGGTAATAAATCGGGTAATAGCCGACATTGAGGCAATGCTGGTTAAGGGGTGGATAAAAAATAAGCAGAGCGCGCGGGAATTAATTCAACCGTTAAAGCGATTAAGCAGACAACTGGATTCAATTAACAAGCAAACCGCGCAAATCAAGAAATTGATTGATAAAATAAACGCCAATGCTAAAATTAAGCCAAAAGCCAAAGAAAAAATTTTACAGGCGCTGAATAAGCGGCTAGTAAAACTTCCCATTCAGCGAGCGAAATTTATTGAGCGCGATCTGGGCTCGTTTAGCAAGAATTTGGAGAATTTAAGGAAAAAGAATAAAATAAATATTAACGGATATAACGCGCTAATTAAAAGCATCAATATATTAAGAAAAACTATATGAGTAAAAACATTCAGATGGTTATAAAAATTGTTTTAATTTTTATGGCGTCGGCAATAACAGCTTGGTTTACAAGAAAAATTTTTGCTGATTTATATATTACTTTAGTTCAACCTGAACCCGCTGAACCAATTTTGTTTATGATAGGTCCTACATTTATTTATAATTTTTTGGGCTTCCTAATATCCTACTCTCTGTTTGCTCCAACATTTTCTTTTATATTTATAGACAAAAAACAATGGTGGGGCTGGCTGATTGTAAGTGCGCCTTTATTAATTATTAGTTGGGGGATGTGGGAAATGTATCTTTGGTACATCGTTTTGTCAGCCGTAGGTTATGGCGTAGCATGGCTGATAAATTTGGCGATTAAAAAATTGAAAAAATAATCAATTCCGCGAATACAAAAAACACCGCTTCCCTGGCGGTGTTTTTTGTATTTTAACAAACCTATATTTTTTCTCTTGTGTATAACTTTTTTAAAATAGCTTAAATTAGCTATTTTATTTTTATTTGACATGACTATTTAGTCATACTATAATAGTATTATGAATGAAGTGTTAACAATAAAACAGAAAAAAGTTTTGGAATTAATATATAATTTTTTGAAAGATTCAGGCTTTCCTCCAACCCTGGCTGATTTAAAGGCGGAGTTAGACGTGTCGTCAAACCAATCAATTTTGAATTTTTTGGAAACTTTAGAAAAAAAGCAATGCATTAAAAGAGAAGAGGGGCAGGCAAGAAGTATTAAAATTTTACCACTCGGCTTGAAAATTATAGAGAAAGATCAATTAGTCCCCATCGCGGGGACGAGCGCGGCCGGCTCCTACATTGAGTCGTTTGTCGATATTTTTACCAGCTGGCAGCCCATATCAAACCAAATTTTGCAAAACGAAAAAATAGACATTTCACGCGATAAAGTTTTTGTTATTCAAATTTCCGGAGATTCAATGATTAACGCCGGCATTAATCATGGGGATATGCTATTAGTAAAAGAAGCTAAGGAATTTATAAGCGGCGACATCGTTGTCGCTCGCACCAGCGATGGGACGACGGTAAAAAGATTTATTGCTGACGGCGGGAAAAGATATCTTAAACCGGAAAACCCCGCCTATAACAATATTACCATTATTCCCGGCGAAGTTGCTTTTGACGGAAAGGTTATTTTAAATCTTAGCAAAGTAAAATAAAAAATATGGCAAATCAAAAATTGGCCAGTACAATTATCGGTAAAATATTTCGTAATCCGGATATGCAGTATGGCTTATCCGTATTTGAAGGAATTAATCCTGAACAAGTTCTCGATTTTTCCGAAAAAGAGGGAAGATATTATTTGCAATGTTTAAAAAGAAATAAAAATTTGGTTGCCAAGCCGGAGGAAATTGTCCGCCAGTTTATGATTTATAAGCTGGTTAATTTTTACAAATATCCGCTTGAGCGAATTGATGTTGAGGTTGATGTGCAATTTGGCAGGGAAGTTGGCAATAAACGAGCTGATATTGTAATTTACCGCGAAGACGGGCGAACGCCATATTTAATGGTGGAAGTAAAAAAACCGGATGTAAAAGACGGATTAGGGCAGCTAAAAAGTTATGCCAATGCGACCGGCGCGCCGATCCTTGTTTTAACCGACGGGAAAATCCAAAATAATATTTTAAGAACCGACCCAAATCTTTTTGAGGATCTTTTGGAAATTCCTAAATTTAATGAAACGGTTGAAGACGTGCGCGCCAAAAAAATAATTTATGAAGATCTTGACGAAATTCCTAATTTACAGCAACTTATTTACGATTTGCAGGAAGTTGTTTTAGCCAATAGCGGCGTTGATTCTTTTGATGAAATATTTAAATTGATTTACGCTAAGCTTTACGACGAAATTACAACGCCGAGAAATGAAAACAGGCGATTTAGGGTTATCGCCGGCGCGACCAACAAGGAAAATTTAAATAATATTTGCCGTTTATTTGAAGACGCGAAAAGCCAATGGCGTGATGTCTTTAAAGCCAACGAAGAAATAGAAATTCCGGAAAATGTAATTGCGCCAGCAGTTTCGCTTTTACAGAAATATCGGCTTTTCGGTTCAAACCTCCAAATTATTGATGACGCTTTTGAATATTTAATAAATTTGGACGCTAAGGGCGAAAAAGGCCAGTATTTCACGCCACGGCATGTAATTGATATGGCGGTAAAAATGCTAAACCCAACTTCTAAAGATTTTATAATTGATACGGCGGCCGGAAGCTGCGGCTTTTTGCTTCACGCCATGCAATATGTCTGGCAAAATGAACTGACCAAGAAAAAATATGGCGACAGTTATGACGTCAAGCAGAAAGATTACGCGGAAAAGCATCTTTTTGGCATTGATTTTGACCCGCGTTCGGTTAAAATCGGCAAAGCCATGATGCTTATCGCCGGAGACGGGAAAACCAATGTAACTTATGCCAACTCCTTGGATTCGGAGCTTTGGAGCGAAGAAACCAGGGCGCGCTTCCGCCCGTTTTTGCGGGCATTTAAGGACAGCGAAGAAAACCGGAGAAATCAGGAGAAGTTGAGTGATTTTAATTTTGACATAGTGCTAACTAATCCGCCTTTTGCCGGCGAAATTAAAGGCGTATTATTGAATAAATATGATCTTGGTTTTAAATGGGATAAAAATTTTGAAAAAACTTCAAAACATCAAAATAAAGTTTCGCGCGATGTTTTATTTATTGAACGCAATTTAAATTTTTTAAGGCCCGGCGGACGGATGGCCATTGTTTTGCCGCAGGGAGTTTTAAATAATACGCAAATGAAATACGTCCGAAAATTTATTTTAAATAAAACCAGGCTTTTAGCGGTTGTCGGACTTCATTGCAATACTTTTAAGCCTCACGCCGGCACAAAAACTTCAGTAATATTTTTACAGAAGTTAAAAGAAGGTGAAGAGACGCTAAAGGATTATCCGATTTTTATGGCGGTTTCTAAAAAGGGCGGGAAAGATACATCAGGAGAATATATTTATAAAAAAGACAAAGAGGGCAATGTTATGTTTAATATGGAAGGCAAGAAAATTATTGACCATGATTTAGACGAAATTGTGGAGGAGTTTGGGAAATTTAAAATAAAAGAAAAAATTGATTTTTAATAAAAGTATGTTTAATAAAGAAGAAAAAAAACAAGACATGATTTACGTTTTTATTGACGCTTCGAATGTTTGGAGCGCGGTCAAGTCGGTAAAAAAATTTATTGAATATAAAACCATTAAAGATTATTTTAGGAAAAAGTTTAACGCGGGCAAAGTGGAAATTTTTTATTATGACGCCTACCCGAAGGCCGGAACCAGGGATTATAATTTGGACGGCAAGCATAAATTTTTTACTTATCTTAAGAAAGGGCTTGGTTTTACGGTCAGGAAAAAAGAGTTAAAAAGAATTTCCGTTATTAGCGAGAACGGCGAGTCTGTTATAGAAAAAGGGAATATGGACGTAGAAATAACGATTGACGCGATGCATAACATTCAAAAATATAATATAGCCATCTTCTTTAGCGGCGATGCCGATTTTCTGGCGCTGGTGAATTATTTGAAAAACGGCGGTAAAAAGGTCTATATTTTTTCGTCAAAAGACAATATTTCCCATGAGCTGAAAACTGGCGGCCATGGTTATTTTGATTTGAAAAATATAAATGAGTTTTGGGGCAAGGATTTAAAGTATCGCCGACCCCTTAAAAAATAAACCACCCTCAACAAAGAGGGTGGCCCTGGGATGTATGACCCTAACGGTTCTATGGCTAGAACCGAAAGACATTATTAGTATAGCATAAAAATATGGTTTGTCAAATTCAGCCAAAATTAGATGTTAAAATACTGTAATATAAAAGTTAACTTTAAGTTATTAACAGCAATTTAATTATAAGATTTAAGAAGGTTTTAGATCATGATTTAGACGAGATCGCGGAGGAGTTTGGGAAGTTTGCCGAAGAGCAAAAGATTAATTTTTAGTTTATGCCTATAAATAAAAGCAATTTTAGGGATATTAAAACTTGCTTCTGTTTCCTTGATGAAACCGGATTGCTTCATAGTAAAATAGATCAGTTTTTTGCTTTAGGAATAATTAAGTGCCGTGAACCGCATCGGTTATATAATCAAATAAGGAAAATTAGAAATAAATATAATTATCGTGAAGAAATAAAGTGGGGTGCGTTAGACAGAAAAATTCGTTTTGATGTCGCTCGAGAAATTTTTAATGTTTTTATTAAAGAAGATGCTAAATTTAACTGTTTGATACTAAATAAAAATGAACTGGACTTCAAAACTAATTTTGATGATAATTTATATAAAGTTTACCGCAGCTTTACTGTGGCTCTTTTAAAATTAATAATTGGGAAAAATCCCGATGAAGTATTAATAGTATTGGCCGATGATTATTTCTCTCCGGACGGCACAGATTTAGAAAGTAAAATTAAAAATTTTGTAAATAATCATTACCAAAAATTTATTGTGGCTGGTGTTTGTCAAATTGATTCTAAGTCCTCGGATATTTTGCAGATGACCGATTTAATTTTAGGAGCGATATTGTATGATTTAAAAAGGCAAAACAACCTGATAACCACCCAAAATACTTATAAAAGAAAATTTTTAAATTTTCTTTATCAAAAGTTGAATATTAAGAAATCATTTTTTATTAATAATTTTGGTTTTAAAACTCGGAATTATATTTTATCGGGAGATAAAATAAGGGCGACTATTTTTGATTGCCATAGGTCTACTACTAAAAAATTTATAGATAAATTAAAAAACAAGCCATGGCCCACGACGGGCGACGCTTGTTTTCGTTGATACTATGAATAATAGTACCTGTTATTATATTATCAAGGATAAAGCGCCTTGTCAATAGCTAATATTAAATAAAAATTAAGCATAAATTTGTTTCCTGGTAAAGTTATTAACATTATATGTGGCAAACATTTTCTATAATTTTAAATATAATACTGGCCTTATCGTCTGCTTATTTTTATTTTGTGTTAAAAGGGTTAAAAGTCGAAAAAAGCTTGACCATAAAAAGGGCTGAATTAGAACAATTAAGGAATAACTATTCCCTAAACATGGTTGGCACGGTTGGGTATGACCGGCGGAGCCTTATTTTAAATTGTGAAGATATCGAAAAAGAAGAGAATGATTATGTCTACAAAGTATTATGTGTTGAGGCCGAAATGAAAGAGTATGAAAAAATTTTAAAAAGATTTTATTATTTTAAATGGTTTATTCAATAATCAAAAAATCTCATCTTGAAGGCGCTTTGCGGTTGGACGCTGAATATTACCAGCCGGAATTTTTGAACATTAAAAATATTTTTTTTAATAGGAAAAACAACGATTTTCGAGAATTAAGTATGTTTGTTAAAAAAGGAATTTTTGATATAAGCCCAGAAAAGTATATAAAATCTGGTATTCCATTAGTGCGGGTGCAAAATATTAAAAATGGAATGATTGACAATTCAAACATGGTTTATCTTTCGGAAAAAAATCACAACATAGAAAATAAAACAGAATTAAGCGATTTTGATTTTGTCTTATCTAAGATTGGGACGGTCGGGGAAATTGCACTTCTAGACCCAAAATATAAAAAATGGAATTTTAGTCAAAATGTTATAGGAATAAAATTAAAAAAAGAAAAAATTAGTCCAGCTTATGTTTTATTTTTTCTTTTAAGTAAATTTGGACAGTTACAAATTAAAAGGGCTGAAATGGGTCAAGTGCAGCCTAAATTAGAATTAGAAGATATAAGAAATTTAAAAATAATTCGCATTAAAGAGGAAAAGATATTTCAGGATTATTTGGAAAAAATTTTAGAATTACGAAGTAAAGCGGAACTATTTTATCAACAAGCCGAAAATATACTTTTGGAAGAATTAGGATTAAAGGATTTTAATTATGATAAAAGTTTATTTTCTATTGTTAATTTATCAGAGGTGGTAAATGCCAATCGCATAGACGCTGAATATTTCCAGGAAAAATATAAAAAGTTAGTTAAAAAAATAAAGTTAAATAAGGCAAAAAAGCTGGGAGATTTAGTCTCAATAAAAAAAGGTTTTGAGCCGGGGAGTGAGGAGTATCACGAAGAAGGAAGATTGTTTATTAGAGTTAGTACTTTGTCAAAAAACGGAATTAATTTAACGGAAGAAAAATATTTGAGTGAAAAATTATATCAGGAATTAAAAAAAGATTATAATCCGGAAGTCGGGGAAATTTTGTTAACAAAAGACGCTACGCCTGGAATAGCTTATGTTATCAAAGAGCCTGTTGAGGGTATAATGTCCGGAGGAATTTTGAGATTAAAACTAAAAGAAAATATTGACGTGGAATATTTAACCCTTTGTTTGAATTCAATCGTTGGTCAAATGCAGGCCGAACGAGATTCTGGCGGTTCGGTTATTGCGCATTGGAAACCAGAACAAATTAAAAAATTGCTTATTCCAATTTTGCCCAAACCTACCCAGCAAAAAATCGCTGATTTGATTCGGCAATCGCATGAAGCGCGAAAAAAAGCCAAAGAATTATTAGAAGAGGCGAAAAAGAAAGTTGAGGAAATAATAAGAGAGAGGAGGTGACAAATATAGCAAAATACAATAGAAAGAGCGGTAAATAATGGACTGGCAAAAAAATTGACAAACATTATTAGCCATGTTAATATATTAATACTAAGGCTAGTTGATTAAATTCAAACTAGCCTTTTTTAGTAAATAAATTAAATCCCCTTAACCCCCTTTATTAAAGGGGGCAAAAAACATATGTCGGATATAACTAATGCGATTAAACAAATCTGCGAGGAAAAAAATTTAAGCTACGAGGCGGTTTTAGAGACCATTGAATCGGCTTTGGCCGCGGCTTACCGCAAAGATTTTGGCGAGAAAAACCAAAACGTTAAAGTGGAATTTGACCCGGAAACGGCTAAATCCAAGGTCTACGACGTTAAAACCGTGGTGGAAGATTTGCCCCCCTCCGCTCTTGAAGGAGCTACGGAGGGCGAGCCTGTTTCAATTGAGGCTGTAACAAAGGCAGAAAAAGAGAAAGAAACTGAAGAAGCGAAGGAGGACTTGTCCCCCGTAGCTTTAGCGGAGGGGGAAGAAGTCAGAAAATTTAACCCCAAAACTGAACTACAAATTAAAGACGCTAAACTAATCAAGAAAACCGCTAAAGTCGGTGATGTTATTAAAACCAAATTATCCGTGCCGGTCGAATACGGTCGTATGGCGGCGCAAACCGCCAAGCAGGTGATTATTCAGAAACTGCGCGAGGCCGAACGCGACATGATTTTTTCCGAATTTAAAAATAAAGAGCATGAAGTGGTGGCCGGCGTGGTCCAACGGCACGAGGGCCGGGTGGTGCTGGTGGATTTGGATAAAGCCGTAGGCGTGTTGCCGGCGGAAGAGCAGATAATGAATGAACGCTACCGGCCGGGCGACCGGATAAAAGTTTACATCAAACAGGTGGGCGTGACGCCCCGGGGTCCGGAAATAATTTTATCCCGCACTTCGGATGAAATTTTAAAGAAAGTTTTTTATCTGGAAATTCCGGAAATTTCCAACGGCTTGGTGGAAATAAAAGCCGTGGCGCGCGAGGCCGGCAACCGCTCCAAGGTGGCAGTGGAAGCCAAAAGCGAAAACGTTGACCCGATCGGTTCCTGCGTGGGCCAGCGCGGCGCCAGAATCCAGACCATTATCTCCGAACTGGGCGGAGAAAAAATTGATATTATTGAATATGACGAAGACCTGGCCAAATTTATCGCCAAAGCTTTGGCGCCGGCCAAAGTTTTGAGCGTGGAATTGAACGAAGCCGAGAAAAAAGCCGAGGTTAAGGTGGCGGAAGACCAATTATCCCTGGCCATCGGCCGCGAAGGCCAAAACGTCAGGCTGGCCGCCAGGTTAACCAGCTGTAAATTGGATATTGTGGCAGAAAAAGCGGAGAAACCGAAAGTTGAAGAGGAAGTGAAAACGGCAGAGGCAGAACTGGCAGAACCGGCGGGGACTGAAAAGGCGAAGGAGAAGAAAGAAGAATAATTAGAAATTTATAATTAATAAAATTCTATGTCTCTAACCACACTTTTTATTCTCGGTAGCGCCGTGCTCGCCATTGTCTATGGCGCGATTTTAATCAGGCTAGTGTTGCGCTTGCCGGCTGGCAATGAAAAAATGCAAGCCATCGCCAAAGCCATTCAGGAAGGCGCTAAAGCGTATTTAAATCGCCAGTACAAGACCATCGCGGCAGTGGCGGTGGTTATTTTTTTAATTATTGGTTTTGTGCCTAAGTTGGGTTGGACCATGGCGCTGGCTTTTTTAATCGGCGCCTTTTTATCCGCTCTAACCGGTTATATTGGCATGAACATTTCCGTGCGCGCTAACGTCAGGACGGCTGAAGCGGCTCGGCACGGCTTGGCTAAGGCTTTGAAAGTGGCGGTGCAGGGCGGCAGCGTTACCGGTATGCTGGTAGTGGGCTTAGCTTTGTTGGGCACGGCCAGCTTTTATTTTATAACTCGCGACATTCACGCTTTAATCGGCTTGGGCTTCGGCGGCTCTTTAATTTCCATTTTTGCGCGCTTGGGCGGCGGCATTTTTACCAAAGCCGCGGACGTGGGCGCGGATTTAGTGGGTAAGGTTGAAGCCGGCATTCCAGAAGACGACCCGCGCAACCCGGCCGTAATCGCGGATAACGTGGGCGATAACGTGGGCGATTGCGCCGGCATGGCCGCTGATTTATTTGAAACTTACGTGGTAACTTCAATTGCCACCATGATTTTGGGCTCCCTGCTTTTCGCCGGTTTTACGAACGCCGTGCTTTATCCTTTAGTTATCGGCGCGGTGTCAGTTATCACTTCAATCATCGGCAGTTTTTTCGTGAAATTTGGCAAAAGCCAAAATATCATGGGAGCGCTTTATAAAGGCTTAATCGTGGCCGGAATTTTGGCCGCGATTGCCTTTTATCCGGTAACTAATTATTTAATGGCGGACAATGGAACTTACAGCGTCATGAATTTATATTTGGCTTCGCTCATCGGCTTGGCCGTAACCGCGGCCATGGTGGTAATTACCGAATACTATACTTCAAAGAGCTACGCGCCGGTTAAATCAATCGCCCAAGCTTCAAAGACCGGGCATGGCACTAATATTATTGCCGGTTTGGCCGTTTCCATGAAATCAACTGTTTGGCCGATTGTGGTTATCGTGGCGGCGATTTTGGGCGCTTACAGCCTAGCCGGACTTTACGGCGTGGCCATTGCGGTCATGGCCATGTTGTCCATGGCGGGAATTATCGTGACCATTGATTCTTACGGCCCGATTACGGATAACGCCGGCGGCATCGCCGAGATGGCGGAAATGGGCGACGAGGTGCGCGCCGTGACCGACCCGTTGGACGCGGTGGGCAATACCACCAAGGCAGTGACCAAAGGCTATGCTATCGGTTCGGCCGCTTTGGCCGCTTTGGTTTTATTCGCGGATTTCACGCACAGCATTCCGGATACTTTTCAGTTTTTAATAAATGACCCGAAAGTTTTGGCCGGCTTGTTTATCGGCGGGCTGTTGCCGTACTATTTTGGCGCTTTATGCATGCAGGCGGTCGGCAAGGCGGCCGGTTCGGTCGTGGAAGAAGTGCGCGCGCAGTTTAAAGCCAGGCCAGGCATTATGCTCGGCACGGAAAAGCCGAATTACGGCCGGACAGTAGACATCGTAACTAAAGCCGCTATCGGCGAAATGGTTATTCCAGCTTTGATTCCGGTAGTGGCGCCGATTTTAGTGGGCTTTATTTTGGGCGTTGAAGCGTTAGGCGGACTTTTAGTCGGTTCCATTATTACCGGCATCTTTGTGGCCATTTCCATGACCTCGGGCGGCGGCGCTTGGGATAACGCCAAAAAATACATTGAAGACGGAAATTTCGGCGGCAAAGGCTCGGAGGCTCATAAAGCGGCCGTGACCGGCGATACGGTGGGCGATCCTTACAAGGATACTGCCGGCCCGGCCATAAATCCCATGATAAAGATATTGAATATTGTGGCTTTATTGATTGTGGGGTTGTTAATTTAAAATGTTTGATTAATGTTCGGCATATATTTGATGGTTATATCATCAGGATATCACAGTGAGACTATGTGTCCAGTATATGGGGTACCTGCCAATAAAAAATTAAAAAATAAATCATTATTTGAAAATTTAAAATTATAAATTAAAAATTATTTAGTTTATGAATATCTCTAAAAAAGACTTAGGCAAGTCGCAAATTGAAATTACCGTGGAACTTTCGGCCGAGGAATTTAAGCCGTATGTTTTACGCGGCGCGGAAAAAGTTTCCGAGCAGGTTAAAATTGAAGGCTTTCGTCCGGGCAAAGCGCCTTATGAAATTTTAAAGGCCAAAATCGGCGAGATGACGATTTTGGAAGAAGGCGCGCGAATTGCCATTGATAAAACCGTGGACAAGGCGATTAAGGAAAATATTATTGGCCAACTGGTGGGCCAGCCGCAAGTCAATATCACCAAACTGGCGCCTAATAACCCCCTGGAATATAAAGTCGTGGTGACGCTTTTGCCGGAGATTAAACTGGGAAATTATAAAGATTTAAAAATCAAAGAAGCCGCGGTTGCCGCCAAAGACGAAGAAGTGGAAAAATTAATTAGTGAACTGCGCGAAATGCGCGCCAGCGAAGTAATTACCGACGCCGAAATTAAAGACGGCAATCGGGTAATTTTAGACATTGAAATTTTTGTTGATAAAATTCCGGTAGAAAGCGGCCGGGGAAAAGACGCTTCGGTTTTAATCGGAAAAAATTACGTTATCCCGGGTTTTGATAAAAATATTTTAGGCCTTAAAAAAGGAGAAACGCGTGAATTTAGTTTGCCTTATCCGGCCGACCATCATGACAAAAGTCTGGCCGGCAAGCTGGCCGAATTCAGAGTGAAGGTAACAGAGGTGTATAACCGCGTTCTGCCGGAAGTGAACGACGACTTTGCCAAAGGCTTTGGCTTAAAATCGCCAGTTGAATTGAAAAGCAATATTAAAAAAAGTTTGACCGCGGAAAAAGAAGAGGAGGCCAGGCGTAAAAGTGAAACCGTCATGCTTGATAAAATAATTGGCGCGTCAAAATTCGGCGACATTCCGGAAGTATTAATCAAGCATGAAGCCGAAGTGATGATGAGCGAGCTGGAATATAATGTTAAAAATCAGGGCGGCAAGTTTGAAGATTATTTAACGCATTTAGGTAAAACTCGCGACCAGATAATGCTTGACCTGGCGCCGGACGCGGTCAAAAGAGTTAGAGTTTCGTTAATTGTCAGGCAGGTGGCGCAAATTGAAAAAATTGAAGTCAGCCATGAGGAAGTCCATAAAGTGATTGAAGATATTGAGAAACAATATAAAGGCAACCAGGAAGTTTTGGAAAGAGTTAATGGCCACGCTTACCATGACTACGTGGAAAATAATCTGACCGGCAAAAAGGTAATGGAAAAATTAAGGGAGTGGAATGTTCACCCTGTTAAATAGCGCCTTGCGCCAATTTTGCCTTTAGCAAAATTATTTAACAGGGTAAAAATAATATGTCTGTCTCGGCCATCAATAAACGAGCTAATTTTGATTATGACATCCAAAAAACTTATGAAGCCGGCTTGGTGTTGTTGGGTTATGAAGTTAAGTCGGTTAAAACCGGCCATGTCAGCTTAAAGGGCAGTTACGTCACTTTTAAAAAAGCGCGGGGGAAAATTCTGCCCGAAGCTTATCTGACCAACGCGCATATTCCTTTATATCAGCACGCCGGTAAAATTGCCAACTACGAACCGACCAGGCCGAGAAAGCTGCTACTCAAAAAGAAAGAAATCAGTTATTTGATGGGGAAAAAAGATGAGCAAGGCTTGACACTGGTGCCGCTGAAAATATATACTAAGCGTAGTTTTATAAAATTGGAATTCGGCGTGGGCAAAGGC
>Ga0100385_1004046_pt1 | contig 12762 bp, 15 predicted proteins | sample CryGeymeta201509_FD_81543 | JGI IMG/M metagenome (GOLD analysis project Ga0100385, IMG submission 81543) | Groundwater microbial communities from Crystal Geyser aquifers in Utah, USA - Crystal Geyser metaG 2015-09 | ecosystem: Environmental > Aquatic > Deep subsurface > Groundwater | place: USA... | reverse complement strand
CCCAACCCCAACCCCAACCCCAACCCCAACCCCAACCCCAACCCCAACCCCAACCCCAACCCCTGGCTCTATATTATAATTTGGCGGTATGCAGGATATTGAAGACAAGGAGCAAGATATTATTGAGGATGAATAAGGCGATATTCTGTCAGCTTAGGACTATGAAAAATAAATCGAGGATAACTCCCAGAGAATGATTTAACAACAACAGTAGGAACCGATGGATGTCGAAAACATCATTAAACCCGTCAAAAATCCCATTTCACCGTACATGGTCTTTGTTTCCCAGTGGAAATCCAAACACCCTGAAGAGAAGTTCAGTGTTTCAGCCATGGGGGAAATATGGAAGTCGATGGGCCTCCCAGAGAAATAGCCTTACGAGACTGAGTACAAATAGCGAAGAAAAAGGTAGTATTAACCTTACAAAGATATGAGTAATACCAGGCCACCGTACAGCTCTAAAATCCTAATGCTCAATCCAAGGAGGTGACAGCAAAATACCTATTTCCTTTGCAGAGAATCAAGACGATCATGAAGCAAGACCCCAACTATGCTCCTAAGACTGAAGCAGTCACCACAATGTCAAAGGCTACATAGTTATTTGGTGACTGGCTGTTGGAAGAAGTCAAAAGGATCGGAGAGGGAAAAAACAGAATCGACCACAAGAACCTCTACGATTGCATCAGTACCGTTTATAATATTCAGACAATGTCAGATCCTATGGCTTCCTCGAGTGCCTGATTGAAGAACACAACAAGCACGATTCTGCAACCAGAATGAAAAAAGATAAGCCTGAGATTGCCCTAACCATGGAAAAAAATCAAGACGAGCCTCGACCTATCAAAACAAATGTTACCAAATAAGTCAAACCACTGCAAAAAAAAGTTATTCCTTAGGTAAAATCTTCAGGACAGACAAAATTAGATTTCTTTTTAAAGAATAACAAATGATTTTGCTGCTTAGTGTGATAGCCTTCACTCACTTCTTAGTACTATATAACCATCAAGGTGATAGATAAATATATTTTAGTTTCTCTTTTTATATTATTCGTTGATGGAGCTCTCTGCTGATCTATCCAAGTACAAGAGCCTTTGCCTCAAGAATAAAAAGGCCCTCGAACAATTATCAAAAGATATTATCAGAAGCGGAGGCATTTTTGGGGCCAACAGTCCCAACCAAAGGCATCTGAGGCAACAGTACGATATGGTTCTAAGCACCAGCAAGGAAGCGATCGAATATAACAATGAGCTGCAAAACTAACTGGATCGCAAAAGGTAGCATCTCCATGCTTTGAAGTCAAGGTTTCACAAGCAAAGCCGATAACTGGAAAGTTTGAATCATGAAATTGCTAAGGCTATAGGTTACCTCAAAAAATAAAGGAGCACTCATCTTGCAATGCGGTCAGAGGAAGATGTCGATCAAGTGAAAAGGGACTTGGAAAAGTTGCGCAGAAAAAAGTAAGAGTTGCTGAGGGAATAAGAACAAATGGCTTTTAACTAGAATGAGTTAAGGATATCGATGATAAAAATAGATGAATAGTTGAGAGAAGTGGGCTTTCGCCATGAATCAGAGAAGGCAAATGTCATATCAACTATATCTGATCTCAATGAACAGATACTGATTGAGAAGGAGGAGCTGAACAGTCTAAGAGAATTGAGCTTCAGTCGAGTGAAAACTCCTGACAAGTATACTTAAAAAAGGCAGAGTTTTGCTGAAATCCAGATGCTCATTCGTCAACAAAAGGACAAATAAATTCATTGATTATCTTTAGCTACTTTAATTATTTCTGGGAGTTGAGTGCTGCCTGATGATCACCTTTATCATTCTTTTATGAATCTTCCAGAATTTTTTAATCAATAGCCTGTACTTCTATTTTTTGATTAGTTTATAAATCTCGAGTTAGTTCAAATTCCAATAAGTCAGGGGACACGGGAGGGTCAGAAAGCTCTCTCTTACAATATCCCGATCCTTTCATTAGGATCTCCTATTGCCATACAGTCAGAGTATTAAGCAAAACACCTCAAAACGTGTACTACATATATGTCAAGGGATCCTTCTCGACCATTAAATAACTATCAAAACTTTACCTTCATAGCAATCCTGGCTAACAGAACAATAGTAAGTATTTTTCTTCACTAGGCTGTCCAGAGATACAGTTCAACCCATCATATTTTGGTTTTAATGCACCTCCCGAAACTGAAAAATAATTTTACAGATTCTTCAAATTAGATGAGGAGGTTCTTAGGAATCATAATCTTACTCAGCCTTGCTGAGTTTATATGGATCAGGGGTATAATTAAATGCCAGCCCTTTTTTGAAAATCGTCCTATCGAGAAGCTCTCACCTTTATTATACTATGATGATTTCTGTTGCTCATTGACCAATAAAGAAAAACAAAATATTGACTGCTGGTTTGCTTATCAATCACTCAGTTAGCAAAAATCAAGCAGGATAAACAACTTCTTTATTTTGATCCTTCGATTTAAATTAAGTTATCATGATCAACACGCATTATGCAAAAAAGTTACCTAAACCATGGAAACAGGTGGGAACTGAGAAAAGGCTTTGGAGGGACTGGAGTATGAAGATTAAGTCAACAAAGTTTATCAGTTCTGATTATTTAATAATTCGAGGGGTTGCATGGGAGTGAAGTTGACATATGGGAAGATAAGACACTGCAGGTGTCATCTAAATGAGTTAAACCTTCGGATAGTATGGAGGTGAGTGTTATTTGGGCAAAGGGGCATAACTGTAGAAATGGCTTATTAGCTGGTTGATTCGATAATAATATTTAAAACAATGAGCAGGAGGACCCAGGCAGGCTAGAGAACATCACACAGTTAAACAATTAGCAACGGAGGTTCTTGGTCCTTGGAATAAAACCTTGCCTATACTATATTCATCGACATTAACAAAAAGTCCATGACTTCTAAGAAAAAAATGAGGTAAGTTTTACATTACAAAGATAAATGAGCTTCTACGACAAACTGTCCCTCTTTGTCGCCACTCGAACCTCTTCCCAGTGCCGCAGCCACCACCAAAAACTATTCGCCAAATACAAGCACCTCACTAAAATCAGGTAACTCTTTCGAAATGAAATCGGTGTATCCGAGTACAAAAGGAAACTAGCTCAAGGCTTTGAAATCATGGAAAAAATAGACCAATAGCACCAAAATAGGCCCCTGGAACCCCTTGTGGAAATGGAAAGCGAGGATCCTTCAGTATAGGCCGGCTCTGGAGCCAAGTAGTATCCCTTTAGCTCTTATCCAATTCATTGCTACCCTACCTTTCCACCTTTTCACCCAATGTGCCTTGCCTACGGAGAGGAGAGGCAAGAGATTCAAAGGAATCCATACTGGGATGGCTATCATGCTGCAATGCAATGGATGATGGGCATGAACCATCCTCAATGATAATCGTGAGAATTATATAATCATCCATATAAACTATTTAAAACAACATCGGATAGAAATAAGAATAAGTGGTTGAGGCTGATAGTCGTCTATTCTTACTGTTTAATCGGGTCACCAGGGAAACTATTCAATAGCTTTCATTTCTCATATTATGATGGCTCAAACCTAATTAGTTAATATTTACTTTCTACTGATCCTATATGTAGCCCAGTCTCAAATGCTTCAGCTTGAAAAAACCGCCTGAGCTAAAATAATCAACTCTTTCTAATTGGATCAAAGGCATCTCGGTATCTCGACAGCTCATACTGGCCCTGTTCTATGCCCTCATCATGGGAAGTGTGCACTCCCAAACTTGCAGCAAATACTATAGTGCCCCAGTAAATGCTACTTCCACCTGTAACATATGCTTCACTTCCAACGATAACCTAAGAATGTGTCAGATAACCAATACAACGGGAATCACAGAAGAAAATTGCAGAAGCACTTGCTGCCAATTACAGTATTCCTCCCCGGTCCCCTCCATCTGCCTTCCCAGAGAGTCAGAGGAGTAATCAACTACCTTTACCATTGGGACTGTCCTGGTTATAGTGTTCTTTACCATCCCAGTTGTCATCTGCATTATCGCCCTCATTCACTCCTGTGCTACCAGAGGACTGAGAAGAACCCCTCCAAACATCCCGCAGGTCAGAAGATAAGAACCTCCAGTATCATCGGTTAACCTAGCTGACTACAGCCTTGACGATCAGTACCCTTATCTCATCGACATAAATGATAGCTGCTCAATCTGTCTGGAGCCTAACTGCAACGTTGTCACTTTGTGTGGCCATCCGTATCATGCTAGGTGCTTTTCTGCTTGGATCCACAAGAAAAATAAATGTCCTCTGTGCGTAAATAGAAACTTTAACCCTGTAGCAGCTTACTGCTCTAACTGCTTTAAAGCTAAAAAACTAACGATGATTCATAGGAGAATGAATTCACAAGATACTCAGTCTTGGATTGATAGTTGTGAGTTCCAATGCTAGACCTGCCTGGCCCCGGCCGCCGATGAATTTTCAATATCAATGGACGAATAAAATATTGAAAAATATCAAAACTGGAAAAAGCCATAGATTCCAGAGGTCAATAAACCCAAGATGGAAGGTCCACCAGCCGAGATAGCGGCTGAAAGCAACACCGAAATTAGGCGTTCTGAGTGATTGTGTTCACATTTAATAATCATGCTCGTATTCCTGAGACACGCATAAAGAGGTGATAACTAGTTTCCGCGACAATTTTCGGAGGTCAGCTACGATCCTCCAGTGACCATCGACAGCCAGACCACCATCACTCGGACAGCAGAAGAGCTTCTTGAGCTATTTCAGAAGCATCAAATAGGGAGGGTGAAAATCGTATGTTCTAAATTTTTGAGGTGCCTGATGACAGCTGAGAAAATTGCAGCAGTCCTAAAGCGAGGAGGAATGTAAGTGCTAACTCCTTATACGATTGAATACAAGGTGGGATAGTACATGAGGGAGGACTGGTTCAATGAGTACCCTCTTGAAAAGCTAGTTTACGACGGAATTTACCGACGGAAGTACATCGATGAGGAGATATGGAGCATCAATAAGTAAGAGAACCAGCTGCCTTTTCCCGAGAACTATGTGATGTTTCATGAGAGAGTAGGAGAATACAAAAAGAAAATGAACTACCCTTCTGCTGGAGAGGCTTCCTTAATCGTCACCCACGGGTTTGTGGTGAGGGAAATGTGTTGGAGAATGCACCAGGTTCCAAACATCATGTCAGAAGTTCCCTATTGCGGCTATGCTGCCTTCGTCAACAACAAGGATCGAGATGTGCTTCTGAGAGCTAAACTATGATGAAATTTTTAATTCTGACATAAAACCTCGCTTGGAATTCATTAGAATAGCCCAGTAGATATAAGGACATCAATGGCTAGTGTATTATCATATTTCATAGTTAAATAAAATGGGAACCATCTGTGAACAAAGCTACGAGCATCGCGAACACCATCGTATCTATTCGACTATCCAGACGGTCACCACCACGGACACTACAACCAAGGCTTCAATCCTGTCCACAATCAAGGATTCAACCCTGGCCCTCATCATCACCACCATCATGGGCACCATCACCATGGAGGTCACCACGGGGGGCACTTCGTAGGACATCACGGTGGGCATCACGGTGGACATCACGGTGGGCACCACGTAGGTCATCATCACTGATGGACTTGTGATTTTATATCATTAGCCTTTGAGGTTCAATACATATTCATTAATTGTTTCATCAGGGCCTTCCTAAGAACAAACCACAGACTGAGGATATCAAAAATACTTTAAACGAGCACTGCTGTTGTGGAGCCTAAAAAATTGTCTGACATCTTACTATATGTTCAAGCATCGACAAATAGTATAATTGAAACAAAGTAATAACAATGGGAGCAATTTGTCATCCTTGCGAGCACCACCACGAGGTTCATCGTAATTATTTATCTATTCAGATGGACCACATCACCCTCCTCACCAAGGCTTCAACCCCGGGCCTCCTCACCATGGCCCTCACCATTATGGACCACCCGGGCATTACCATCACCACGGACCTCCAGGACCCCCTCACAGATTCTGAAATGATTTCGGCTCACTCTGCTGATTTTTCACTTGTTAAGCACATATCAGTAATTTGGATTTGATGGTAGCTCAATATCCAGGACTCATATTCAATAAAAATCAGGCTCAAAAGCGCTTGTACATCTTCATGATGAGTTCTTCGAGCCTTCCTCCGTCATCAAAGTTTCTTAGCACTCGCTCGTTATCCTCCTTAAGCACGCTTTAGATTTGCTTAAGCTATTTCTTTTTAGCTTGTCTAAGCTCCCTTTTCTGATCAGCAGCCATTTTCTTCTCTTCCTTCTTCAGAATCTCAACATCTGCCTCCAAGCTTTGAGCACTCTCCCGGATCAGTGCCGATTTTACTCTGTGCTGATGCCGGATACCCTCAATTTATCCCTGCAGCTTTTCTTCCATGTATTTTTTAGTCTCTCTTTCGATTCGATTATGATAGCAAAACCTATCAAGCTCTTGCTTTCTGATGAGAGATGTTCTGAATAAGAGGGAAATTACAATTTTCGAAGGTAAGCTGCTTTCCTATCCCGAAATTGACAAGCAAAAGATTGGAAGAAATTATCTATTTTATCGAAATCCTCTGGAGGAAGTTCTTGCTTCAGAGGTTTGACTGCAGAAGCTGACTTCTGACCCAAGATAATTGACCTGTTATTGGTGGCTTTATTCTGTTTGGTAAATCTTTTTAGGTAGGTTTTATATTATTCCTTTGCTCTCTCAATGTCTTCCATATGATTTTTCCGGTTGTCCCTCACTCCTGCCTTAAGCATTTTCGTTTTCTCTTGCAAGATCGTGTTAACCACACAAGAATGAAGGTTTTATCTTTCAGCCTTTTGGTTTCTAGCTTTTCTATTACTTTTGGTCTTTTTGACCTTCGGCCCACCATCAGAGTTGTCCTCAGCTGGAAGTAAGTACTAGTTTTCCTCAACAAATCTCACTTCTTTTTGTTCGTTCTATGGGATGTTTTGGCCGAGGACCGGATGAAACTCTTTTTTGTTTCCATTCGTTTATCTGTAGTTAGTCTCCTTTTCTTTTTAGCTACTTCTTATTTTGTCTCGATGTGAATATTGATGCTTGTACTCATTTGCAGGATCTCTGGCGCTTCTTGATTATCCCTCGATCTCAAACTCTCTTTCAGAAGCCTCATTCTTTTCGGTATGAATTTTATCCACCCTCTCTGATGTTTTTAATATGATGCAGTATTCATGCAGCACCACAATTAGATGATTAATATGAGAGTAATTGTATCGAATTATCTATGCTCCATCCACCATCGTTAAGTCGACCCTCAACATTTTCGAAAGCAGCTCCAGTAACATGTTAAGCATTTCAGCAGGCTCTGCATTAGTCTACTAAATTTTATCAATGAACTGTTCGAGTTCAGGGAAAACATATCTGCATAGATTGAGGTAAGTTCGATGATCCGAGAGGCACTCATTAGTAAATTATTCAGGGTAGCCGGTAGTTTGGGCAATGTCCTCTAACCTCTCAAGGAGATAGGCGATTCGTGACCGATTGTGCTTCATAGACGCAACAATTTATTATATTTTATCGCTAAACTTATTGTTCATCAGATAAAGATTTATTGATCACAAACATGCCTATCACTCAGAAGGAAATCTACCTCTCCTCCTTCACACTCTGAAGCAACAGACGAATTGCAGAGGTGCTTGTTCTAAGCCCAACAGTCAGCTTCTCCCATCCGCTTCTCAAATTTTCAGTCAAATCACTTCCTTCTCCCATAGCGTCCAACACTCTCCAGCTAAGTTCAAGCTAGTTGCCTTCCTTAATAAAGAACTTCAGAATAGCCTGAAGCTTCAGTCTGTGAGAAGAATGTAAAAAGGAAAGAGAACTTTTTAAGTTGGCAGGCGATATTTTCCTGAGCAGTTTTAAGATGAACACTGGCTGCTCTTTTTGTTCAAGAGCCTCAATTATCTGCTCTCCATGCTTGAGATCCTCATATCGAGTCTTCTCTTCTCTGCCTTTGAACTTTTAGGTGGCATATTCTTAAATCAATACTTTTTCGGCATTTTTCTATTCCTGATCATCAGCAACTACTTGATCTCCAGTCTGTTTCCACACTCTAAAGCCTCCATCAAGACCTCCCGAGATTATGAAATCCCCAGCAGGAGATACAACGAGGGTTTTTATTTCAAGGATGTTTCCGTCGATGTCCATAATGAGCTGATATGTGTCGAGATCCCAGAACTTCATGTGTCCATCTTTGCTTCCAGAAACTGCATAATGAGTATTTTTGAGAAATTTGACTGCGGTGACAGCTTCAGAATGAGCAAAAATGGACTTTTGACAATGTCCGTAATCCATATCCCAAACTCGAAGATCCTTGTCGACACTTGCTGAGACTAAAATAGCACCATCAGTAGAAATATCAAATGATGTGATAGGAAGTTTGTGTCCATAAAGTTTCAAAGCATTTTTACCAGTATCTCCGTATTGTATGTGTATTTGATTATTCAGCAAACTCACAGCCATTCTTTCAAAGCTTGAACTGTAGATTGCTGAAACAATTTTGTCTTCAAAGAAAAAACTGTTCGAATGTCTGATTCTAATTTTCCCTTTCTTGTCAGCTCCGATTTCAAAGGCTCCCATCTCGTTATCTTTGCTAAGCAGGGCCTTTGAGTGGGCTGCCCAGCATCCTGTCCACTATCCTTCTTTCTCAATCAAACATTCATTTTTGGCAAGGTCCCAAAGAGAGAAAGTGGGAGCATGTAGAATGAGCAAGAAGGCCGAGTTGAAAAGACAACAATGAGCTGCTTTTTTGGGAATTGAATAGAGATGATTAAACTTTCCGTAATTGTAGATTTGCAGGTCGTTGGTGGTTCTTTGAACAAGAAAAGGATAGTCTAGTTCCAGTTGCAAGGTTCTATCGGTGGCGTGGGTGATTGGGTGGTCCCCTTCTAATTCAAGAATGTCTCTGCCATTGTTAAGATATATCTTTCCCTGGGCCCAGAAAAAGTTGTATATCTTAGTCAAAAGAGGCTTTTACTCTCCAGGACCCACCTGCAGTTCATACACATTTCCTTTGTTTTCCTCTACCTCCAAGTCCATATCGCCTTCTCCTTTGTTTTTCTTTCGAGAAAGAGCTCTCTTTTGCCTCAGCTTAGTTTTCTGCTCGCTCAACAGTTCGTAGGTTTACATTTTTTTGTCGGCTGAATTAAGTGATAGTTACTTAGGACCATCAAAGAGTTATTCTCCAAAATAAGTTGTTGGCATCGAGTGTAGTTTTTTCTCTTGACCATTCCCACAGAACTACATAACTCTTTTTCATTTTGATTAAGCTTAACGATCGTCAAATCTTCCTTGTTTGTCCCCACAAAAATGAGAGATCGGGATGGAGAGTAAGCAAAAGCTGTGGCTTCAGTAGCAGATGTTGATATTACTCCCAAACACAGTCGAGTTTCTGCATGCCAAAGTTTGAAGAAACCATCTTTTCCAGTTGAAAAAATTACGGTCGTCGGCTTTCCTTGATGGATGATTGAGGTGAGTTCGACCTGAGTGACTGCATTGTTGTGAGCTGATTTTCTAAATGGATAGATCTGTACATTGTAGTGTTTTATTCAGAGAGCAAGTCCCACAAAATGATGTGCCCATCCTATCCTCCAGACACCAACTGAGTTTAATCTTCGCTGGAGTGAAGCCAGGAGACAGTCGAAGTGTGCTGTTCGAGAGTAAAGAGGAGCTATCTTTTCTAAATGTCCCACACACCTATGGCTCCCTCATCATAAGCTGCATATACCCTTGAGGCCGAAAGATGTATGTGTCTTAGGGGTAGGTGATTATCAGGACGGTGTAGGATATCGATGATTTCTCCTGTTTTGAGGGACAAAAAGATGAGGTATTGACTGGAAGCTGCAATGATCATTTTTCCTGTATGACGAACGAACTACTGTGGGTGTCGATTGCGAAATTGGCATTTCTGGAGGCGGCGAAACCGATGGCTTGATCAAAGCTGTAGGAGTAATAGACTTTCACCATTCTTCAGTTTATAATTAATTGATTGTTGATAGACAAGTTAATTTCTTCACTACTCTATATACAATATCATTCCAAAAGGTAGCCTCATTCGATTAACTTCTCAACATCTCCGCCAACTAGGCGGGTCTAAGAGGCGATGGATTAGCCAATAGACTCTACTCTTTCTGAGATAGACAGAGACAGGAAGTCAGGCATTTGGATATTAATCACCCTCCAGCCAAGGTCATTCAGCAGGCGTTTTTAAAGAATAGCCTGGGTGCTACTGATCTCTTCCCTAGAATAAGCGTTGACTGCTATTTTTTTTGATGTATTTGAGAAATGAGGAAGGCGATAGAAGCTAGGAAGAATGGGCTCAAGTAACTTGAGATCATGGAGTCTAACTTAAGTAAAGAATTTATGGATTTTTACAATGTTGGGATTAGATAGCTCCATTTATTTTTCTTCTCCCAGCAAAGGTTACACATTCGTGCTTTCAACCTCAGTGAGCAGTTTATTGATTAACTTGGCTGTTTCTGATGCCTATGCTACACTTTTATAGGGTTGAATAGCGTTAAGCTCTTGATATGCGTTCGTCCCCTCAGATATGTGGAGCAGTCGTAAGTAATGAAAAGCAAGCCAATCAAAATTACGATACTTAAGGTTTCCTGAGCCCAAATATGATAGGATGAGCCTGTTGGCTGATTAATTGGGAGCAAACTACTTTTTAAAGGCATAAAGAGTCAGCTAAATCTGAAGGAGAAGATAGCATATCTCCAAGGTGACTTCACCAATTTTTCCTAGTGGCAAACTTTGATAATAAAGTTAAATCTGTTCCTTACTGATGATCACCTTCTTCATAAGTGTTGCTATCAGAGATAATCTGGCAGTCAAATTTTATTAGTCTTTCATGTTTTCCCTCAAAGCCTTTTCAATATACCGTGTGAGCTGAGGATACTTTGCCTAGCTTGATGCCTCTAAAAGGGAAGACTACTATTAGTCACAACACATCTGCTCCAGAGTATCCGCATCGATTACTGTTAACATATTTTGGACAGTGAGAGGATCAGTCATACTTTTTATCATGTGGGATATCATTTTGCTCCCATAAGAAATAAAACAGCCTTTTAGCTTAGGAAACTCCTATTTCAAGCTTGTCGACGCCCTAGCTCTTTCTTCCTTCCCAAAAAAGTGATAAATGGGTTAGAATATTGAGATAAAGTGCAACCCCTTCACTATATTTTCAGATTGAGGCTTCTTCAGAGTTACCTGATGTGTCAGGGCTTATCTGAAAATCGAGGTGAATAGTTCTGCTAGTCGGACAGACCTTTTGTCAATGGTGAGATCTCTAAGATTGTTGGTGACTGCAAAGGATACTCCCAAGCATGCCCATAACATTAGTCGGTCCAGCTACAAAGATCTTCCCTTTATGTTGGAGATCCGGCTTTCCCATTTTTTGATAACCTTGGCAAGCACTGTTTTTTGCAAATCAACAAGAAGCTTGTTATCAAATCTGTTGCTTCTGTCTTGATTTGATGTGATGATCCTGAATAATACTTTTAGTTCGTCATCGTTCATGAGACTAACTTATTTTTTGAGGCCCAAACAAATACTGTTGATGAAGTCTATGTTGAACCGATACAAAGGCCAAACTTTTATCATTATGTAGAGTAACTTCATATGCTCCTCAATCGTACATCGGTGCAGTCTGTAACGAACTGTTTTCTAAAATCTATGCCATATCTATCTGTCATCCCATTTCTCTTTGGCCAACTTTAAACCGATGTGCAGCATTTTTATCAGAGGAAATTAGTCAAACGTGAAGCCTCCATTGGTGAGGTGTTAGTTGTAGTCAGTGACTTTCCTAATCGAATCTATGGAGTCTATTTCCTTTGAAAAATGGGGAATATGATGGTCGATAATTAGGGCCAGCTCGATCCTTTCGGCTTTGTCATAAATATCCTCCACACTGTGAACTGTCTTCTGTGGAAGAGAAGTTCCTCTCACTGTGAGGCAGAAGGCTTTTTTTATTACCCGAGTAAACATCGTATAAATATAGTTGTGATGTGCAGGCTTTATTAACAATCATAAAAACACTCTTTTCCTGGTAGGCACTTCTTCCTCAAAATATGAATTCAAATTAAATCGAACTTGCGACTTTGGTGTCAAGGCATGGCCTTACTTCTTCTCGCCGGATGAAGACCTCCCTCTCTGGATTTGTCTACCCCTGTGGGTAGTAACAGGTTCCTCGGCTTCAAAGCTATACCCTTCAATGACGGTGACTTCAGCAGTTGAAAGATTGTGTTTTTCAGCCAGTTGTTGTTTCATCATAGACAACTTGCTGGTGAGTTGACTGTTGATTTACTCGTAATTGTGTATGATGCTGTCCATGGACTGGTGTTGCTGGATCCTGAAGCAAAGTTCTTCATTAAGCAGCCTGATGTTTTCTTCCTATTGATTATACATAGCCACTTGTAGTTCCTTAATATCTTCAAAGTTACCAGTTGGCGCACTTTATCGTTAAGGCTAGTGTTTTCTTCCTTTAGGGCTAATATTTGCTGATGAGCTGCTTCAAGTTGGCTCTCAAGGGAGCGCTACTTGGAAGGGTTGAGAATAGTGCTGATTTTTCTAGAATGACGAGGGGGTGGCTTTTGCTGTTTCATAGTTTGGTTTAAATATAATAATGTTAGCAAAGGAATGCCCCGGGGGTGGGGGTGGGGGTGGGGTTTGGGGTTGGGGTTGGGGTTGGGGTTGGGGTTGGG
>Ga0100385_1004040_pt1 | contig 12776 bp, 11 predicted proteins | sample CryGeymeta201509_FD_81543 | JGI IMG/M metagenome (GOLD analysis project Ga0100385, IMG submission 81543) | Groundwater microbial communities from Crystal Geyser aquifers in Utah, USA - Crystal Geyser metaG 2015-09 | ecosystem: Environmental > Aquatic > Deep subsurface > Groundwater | place: USA... | reverse complement strand
GTGATCAACTCCAAGCATTCCACAAGAACAACATTATTTACGAAAAGCAGACCTACGACAATTACTTTGACTTGATCACAGCAAAAAGCTAATACTTGTCATAACTCCCAACCTTTCTAAGAGAAGGAGTATAAACAGATCGTCTTTTCTTTAAAGAAGCTCTCGTATGGGTAATTCTTTCAATACCTAGATTGAAACAATCTCAGAGGAAAACTTTTTCGAAGAAGGTTCTAAATTCAACTATCCTTTCTTCACAATTGAAGCTCAGGATATTGACAATTTTAAAAGATATGTTCAGCTTGAAATTGATCCACTCGAAAAGTATCGAAACATACAGTTTCTTCTGCATTTAGAAAAGCTTATTGGACAGGAAAGCATGGTATGGTTTATCAACAATTATCTTCCTTTTGATCCCGATCTTTTTCTTATGGAAAAACTTCCGCTTCTTGAAAAAATTGAGCATTAAAAATTGAAAATGATAGAGAATTCATCGATTTACGGACCTGGCATGTGATAATTTACTATTTATTATCTAACAACATCATGATCATCAAAGTGATTAACAAGGATTCAGAGACTGAAAAGTACTCTTTTGCTGAGAAAAAAATAGTTGTCGGAAGAAACCCATCCACAGAAGCATCTCTTCAGCTAGACTCAGAAACGATAAGCAGGAAGCATCTAGCAGCTAGAGTTAGAGATGGAGTGATTCAAATCAAAGATCTTAACTCAAGCAATGGATCATTTATTGGTGACGATAAGATAGAGGCAGATAAATGGTATTAGATTGATTCTACTGATAAAGTAAGGTTGGCTGAATTTGAAGGCTATCTGCTGTTCGATATCAGAGAAAATAACCATAAGATAGAGAAGGAATGTGAGAAAAAAGCAATAAAAAAACAGAGAAGTGAATCAAGTGACAGTGATTCCTCGAGGTCAAGATCTCGTTAAGACAAAAAACAGTTGAGAGATTTGCCTTTTAAGTTGAGCTAATCTTCATTGAGAATGTTCAAAGATATGACTATGAACAAAAAATCAAAGGTAGAGCGAGTTAAGTTTTTGAAATTAATGGGGATTGGCAAAGCAGAATAATACTGGGATTAAATTGAGGCACTTGCAAAAGGAAAGAAAGGAGGGAGAGATAATAAGAAAGCAAGTGAAGAGCTTTAAAGGCAATTCAGCCAGTCTCGAAGTGGATTCGAGAAGCGTGGCCTTGGAAAATGAGTAGATAGATTAACTATATTGTGTTTTGATTCTCATTGATATAATTATTAGTTGATGTCCTATTTTCGCAATCTAAACAAGGTGGTCTCGAGCCAACTGTTCACTAAACCTAACAACTTTGTCCTCACCTCATGCCACCGCCCAGTCTATTTATAAACTTCACCAGAAGCCACAATTGAATACCTCCACTCTTCCAAAGCACTCTTCAATACTTTCAATTATTTACAAAATCTTCAGGAAAGAGGATCATTCGGAAAGCTTGTCAATTCTGAGGTTGATTTCCTCGAAGCACATAAGTAGAGATACGCTGAAAAAATCAGAGAATTCATCCACAAAGGAGGACTTTTGACTGGTGAGGGTATCGCAAATACCTACTATTGCGCATCATGGCTGAATCTTTCAGGAGAATGGCTTGAGTCGAGCATTCATCATGAAATTCCAAGAAAAATCAAATTCATGAGCAGAAGCAATCTCAAGGATACTCTTGATGGTATCAAAAAATTCCACAGTGATAGTCCTTACTTGAAGGATATCGAGCAGGAACTCTCCAGCCGAAGCGAAAGTGAGCCTGAGTATGTTTCTTACTTGCCTAATGAAACAGTCAGATACGAGCATGCTGACAAGGCTGACAGTAGCAATCCCCTTCTTAACAGCACCCTTGGAGGACAACCAGTATGGAAGTACTATGCTCAAGTTCTCATTTGGAAATTCCTGCATGGTGGAAAATACGTCCTTCACAGTGAGTGATGCTCATCAAAAGATTAGATATTCTTAACTAATATTAACAGTATCGTCATCATTTTCATAATCATAATTGACTGACGTAGTATTTTAGCAATACTTCGAAAGTAACTAAATCGGTGACTCCTGCTTTAACAAATCCTCCTGATACTTTGAGCTCTATTTTGAGTTACCTCCACTGCCCAATTCCAGACAGTTCAGGAATGCAAGCCTAAAATTAATTAAGTGTTACAATCAGTGGATCCGCATCTTCAGGCTTATAGGTGAAGGTAATTACAGTCTCAGCTCCAGGAGCAGCAGTTCCTTTCATGTTGTCGCACTGGAAGCGATCATCTTTCTAAATTAAATGGATCTTACTGGCATCACTACTTCGAAATTTGTGGGTTTTTCAAGCTTATTGTCAAGAAGTTTACAGCTTCCCACAACTATCTTACGTTGCAAAGTTTTTTAGTCCTTAGAACCTTCATTTTGCCTTGGAAATTAAAGGGCCATGGTTTTGTTGTTTGGGTTGTAAACAGTATCTTCATCTTTGACTCTCAGAGAATCAAAAGCATATTCAGCCTTTATTCTTACTTCTCCATCTTATGGAATAGCAGGAGCTTTGTAAATTGTAGCATAAGCCTGTCTAGTATAGCAACTGCCAGAAAAATAGAAATATTGAACGGTTTTCTGTTCTTCAATGTGCACCTTGATCTTCTAGTAATATCTTTAGCTTATCCGGTCAGGTCTAAAACGAACTTTTATATCTACACTGCCATGTGCTGGTATAGTACCCTGAGCGGGAACGTATGAAAAAGCAGTTCCGGAGTTGCTGTTGAGGATTCCTTCTCCTACCTTTTGAAGGTAGTAGGAGACCTAGAAGTTACATATATTTTTTATTTTGACAGTTTTTTACGAGTATTAATCAAGTAAAACTCCCCCTAAATTGACGATTCCAGTCTCAGGTTCAATTTGTACTTCTGGTCTCACTCCTTTTCCCCGAACGTTGCAGCTGATCGTATACTTATCTGTGAAAAACTAAATTCTTTGTTGAAATCGTTGCTATTAGATGGGCTGGAATTACAAAACAGCTCTAAAAGGTTTACCAGGCTCCACTTCTTTCAAACTATTAAGGACATTGAATGAGCAAAAAATAGGAAGATTTTTCTTGCAAAGCTGAGCTTTTTCCCCTTTGTTTGAGATGAGAAGCTCTCTTGTAGCCCTTGTTCCGACAGCAATCTAGCCGAAATCAATATTTGTCTGGTCAATTGTAAGGACTTGTGCAATGGATGTTGTTGTGATTTAAAGGAAGTTCACTTCAGTCGAAACATCTGAGTAATCTTTTTGTTTGAAATACACTGGAAGGAGCCATTGATAGTGCTGAGTTTATCCAAAAGTGAATAATTTCCCTCCTAGTTTAGCCAATTCAGCTTCACTATCGAAATTTCTTTATAGCTCAAGTCTTTCCTATTCTTCTCTTTCTTTTCTTATTTTTTATTCTTCTTAAAGCCGTTTTTTCTCAAGCTACAATTGCTCTTGTTGTTGCTTCGTTAATTTTGGCTATTTTTTTGTTTCCTTTTTGCCCTCTTTCTTATCCATAACTTCTTCTGGAGGCTTCTCTTCATGCTCTGTTTTCGGCTGCTTTCTCTGTGCAATTTGAGCAAGGACAGTTGGAGACAGAGTTTTGAAGAGAGAAGTATATTAAATATTCACTTAAACCTCTTGCATTGCTGGAAGGGTCTTGACAACTGGCGTCACCCGAAGTCCACTTATTTCTGGTTCTGGGACAAATATTTCAAAGATGATTTATTTGTTGGTATTATTTTTAAATGAAGTAGCTGCCTGAACTACCTAGGATGTCTGAAGAGCTGGCAAATCGATTTTGTTGTGTGTGATTGTAAGATCAGGTCTTGTGACTTCACAACTGTAGTGAATATCTAGTTTGCTTGTTGCTATTTACCCTGTTATCACTCTGCAAGTTATGTAATCTTCTTCTCTGAAATTTTTGCTTTATTATAGTCTCTTAGAACGATAAATTATATGAGTCTTGAGCGTCTGAAGGGGCAGCAACTTTATCAGAGGCTGATCATTTTCCACAGCGATACTCTTTTTCAAAGGATAAAGAAGCAGTTCCTGAGGAAGTTCACTCTCATTTTCAAACTCAACTTCTATTTTCGATGATAAGCCTTCAAATATTTTTCCAAAATTTAGCTCAGGAGGTCTGATTGTGACTCTGTCAGAAGTTATTTTGAATTGCAGCTCAAAAGTTACTGGAAGTACTTGTTCTTTAACGGTCATTTGGAAAGGTATTTTGAATAGCGAGGGTCTGACTATATATTGATTCAAGAAAGAAGATAAATCTTTGTCTGCTGTAAACTTGATCCAAACATCAAGGGGTGCTTGTTTTTGGATATAGCCTATGACTGGGTTGAACTAGAAATATTTTTTTGTTTCTGGTGGTTGAACCATCTTGAAACTCACAGGGCCTTCACTTCTATTGTAAAACCGTACTTTTTCTCGATAGACATGACCCAAAAGACATATTTATAGATCGTAGAGCTACCTTTAAACCCTTACTGGAACTTAAACACACTCTCCATAGAAAGTTAATGAAATGGGAGGTGAATGCAGGCCATTTTTTGCCACCAAAAGTATTTATAGCGAAAATGGTCCAATTTAATGAGGCTCATACTCAAACCAAAGAGTCTTTTCTGTATTGCCAGAAATATCTCCTTTTCTTTCAAATGTTAGATTGTCGATTATCTTGAGCTGTTCTGATGTGCTAGCTAGTCTATTGGATGAACTTTCGGGAGTTACTAAGGAATATTGAGATGGAAGAGAACCTTCGTTTCTTATTGTCAGTCTAGCTTTTTTACTCTCCCCAAAAATGATGCCTTCAAAATTGATTCGAGGCTTATCGCATCGAAGAATGGTCTTGCGAAAGGTGCAGACAATTGGATATGATATTCTACCTGTTTCTGCAACAATGGTGAATTCAGAAAAAATATCCTCATTGAGCTGAGGGAAAAAGGTGAATTTTATATCACAACTGATTCCGGGTGATATCTTTCCTTTTGGGTGATACTCCACTTCAAAGTAATTCTAAATGTAGGCGGGCTTACTCTTATTTTTTCAGGCAAGGGAAGAACGTTGAATGAGTTGAAGGCGTTCGACACATTAGTGAGAGTGATGATCAGATAGTGAGGCTGTCCCACTGTAAAGTCTCGAAAAGCTATCTCAGAAGGTTTGGCTATGAAGGCTTTCTCACCTTTGAAACCCTTTTGCTTTTTGATCATGTTGTTGCGGTGGAGTTGCCGAGCTTAAGCTGCTTCTTATTGTTCGAGAAGGGTCATTTATCCAATGTCAAGCTCTCGGTCTTCGTCTTGGGTTCCCTACATTTAAAGTTATAATTTTTGAATAATGAGATTATTGTAACTATGATTAAGCGATAAATTTGAGGAATCTTGATATTCTGAAACTAAATTATCATTTACTCACTCGATATAACCCAATCTGCTAACTGAGGTTGACTTCTGGAAAACTAATTATTTTGGCTTCAAGGATCGTAATATATTAATTGATTGATGTCAAGCAAATAAATGTCTTCAAAGGGAAACAACTTTCTACATCTTGAAGAAGAGGATCATCGGAATACGAGCAATCAACTGTCTTACTCAACTATGGTAGCAAAAATGGAAGAAGAAGAACAAATTCAACCTCATTCGGGACATCCATCTGCCCCTGAGTTTTATGAAATTCTTCAAAATTAAGAGTAAGATGTTTCCAGAAAACCTTTTGATAGCGCTGGACCTCCCAGAGTTAATCGTCCTGTTCATGTCCCATTTGAGCAAGTCTTGAAAAATTCAGAGCCCAGGTAGTAATCTATTAAAATAGCCACCAAGAGAAGCGCCCAAGCAATAACCTGCCTCGTTTACCTCCTAAAAATTTGATAAAACACAATTCAGACAATACTAGAAAATACTCGGAGCCAATCATGAAGATAGGAGGAGCGAAATCATTCACAGGTTTTGGGGACAGAATCGTGAAGAGTGTTCTAAAGAAGGAAGAAAAGCCATAAACAATCAATGAGGTGATATAGGAAGGGTCAGTCATAATGTCTGATAGCGCATAAACAAGCAGCAGATCACATTTTGAGCCTGTGAAATTTGAATCTGATGAGTAAGCTAATTAAAGCAATCCCTTTGTTATCTTGACTTCATAAGCTAAAGAAAAAACTTAAGGATCAGATTCTCCAATTGAACTAAGACAAACAGGCAGAAGATTTCAAGAAGCACCTGTCAAAGATGACCAAGTCAATGCAAATTCACAATAGTCATTTAAAATTGTTAATGCTGTTTTAAAAAATGATGTTTAGCAATAGCCTAATATAGTGGTGAGTAGAATTATTCGAAAATTTTCTCAAGAAGCGGCAATCATGAAACCAATAGCTATCACTTAAAAGGACCCAGAAGGAAAAATGGTTCAAACCTATGGTCCCAGAGTAGCAGAACCATAATATAAGATATAATCTAATGGAGGTAGCTAACCAACCAAACGAAGCCCCAGCAGAAACCCCTCCTTAAAAAATAAGAATATGTTTTAAAATTTTTAATCTGAGAGAGACGAGAGTATTCCTCCAGCTGAGAGAAATCCAGATTACAACGAGATTATTAAAAACAAGATGAATGAGTTGATGAATATATTGTCGAAACAAACTCAGAAAGGTGATGAATATGCCATCAAGGCCTAGCTCGCCAAAGCTTTTTCTCACCAACTCAATCTGCATCACTAAATCCCAAGCAGAAAGAAAATTTAGGACATCAATAAATTGGTTCCTGGAGATTTATTTCATAATATTAGCTAAATCAACAATCAGGAACAAATATAAATCAAAACATTCAATCCTCATGAAAAAGAATTTTTCTTAAACTACCATCAATAGGCCCCCGTTAGATAGAATGACATACCGCAGGGCATGCGTTATCCTGAGACCATGAGGCCAAGCAGACCTCATCGTCTGGCAATAAGCTACAAAGACTATAGTCAAAACCCAACTGTATCTCCTATCGGAAGAGCACCACATCAGCAAAAAAAAACAAGCAAAACTATCAGAAGAGAAGAAGAGGAGGACTATACTATTTCTGATGAAGAGTTCGAACAAATTGAAAGATCAATTCCTAACATTCCCCGTACTCCAAAAATCAAAGATCAGGTTTAAACACTCACCGAACTAGGTATTCAAGCTTTTGAAAGTTTGGATGTGAAACCTGATGACTATCACTACATGGACCTGAACCGCACAAGGTAGGGAGTTGTATTTGATCTTAAAAAAGGGCCTTACATTATATGGGAGTATCAAGGCAGGTTTTTCTTCGGACACAGAAAAGGAAGAAAAAATCATAGTGCATTGTCACGATAAGGATAAGGAATTTAAATTATCCCAGGAGTTTCCTTTTTCGAGGGAGAATTTAGCCGGGGGATGAAAAATGGCTATGGTTTTTCAATCAAGAGCAATGGAGAAAAATATCGAGGATACTGGAAGAATGATTTGCCTCATGGAAGAGGTAAGCTCTGTACGAATGCAAGCCGATATGAAGGAGATTTTGTAGCAGGAGCCAAACAGGGCGAAGGTTTCTAACTTTTTTCAAATGGCGATTCTTATGATGGTACTTTCTTTGAAAACAAGTTCCATGGGTTTGGAAAATATGTTTGGAAAAACAAAACCTTCTATGAAGGGGATTTTAAAAAACATTACATGGATGGAGAAGGGTACTGGAAATCTGCCAATGGAGATACATACGAAGGGTAATATTATAGGAGCATGAAGCATGGTTGGGGAAAGTATCGTTGGAACAATGGTCGAATCTTCTAAGGGCGATTCGAGCATGGTCATCGAGTCGACAGCAAATCAGGTCCGAAGATGACAATCGCAGTTGAAAAATAACTGACATGTGACCTTGGAAGTGTTGAGGAGAGTGAGAGATATGAAGTTCAAATGGACAGAATGGTGAACAAGAGATACACCATTCGAGAGATGAACAGCATCAGCTAAGACAGAAAGAGTCCCAAAAGAACTTTCTTTCGGCAAATCTGATATATATAATTATTATAAATATGAAAGAACTCAAGCAAGTATATGGTCGTTTTGAGTCACTCCACTTCAAAGGAGGAAAAGAACTGATTAAGGTTAGTCACTCTTCTCTTGATAATCATTACCATAGCCCATATCTTCAGCGTTTGACTTTCCTTACTTAGGTGTAGCTCCACGTCCTTTCAAAAAACCTTCAAGTCCAAAGTAGGAAACCTATTCAAAAAATGGATAAAAATAAACGACCCTCGGTGTTTTTATTCAAAAGAATAACAGCTCAAAGTATGTTCTCCCTAAAATTTCAACACCTGTCCGTCATAAAGAGAGTGAACCTCTTAATTATTTCCGAACAGAATCGGAAACGATTGAGAGATAGCTCATTGAAGGAAGTAGTTGACACATTGATATAGAAAAATCCGTTGGAAGCTATTCTTCTACTATGGAAGTAAATACAAGGAAAGGAAAGCTTTAGCCTATAAATAAAGCCCGTCGACTTCTCTTTGCTTCTAGGAGCAAAGCTGGGACTAACGGAAAAAAGGCAAAAACCAATCAGGATATAGCAATTATTGATGTTAAGCTTCCTTTTGGCATCAAACTCTTTTGTGTATGCGACGGGCACGGGCTCTACGGCCATATTGTTTCTGCCTTTATCAAAGCTAACTTGCTCAGTATATTATATCGTAAATGAAGAGAAAACCTAAATAGTTCCATGAAAAAACTTCAAAAAGCTCCTAGCTGCGAATAACTCAAATAAATTATCAGAAATGATCTTTTGAAGACCAATAAGCACCTTCTTGAAAGTGAGATCAATACTGAATTGAGCGGTTCTACAGTCGTAGCCATTGCTGTCTTCAATAATAAAATCATCAGCTTCAATGTTGGGGATTCACGAGCAATAAAGGCAAAGTGTATAGTCAAATAGAAAAGTGTTTCTTCAAAGTAAAATGAAATCACGCCAGTCAAATAGTATTTTGGAGCAAAAATCGAAGCTGCTTCTCAGTGGTAAACGCAAGCCCTAACTATTGATCAAAAGCCTGATCGTTCTGATGAGGCTTAGAGAGTCATGGCGAACGGAGGAAGAATTTTCAGTCAAAAAAATGATAAAGGATAATCATTGGGGCCTCTAAGAGTTTGGATGAAAGATATGATGATGCCAGGGTTGGCAATGACAAGATCTTTTGGTGACAAAGCAGGTCTTAAAGCTGGTACATCAGATGAACCTGAAATATTAGAGTTTGATCTCAACGAAGATGATAAATTTATTATAGTCGCTTCAGATGGAGTCTGGGAGTATATGGAAAATTAAGAGGTAGTTGATCTGGTGGCTCCGTATTATCTAAAGGGAGAATTAGACTTGGCATGTGAAAGTGTGCTAAGAGTGGCCAGCGAAATATGGAATAATGTCAGCCTATCAAGAGACGACATAACGGTGATTGTTGTGAGCCTACATGAGCCCTCAAATAATATTTGAGGTTTTCTTGACATTTATAATAATTGATTGCGCCTTTAATGCAAGAAGTTTCTAGCGGGTTTGATATATCCCAATGCCTATCAACGATGAGCCTCGAGCCTAGAGAAACAGGACTCTTAAACATAATGCCAATGAAATGGTATTCATCTCAGTGTTCAATTGGTCAATAGTTCAAACACATTTACTCATCAAGGTTGGATCAGATGACTCATAACTTTGGATAAATCAAAGAGAGGAAAATCGATCCTATTTCTCAAATCTCAGAAGATAATTAAACCTATTGCGTCAGAGGCATCGTGAAAAGATTGGAAGTAGAACGTGTGAGAGCTTTTGAGAAAGGATTTGAGAGCAAATACGCAGGATAAAAAGCAATTTACAGTGCAAAAGATGAACTGGAAATTGAAGACAAAACAGGAAAGATAAAGCTCCATATTAGCAGATAAACTATTGGAAATTTCATGCGAAAACAAGTGACTCAGCAAGACCTACCATATGGAGTCTGCTTAATTGTACTGGGAATATTCAAAAAAAGAATCAATAAATTTATCGCCAAATAGCTTTACTTTCCATAAGTGAGAATGTGCCGATAACCTCCGAAAGATATATCAAACAAGAAGGTCCTCGTTGTTTCATAGCCTTCTCAAGAGCTGTGCTATCATATTCGAGATATTGTTCTGAATGGGATTAGTGCCTCCTTAGGAATTACTGCTGTCATTATGATCGGAGGTTTAAAGATGACAGTTGAATAAATCAAATGGATTGCATCATTCGTTTCCGATATTAAGGAAAAAATAGATGTTTTTCTTCAACCATCATCAGGAGAAGAAAGAAATAGACTATTTCCGTTGAGGCCTTACAATAAGCTGTTTTTCCTCAAGCAACATGAAGAAGTTGGGCTGTGTTCAAATCCCCAGCTGTTCGATGCCAAAAATGGTCTTAGAATGCATGTAAGCTGTGGATAAAATGTCAAGGATTTGATTAAGAATAGTGCTTTAGTCAAGAACGAGCTAGACGCCTTGGAAATGATGCTTCGCTTTAGGCACTATTGCCCAACTTCTCCATTTAGTCTGAAAACTGAGCCATTCCTAGAGGACTACTTAGTAGTTCAAGATGTACCAAATGTGATGGTTACTGGTAAAGCGCTCGATTTTGATTTCAGAACAGTCCAAGTGGAACAAGGGAAGGTTTTACTCGTTTCTATTCCTGCTAACACCATGGCCTTAGTGTATCTTGACGGTTCTTTTGCCAAGATAATGACCTGAATGATTGATAGGAATATATGAATGCTACTGAAGTTCAGCAAATTCAAATCAGTTTTTATATTAGATTGGATTTTTAGCAATATTAATTATAGATGGAAGAAGGTTGCTTATCGTGTCTACCCTCTAAGAAAAAAAGAGCCTCACAGCAAATTACTATTGGCAGTTCTGTTATCCCTATCTATGTTATAACACAATCTTTCCTCTCTCCAAGTCTGCCAGCCCTTCAATAATTCCTGTAAACACACAACATTTTGCATTCCTTTCAAGACTAAAAAAATGTCCTTAAAAAGATGCCTAAAACATATCAGGATCGTTTCTTCATCGTTTTGAATGATTTAGAAAACAGCTCCTGTCTTTCTGGGGAATTCGAAAACATTACTTGTGAGTTCGTTACTTACTCTGAGGCAAGCAAAACGGCCATACTGAACAGATATAAAGCTTTCACACAGGAGGTATAAAAAATGGGAAGCTCTGCTGCAAAAAAAACGTAATCGAATGATACTGGGGAATCTAGTTGTGCGAAAGGTAGTTAAGAAGAGGGGCAAAGCGAATAGACTAGGTCGAAAATTATACTGAAATGTGTGAGTAAGATCAAGCACAGTTACAAATCAGGATGGCCAAAACGTTTATTCATTTACAGCAACAAAAACGATGATGTGAGATTTGAGCAGTATATTGACACTCTCAAGGGCCGTTAGTTCAAAGATACAGTATTTATCGAACATATCTAAGAATATCTGAAATAGCTTCCTAATAAATAGGATCAACTTTTCGCAATCCTCATGAGCCAGTATAGTGCTCTCAACCTTCGAATGTATTTCAAAAAATCAGATTAAATTTTATTGCTCGCCGAAAATCCAGAAGAGTGCATGCCACTCCTCAGGGGAAAAGTTACTTACTTGACGGCATTGACTTAGACCATGGACGCATTCTTGAAAAAGGAGTATGATATGAAGATAAACAAATAGTCAGATTGTAAAGAGCAAAAAGCCTAAAGAAGATAGTCTAGTGTATCTGAAAAGAATTCCTTTAATGAAAAAGCAGCATACTAAAATTTATCTTTGAGAAGGAGTAAGCAACATGAGGAGGACAGATGTTTGTAATCAGTTCTAAACTACAAAATAACTCCCCAAATTTCTCTTGTAAATTAGTTGAGCAAATAATTAAGGCTCTAGTCAAACATCATTGCTGTCAGCATTGCCCCTTAAATCAGCGGTTCTATTGGTCCTGAAGTAGAGAACAAAATTCAATAAAAACAATAATTAAGAGAACCAGTAATATTTTAAAAACAGGGAATAGGAAAAAGCTCACCTTTGCAGGTCGTTCACATGTAAAGAGTTTCAGTGCTCAATATTTCTCACCATTCAAGTGAAAGTGAAGAGGTTTCTATGTTTGATGAAATATCGAATGTTGATCGGCAAGAGGGTAGTAGAGATTGGCAATTTTCAAGAGGAAGTATGAAGGAAAATGTGAAAGAAAGCGAGGAATATGGGCGAAGTAGTAATGCGTCAAGCAGCTATTCCAGCAAATATTCTAGAAATTCCAGAATATTTGATCGTGCCCGTGAAAGAGCAAAAGTCAAAAGAAAAATCAATTTTGGTAACATGTGACATATTTTCACTTTCATATCTATTTAATAAATCTTATTTTTATCAAGCAAATAGCTGGAATAATGAATTGAACTCTGAAATCATGAAAACAATATGATCCCTGAAAGTAGCTCTGATAGCAAAAGACTAAGCAGCTCAAAGGTAAAGCTCGAAAGTAATGATTCTCTCAGATATTCGATGGCAAAGTCTCAGGTAAAACTTGAGGATTCTGATGCCCAAATCGATGATATATTTGCTCTGGAAATGTCCAAGTCCCATGCCTCAAAATACGAGACCAAGAAAGAAGAAGAGGGCTTGATGAAGTAAGAAACAATAAATTCGAATAGGCAAGTCAGCAGACTGATAACTTGCGAAAGCAATAAACTCAAAAAGAGAGTTATCGTAAATTCAAGATATGAGAATCC
>Ga0100385_1004036_pt1 | contig 12787 bp, 9 predicted proteins | sample CryGeymeta201509_FD_81543 | JGI IMG/M metagenome (GOLD analysis project Ga0100385, IMG submission 81543) | Groundwater microbial communities from Crystal Geyser aquifers in Utah, USA - Crystal Geyser metaG 2015-09 | ecosystem: Environmental > Aquatic > Deep subsurface > Groundwater | place: USA... | reverse complement strand
TCGCCTCTGCGCCGCGCCTGCCGCGCGAGCATGATCTCGGCTTCGGCGCCGACGGACTCGCTGATGCCCTGGGCCGCGCGCTGGGCGAAGCGGGCCGCGCCCGGCTCGTCGCCCGCACGGGTGAGCACTCGCGCCATGGCCAGCTCATCCTCGGGTGCGTCGAAGTCGCGGCGCTCGCGCGCGAAGGCCGAGAGCCGTCCCAGCAGCGCCGCGAGCGCCACCAGATCGTCCTGATTGTGCCGGACGACGTCGGCCATCTCACCCTGATCGCGGCCCTTCAAGAAGTCGAAGAAGACGCGCGGGATCAAGGCTCCGTCGATGTCACCAACGCGCGCGTAGCCGAGCAGCTCGCGCTCCATGTCCTGAAGACGCGTGCGACCCAGGCGCGGCTTGAACAGCCGACGCGAGGCGTAGAGCAGATCGAGGTGAGGCGGCAGCTTGGGCAGCGGCACGCGCGCCAGGACGAAGCGCGTGCGCAGGAGCGGCCAGTCGAAGCTCTTGCCGTTGTAGCTGACCACCATCGACGACGCGGCGATGCGCTCGGCCAGGAGCGAGAGCATGGGCGCCTCTTCGCCCAGACGACACAGGAGGCATTGCTCCACCAAGAGTTCGGCGCCGTCGAAGCGCGCGAAGCCCACGAGGAACGGAATGGTGCCCGCGCCGCCCGCCAGGCCCGTGGTCTCCGTGTCGACGTAGAGCGCGCGCGCGACGTCGAGGTCGCGGAACGCCGGATCGAGGGCGATGCTGGCGATGGCGTGGGAGGACGCGCCGCGCCCCGCCTCCACTTCCGCGTCGCCATGACGCGCGTCGGCATCGTAGCGTCGCTCCACGATCTGAATCGAACCGTGGGCCGTCTGGCGTCGCTCGCCAGGCACGGGCGCGGGCTCCGTGCGCACGACCTCGCGCCGACCATGACGCGCCTCCATCTGCTTCAAGGTCGCACGGAGCTGACCGAGCACGGCGCTCTTCTGCTCCTCGGGAGGCGACGCGGCAGGCGACGCGGGATCCGGCGTCGGCGCAATCTCGGCGCGCGCAGCCTCCAGACGCTTCAAGTTGCGACGCAAGCTCATCGCAACAGCCTAGCGTCCGGCGCGAGCAGGGGACGAGCCGGGGTCGAACGTCTGCGCCATGGACGCTTCAATGCAGCGAGGGAACGGCGAGGGCCTTCAAGATGCGCAAGAGACGCGCGCGACGCCCGTAGCTGGCCAGGGGCTGCGCCACGTCCTGGGCGCCACCCGGCACCAGCGATCCCGCTGCCAGCATCGAGGGCATCTCTCCCACGGGCGGGCCGATGCACGCGGGGCAGCCGTCGTCGCAGGGGCAGCTCACCACCAACGCGCTGGCGTTGCGCAAGAGCGCCTCACGCTCCTCGTACAGACGCGGCGCCAAGCCGATGCCGCCTGGCACGGAGTCGTAGAGGAAGAGGGTCGGGTCGAAGCCGGGTCCCCCACCCTTCTTCGGCGGGCCACCCTCTTCGTCGCGATCCCCGAGCGCGCGTCCGAGGTCGCGCAGATCGACCATCAAGCCCACGGCCGCCACCAGCTGCATGGCCTTGCCCAGGCCACGCAGCGCGTCGATCACCAGGGCGCGCGGCTCCTCCAGGGAGCGCACGAAGTCCTCGGGGAAGGTCAGCCAGTAGCCGCTGGTGTGCATCTGGATCTCGGGCAGGTGCACGTCGCCATAGCCCACGTTCTCGTGCGTGTGGAACTTGATCTTCTTGTAGCCCACGACCTTCGAGACGACGCTCACCTCGCCCAGCCCGGCGGTCAGGCTCGCGCCCGGGAGTGCCAGCTGCGCGGACTCGTCCTCGGCGATCACGGCCACGCGCGTATGCGTCATGGCGGTGGTGTAGTAGTCGGGCGCGACCTTGCGCACGAAGGCCTTGTGGTTCTCGTAGTCGAGGCGCTCGACCTGATACTGCGCGCCGTCGTCCTGATAGATGGCCTGCTCGTGCAGCATGGTGTGGGCGCTGTGCCAATCCATCTCCGCCAAGGTGATGTCCTGATCCACCTCGATGATCACAAAGTTGTCCCAGCTCGCGCTGCGCAGGGAGACGTCGGCCGCGGGGTAGGACTCGGCGGCCCAATGCCACGTCTTCACCCCGGAGGGTGAAGTGCCCACGTGCAAGAGCTCGCCTCGGGCCAGAAAGTCCAGCGCCTCGCCCGCGCTCTCGGGATCGAGATCGCCGAAGCGCTCACCCTCCTCGAAGGGCAGCTCGAAGGCCGCGCACTTCAGGTGCATCAGCAGGATCTCGACGTTGTCGGGATCGATGCGAGCCTCCTCCACGGGACCCTCGAGCAGCCTGCGCGGCGCGGCGGCGAAGTACTGATCCACCGGCGCGCTCGAGGTGACGAGCACGCTCAGGGACTGGCCCGAGCGTCGACCGGCGCGACCGAAGCGCTGCCATGTGCCGGCCAGCGTGCCCGGGTAGCCCGCGCATACGACGGCGTCGAGGGCGCCGATGTCGATGCCCAGCTCGAGCGCGCTGGTGGCGACGACGCAGCGCACGGATCCGTCGCGCAGACCGGCCTCGATCGCTCTGCGCGCCTTGGGCAGGTAGCCGCCGCGGTAGGCCTTGATGGCCTCGGCGGGGACCTTCTCCTTGGCCAGGCGATCGCGCAGGTACTTGAGCATCACCTCGACCGTGCTGCGGCTGTTGCCGAAGACCAGCGTGGGCACGCCATGGGAGACGAGATCCGCGGCGATGCGCACGGCGCGCTTCACGTAGCTGCCACGGATGCCGAGCTCGGCGTTCACCACGGGAGGGTTGTGCACGAGCACGCGACGACTGCCCGCTGGCGCGCCGCTCTTGTCCACCAGGGCGACGTCTCGCCCCACGATGCGCGAGGCATGCTCGCGCGGGTTTCCGATCGTGGCCGACGACAGCAAGTAGATGGGCGCGGCGCCGTGGAAGCGCGCGATGCGATCGAGGCGGCGGATCACGTTGGCCAGGTGCGAGCCGAAGACGCCACGATAGGAGTGCAGCTCGTCGATCACGACGAAGCGCAGATCCGCGAAGAAACGCGCCCAATTCGCGTGATGCGGCAGGATGCCGGCGTGGAGCATGTCCGGGTTGGTGAGCAACAGGCCCGTGCGCTCGCGGGCTGCACGTCGCGCGTCTCCGGGGGTGTCGCCGTCGTAGGTGATGGCGCCATGGGCGAGCCCGGCGTCGCGCGCGAAGGACGAGAGGGACGCCTCCTGATCCCGCGACAGCGCCTTGGTGGGAAACAGGAAGAGCGCGCGTGCGCCCGGCTCCGAGGCCAGGCGATCGAGGATGGGCAGGTTGTAGCAGAGGCTCTTGCCCGAAGCGGTCGGCGTCGCCACCACCACGTCACGCCCCGCGCGCGCCAGCTCGTAGGCCTCGGCCTGATGCGAGTACACCTGCTCGATGCCGCGCATGGCGAGAGCCTTGCGCGGGCCTTCACCGAGGGATTCAGGCAGATCCACCAACTCCGCGGGCGTCGGCGCGAGCGTCTCGTCGAGCTCCATGCGACCGAGCTGTCCGCGTTGCTCCCAAAGCTCGAGCACCGCCGCGATGCCGCGTGGCTGCTTCCAATCGTGCACGCGTCCCTCGAGGAGAGAGTGGCCTTTTTGTGCTGTGCTCATGCTCTACCTGTGGGGTCCGAAGGCGTCGACACCTGTGCCCATGTACAGCACTGTACATATGAGTCGTCGCGAGTCCAGCTCAGCGTCATCCAGCCGGACAGACCAGGGATGAGCCTTTCCAACGGAGTCTCCGGTGCTACAGAGGCGGGCATGAACTCACGCGCACGCTCTCTCCTGCTCCTCCTTCCCCTCCTCGCCGCCTGCGATCGCGGGCCCGAGATCCCGCCCAACGCCGAGGCTCCGAGCGGTCCGGTGGCGGCGCCTCGCGCGATGCCCGGCGTGATGCCTGGCGCCATGCCCGGCAGCGCGCAGGCCATGCCCGCCGGCCATCCGACCACCGGAGCCATGCCCGGCGCTGGCGCCATGCCCGGCGGCCCCGAGATCGTGGCGCCCCCGCGACCCACGCTCGATCCCGCGAACCCAGTGCTGGCCGGCGTCGCCTGGTCCGCCGCAGACGGCCTGACCTGGCGTACGCCCAGCAACAACATGCGCGCCGCCGAGTATGTGGCGACGGGGCCCGCCGGCGAAGCCGAGCTCACGGTCTACTTCTTCCCCGGCATGGGTGGATCCATCGACGACAACGTGCAGCGCTGGGTCGGCCAGTTCGTGGGCGCGGACGGTCAGCCCCTGACCGGCGTGCAGGGCGAGCCCGTGACGCTCGCGGGCCTGAGCGGGGTCAAGCTGGACGTCAGCGGGACCTACGGCGGCATGGGAGGTGGCGGAACGCCGAACCAGCGCCTGCTCGGCCTGATCGTGCAAGCGCCCACGGGCCCCGTCTTCTTCAAGTTCGTCGGCCCCGCCGCGACCGTCGCCGCCGCCCAGCCGGCCTTCAACGAGCTCGTGAACTCGATCCATCCGGCGAGCTGACGCTCAGCCCGCGAGCAGGCCGCCGTCCACGGGCAAGGAGACGCCGGTGACGAAGCTGGCGTCGAGCAGGTAGAGGGCGGCCTCCGCCACCTCCATGGGTCGTCCCAGACGCCCCAGGGGGTGAAGGCGTCGCAGCTGCTCGAGCTCTGCCTCGGTCTGTTTCGGATCGCTGCCCGGCCTGGACGCGCGGATCATGTCGGTGTCGATCACGCCGGGGCAGACGGCGTTGACGCGGATGCCGCGAGGCGCGAGCTCGAGGGCGAGGCCACGGACGCAGGCCTCGAGCCCCGCCTTGCTGATGGCGTAGGCCAAGGTGTGGGGCGCCGCGCGCCGCGCGAGCGTGCTCGTGATGGCCACGATGGATCCGCCCGCGCCCATGGCCTCTGCCGCCTGCTGAGCGAGCATGGTCGGCGCCAGCAGGTTCACCTCGAGCTGCTCACGGAGCGCGTCTTCCTCGACCTGGGGGACCGCCTGGTAGTGCACGACGCCCGCGGCGGAGACGAAGCCGTCGAGTCCGCCCAGGGCTTCGACGGCGCGGGGCACGATCTCGGGGCGAGCGGCGCGGTCGGCCAGATCGCAGACCAAGATGGTGACGCGCGCGGGCGCCTCGGCGGACAGGCTGAGCAGCGGATCGGCGTCGCGTCCGACCACGGCCAAGGTGGCGCCACGCAGGAGCAGCTCCTGGGCGATGGCGCGGCCGATGCCACGGCTCGCGCCGGTGACGAGCACGCGACCCGCGCTGGGCGGACCCTCCACGGCTGACACTTCGGAGCTCATAGCATCCCCGCCATCGGTCCCCAGGGTGGCTCCGGCGGCACGTCCGCCGGCTCGCCTTCGACCGCGACCTCGTCGTCCGGATCGAAGCGCGGCGCGTCGACGCACAGGATGCCTTGATGCTGCTCCGTCCGGTTCTCCCAGATGTGGGCGGCGCCACGCGGCCAGCGTCGCACCGTGCCCTGGGCGACGGGCTCGCCCTGACAGCGCAGGCCCGGCGTGAGCACGAACTCCGCCTCGCGCATGGTGCGATGCACATGCAGCGGGATCACGCCTCCGGGCGCGAGGAAGAGGCGATAGATGCCCGCGTCTCGCGTCTCGTCGACCACGTCGACGAAGCCCCAGGGCTTGGTCTCACGCACGAGCTCGACCTCGTCCGCGCTGCGCGTGATCTCGAGCGAGGGCATGGCGAAGCCGCTCAAGGCGCCAGGCTTGTCCAGACGCACGCGCACGCGCTCGAGCTGCGCCCTGCCCTCGTCGGGCGCGGGCGGCGAGAGCAGAAAACGCGCGAGGCTGTGGGCCGCGGTCTCGAGCAGGCGAAAGCGCGCGCTGCGCAGCAGGAAGACCACCTGAGCCGCGACGGCGGCGTAGTCGATGGTGCGGCTGACGCGCTCACTGCGCGCGGCTTCGCGTGTGTCGAGGAAGAGCTCGAGGCTGACGCGCAGGGGTTGGGACGAGTGACGCTCGTGCGGATACATGCCGACGACGCACGCGACCTCGAGCCCTTCGATGCGCAGGCTGTCGAGCGAGGGGCTCAAGGAACCGGGACCTCGAGCCAGCTGCCGATCGTCGTGGGCGCCGTGGGGCTGTCCTCAGGCAGGCTCTGGTTGGAGAAGTCGTTGCCCATGGCGTTGCCCAGGCGAACGAAGACGCCGAGGCTGCTGCCGCTGACGGCGCCCAGCGTGGTGAGGGGGATGCGCGTCTCGCACGCGTTCGCGGAGCACACGCCGGGTGCGTCTGCCGAGCTGATCCAGGCGAAGTCGGCGATGTTCGAGGCGATGTCGCGCCAGCCGAAGGCGTCGTCGAAGCCGAAGCCCGAGTGGCTCATGACGCGCGTGCCGAAGGCGAAGTCGGCCTTGAACGCGGCCGGCGCGACCAGCGTGGAGGAGACGGCGTTGTCGAGGTTGCCCGTGGTATCCGTCAGCGTGTTCATGTCGGAGATGCCGCCGGCCGCGCCGAGGTGCGCGTCCACGTAGGCGATCATGCCGTTGGTCACCTCCATCTGGCCTTCGATGGCGAGATAGAGCTGCTCGCCGACGACAGCGGCCCGCAGCGTGTCGAGGTGATTCAGGCCCACGCCCCAATCCGTGGCGATGGTGTCGTGCGCGACGACCGCGCCCGTCCACTCGGCGTCCGTGACCGTGCCATCGAGGGTGATGCTGAAGGTGCCCGCGTCCTCGCCCGAATCGACGACGCCGGTGTCGGCCGTGCCCGAGTCCACGATCCCGGTGTCGGCGCTAGCCGAATCGCTGGTCCCGGAGTCGGCCGGACCCGAGTCGGCCGGACCCGAGTCCAGGTCGCCCGAGTCGGTCACCGCCGAGTCCGTGGCGCCGGAGTCGATGGCGCTCGAGTCCGCTGCGCCGGAGTCCGTCACACTCGAGTCCCCGGGCGCGGCGGCGTCATGAAAGCCCGAAGGCCCGCCAGCGGCGCAGCCGAAAGCGAGACAAGCGAAGAGCGAGAGCGGCGAGACATGACGGAACAAGAGTGGCCTCCTCGAGACATGAGCGCGGGGATGGGGCCGCGGTCGGGGGATTGTAGCGCGTTTGGCGGAGACTCGAGCCCAGGGATGGATCTCGCCCCCGGCGAGACGCCAAGCCGCGCTTTGCGCTGCGATCTAGTGTGCTTCCGGCGGCGTGGGCGCCACGCATTGCCCGTCGCTGGCCACACGCCGTTGCAGCGCGTCGAGCTGCTGCGTGAGCGCGTCGATCTGCCGCTGCTGCGCCTGCGTCGTCGCCAGGAGCATGCTGGTGTAGCCGTAGAGATCGACCATGCGCGCCTCGGGATCCTCGGCGTAGCTGCCCGGCTGATCCTCGAGGATGAAGCCGAGGTGCGTGCGCCCGCGCAGCGCGGGATCGATGTACTCCCAGGTCGCGAGGCGCGTGCGCCGGACCTGCGCGGCCACGGCGTCGGCCTCGGCCGTGCTCAGGTAGTGGATGTCACGCTTGGCGCGGCGCGCGGACACCGGGCAACCGCCGGGCGAGCTGCTCGAGACCCACACGCCGTCCGTGCAGGTGCGCGACATGCCCGAAGCGCAGCCGTAGATGCACATCTGCGCGGGCTTGTCGCAGGCGTCGCCCAGGCGCGGGATGGCGGCCGGGCACTGGGGGTCCGCGTTGGGCGCGTCGCAATGCCAGACGGTCGGGCCGCTGCACATCACGGCCGGTCCGTCCGTGCAGTTGGTGCATTGGCAGGCGAGTCCGTCGTAGTCGCAGTAGGCGCCATCGGGCGTGCAGTCCGCGCCCGACGCGGCCTCGCGCGTGTCCGGACAGGTCACGGGCGGAAGCGTGGAGCAGCTCGGCGTGTCGATCGTCCATTGCGCCGACGTGCAGGTGGCCACGGGTCGGCACTCGACGCGCGGGTCATCGCCGTAGCCACAGGCGAGGCCCTCACGCGTGCAGGCGTCGCCCTCGGAGGGCTGCGCGACGGGACAGGGCGAGACGGCGCCGGAGTCCACGGACGAGTCGGTCGAGCCCGAATCGACGGACGAGTCGACCGGACCCGAGTCGTGTCCACCCGAGTCCGCGCTCCCGGTGTCCGCCGTTCCCGTGTCGTGTGTGCCCGAGTCCGCGGGCGTCGAGTCGTCTCCGCAGGCTCCGAGCGCGAGGGAGAACAGGACGCAGAGACCCAACCTGCCGGCCGCCGGCGTGGGCGACCCCAACGAAGCTGTCATGGAGTACCTCCGCGCGCAGCATAGCGCCGCGCCACGCGCATGACATCTCGGACGCAGCCAGTGCTCCCGTAGGCCAGGCCGGTCGTGCTATGAACTCGGCGTGACGAGCCAGAGCAAGGCGGCCCCGGGGGACGCGGACGCGAACCAGGCCCCGGGAGAACCGCCCGCGCCCGGCGTCGTCGACCGCCTCGCCGACGGCCTCTTCCAGCTCGTGCTCTCGCCCTTCGTGGAAATAGGCGCGCTCTTCACCGTGCTCTGGCAGACGCTGGTCCAGGCCGTGCGCCCGCCCTATCGCGTTCGCCTGCTGTTGGCGTCGGCCGAATTCATCGGCGTCGGCTCCATCTTCCTGGTGTCGCTCACGGCCTTCTTCATCGGCGCCGTGCTCAGCCTGCAGCTGGTCGACGGCTTCCGCGACTTCGGCGCCCAGAGCCAGACCGGTGCCGTGGTCGGCCTGGGCATGGCGCGCGAGCTCGCGCCCGTGTTCACGGCGCTGATGGTCTCGAGCCGCGCCGGCAGCGCGATCACGACCGAGCTCGGCTCGATGCGCGTGTCGAGCCAGATCGACGCCCTGGTCACCATGGCCGTGAACCCGATCCAGTACCTGGTGGTGCCGCGCGTGCTGGCCGGCCTGGTCACCGTGCCCATCCTGACCCTGGTCTTCGACGTGGTCGGCATGTTCGGCGCCTACCTCGTGGGCGTGCACCTGATGGGCCTCGACCCGGGCGTCTTCATGGAGCGCATGCGCTGGCTGGTGGATTGGGACGACGTGCGGCAGGGCCTGATCAAGGCCGCCATCTTCGGCTTCACCATCGCGCTCGTCGCCTGTCGTCAGGGCTTCCACGCCTCGGGCGGCGCCGCGGGCGTCGGCCAAGCCACCAACCGCTCCGTGGTTCAGAACGCCATCGCGATCCTGGCGCTGGACTACGTCGTGACGGCGGTGGTCATCGGGCAGGGCCTGTGAAGCGCCTCTTCGGCGGCATGGGCCAGGCGTCGACGCCGGTCGAGACTCCAGAGGCGCGCGCGGACGCGGTTCAGATCCGCATCCAGGACCTGCACAAGAGCTACGGCACCCACGAGGTGCTGAAGGGGCTCAGCTTCGACATCCGGCGCAGGAAGGTGAACCACATCATCGGCCCCTCGGGCTCGGGCAAGACCGTGTTGATGCGTCAGCTCGTACGCCTCGAGTCGCCTGACTCGGGTCAGATCCTGGTCGACGGCGTCGACTGGGCGACTCTGCACGGCCTTACGCTGGACCGCATGCGCATCAAGTTCGGCATGGTCTTCCAGATGTCCGCGCTCTTCGACTCGATGACCGTGTTCGAGAACGTGGCCTTCCCGTTGGTCGAACACACCAGCATGAGCAAGCAGGAGATCCGCGAGCGCGTCATGGACAGGCTCGGGATCCTCGGCGTGGCAGCGGCCGCCAACAAGTCTCCGGCGGAGCTCAGCGGCGGCATGCAGAAGCGCGTGGCCGTGGCGCGCGCGCTGGTGCGCGAGAGTGAGGTCTTGATCTACGACGAGCCCACGACGGGCCTCGATCCGCTCACGACCCAGACCGTAGACGAGCTCATCCTGGAGACGGGCGAGCGCTTCGGTGTGACCTCCATCGTGATCAGTCACGACATGGCCAGCGTCTTCCGCATCGCGGACCGCATCACCTTCCTCAACTTTGGTCGCGTCGAGGCCACGGGTACGCCCGCGGAGCTGCTCGAGACCCTCGAGCCGGCCACCCTCGCCTTCATCAAGGCCTCGGGCGTGAGCCAAGACATCCTCGACGAGCGCAGCCGAAACGGCTGAGAGAGAGCCCCGCGATGCGACAGCACCCCATCGGCTCACGACGCTTCACCCTCCGGTCGAGGGCGTGGCTCGTCCCGCTCTTGTCGCTCGGGCTGGGCGCCTGCGGGGGCGGCCCCACGGCTCAGGACTACGCGCTCGTCGACGGCACGCACATTCATGTGGGCGCGGACGGATCCATGGGCATCACGCGCCATGGCGCGACGCTGCTGCGCACGGACGGCCCCATCGAGGCCTCGAGCTATGGCGAGGTCGTGCGCGGGACGGCGGGCTTCTACCGCTTCATCCGCGAAGGCGAAGTGCGCCAGGCCGTGGACCAGTTCGTAGGCAGCGAACAGACGGCCGAGGGCGTCACGCTCCACTTCCGCGGAGACGGCGCCGCCGAGGCGACGGTGAAAGTCTCCGTCGACCGAGCCGAGGTGGCGACCCGGGTCGAGCTTTCGATCACGGGCGTGCCGGAGCTGGAGGCGACGTCCCTCGGACTCGGCTGCGATGCGGACGCGAGCTTCCTGGGCTTCGGCGCCCAGTACGACACCACGGATCAACGAGGTCGCGCCTTCTCGCTCTGGTCGCAAGAGCAGGGCCTCGGACGCACCGGCGGCGAGCCTGCACCGGTGTTCGTGGGCAACGCGCACACGACCTACCTGCCCATGCCCTACTGGCTCGACGCGCGCGGCTTCGGCGTGGTCGTCGATACCTCGGCGCGCGTGGACGTGGACCTGTGCGCGAGCGATCCCGAGCGCTCCCGCGTCGAGGTCGAACACGGCCAGTCGCTGGCGCTGATCCTGCTGCACGGCCCTTCACCCGCTGAGGTGATCGAGCATGTCGGTGACCTCTACGGTCGACCGGCGGCGCCGCCGAGCTGGGCCTGGGGTCCGTGGCTAGCCATCCAGGGTGGGCGCGACGCCGTGCTCGCGGAAGCCGACGCGCTCGAGGCGGCGAGCGTCCCGACCACGGCGCTCTGGGCACAGGATTGGGTCGGTCGTCGCGACTTCGGCACGGGCAACGTGGGCGTGAAGTATCGCTGGGTGGCGGACCTCGACCTCTACCCCGATCTCGGCGGCATGGTGGATTTGCTGCACGCGCGCGGGCTGCGCTTCTTGGGCTACGCCAACCCCTTCGTGCCCACGACCCTCGACCACTACGACGAGATGCGTGCCATGGGGCTCTTGGCCCTGGGCGCGGACGGTGAGCCCGCGCTGGTCTCTTCGCCCAACGGCCCCGCGGCCATGCCGGACCTGACGAATCCCGCCACGCGCACCTACGTCGAGGGCTTCCTCAGCGCGATGGAGCACGACTACGGCATGGACGGCTGGATGGTCGACTTCGGCGAGTGGTTACCGACGGACGCCACGCTCAGCGACGGCTCGGACGCCATGCTCCAGCACAACCTCTATCCGAGCGAGTGGCATCGACTCAGCCGTGAGGTGATGGACAGCGCGCGCCCCGACGGCGACTACGCGCTCTTCAGTCGCTCGGGTTGGACGGGCGAGCAAGGCGTGGCGCAGATCGTCTGGATCGGCGATCAGGAGGCGAACTTCCTGCCCGGCGACGGCCTGCCCACGGTGCTGCCGGCCATGCTGAACCTCGGGCTCTCCGGCATCCCCTTCGTGACCCACGACATCGCGGGCTTCAGCGGCGGACCGAGCACGAAGGAACTCTACGAGCGCTGGACCGAGCTCGGCGCCTTCACGCCCACCCTGCGCACGCACGAGGGCCTGCGTCGCGACGAGAACTGGAACTGGGACACGGACGCCGAGACGACGGCGCACTTCCGGCGCTTCGCGCGCATCCATCAGGCGCTCGTGCCGGAGTTGGACGCGTTGGCGGCGGAGGCAGCGCGCACCTCGATGCCCATGCTGCGCCACCTGCTGCTGGTCTTCCCCGACGACGCCGAGTCCGCGCACATCGACGACGAGGCCATGCTCGGGAATACGCTCCTGATCGCGCCCGTGGTGGAAGAGGGCGCCACGACGCGCAGCGTCTACCTGCCACCGGGCAGTTGGTTCCACGTCTTCACCGGCGAGCGCTACGAGGGCGGACAGCGCATCATGGTGCCCGCGCCCATCGGCACGCCACCCGTCTTCTCCCTCGGCGTCGACCGGCCGGAGCTGCGCGCCATCGACTGAGACGAACCCAGGGGGCGCCCTCTAGGGGGAGAGCTGCAAGCGCAAGCGGCTGGCGTCGGGGGCGACCTCGGAGTCGTCGTGAATGCGGCTGAGCTCGCGGCGTGCTTCGCGGTTCTTGCCCTGGTTCATCAGCGAGACACCGAGGTTGTAGCGCGCGTCGTCGCGCTCGGGGTCTTCAGCGATGACTTCGCGAAAGCGAGCCTCGGCGGCGGGCCAATCCTCGGCCTGCGCCGCGACCACGCCGACCTGGAAGGCGGTGTTGGAAGTGGAGTTCAGCTCCAGGTAGAGCCCGAGGCCGAAGAGCGCGAGCAGACCGAACCCGGCCAGGACGGGGATCCAGGGCCTGGCCACATGCCCGCCGCGACCGAGATGAGCCGCGACCAGCGGCTTTTGCTCCTTGTACAGGCCCCAGGCCAGAGCGCCGGTGCCGCCACTGATGCCACCGTTCACGGCGGGGGAGTCGACGAAGTAGCCGATCAGCATGAAGGCCACCACCGCGCCCACCGCGAGCGCGGCCGTGCCCCGCGCCTTCTGCTCGTCTCCGAGCCGACGATGATTCGCCGCCGCCATCAGTCCGCCCACGAGGGATGAGAAGAAGAGGGTGCACCAGCCGATGGCCCGCGCGGAGAAGAGCTCGTACTCGGGTGCGGGGGAGGGATCGGCGTCCGCGTCCGCGTCGTCTTGCTCTTCCTCCTCCTCCTCCTTGTCCTCCTCCTCGTCTTCGTCT
>Ga0100385_1004034_pt1 | contig 12790 bp, 27 predicted proteins | sample CryGeymeta201509_FD_81543 | JGI IMG/M metagenome (GOLD analysis project Ga0100385, IMG submission 81543) | Groundwater microbial communities from Crystal Geyser aquifers in Utah, USA - Crystal Geyser metaG 2015-09 | ecosystem: Environmental > Aquatic > Deep subsurface > Groundwater | place: USA... | reverse complement strand
TTAAACATTGTTATTCTCCTTTATTCTATGTTTTTTTATAGTATATGTAATTTTTAGCCCTTTAAATTCCTATAGATTATCTTATGAATCTCATCACTCATATATTTTAATATATCATCTAAATCATCTTCTGATAAATCTAAACCGTTTCTTCCTTGGGATAATTGCCCTTTTACCATTTCTATACGGTCTCTAGATGGGGATATAATAATCTCTTTTTTATTATTCTTATAATATATACCATCAATAAATTTACCTGTTTCTATTTGATTAGATTGAGATGGACGAGTTCTTTTATCTAATTTTCCTTTTTCTTTTTGTTTTTCACGATATTTAATTGTTGATTGTTTTAAAACTTTAAATTTTTTTAATTTATTTGTAGTATTATCAATACCATATCCATCTTGTATTCTTTTCTTTATTTCTTTGGTCAAAGTACGAGCAATATCCTTTAATAATAATCTATTATTAAGTGTTCTTTTAATATCTTTCTCAATATTAGAAAAATCTTTTAATAAATCCTTTAAATCTGCCATATTTTCTATTTCTCCTATAATTAAAGTAAAATTTACTTTAAATGGCCATTTGGGTTGTGCTTGGGGGGTGTTTAAAGTGTTTGGGCCACCGAACAAATGTAAGTGTCTTTAAACACCCCCTATATAGTAGTTATAATAATTAATCTATTAAATCTATAAGTCCTAATTCTAGAGCTTTCTTAGGTTTAACAAAATAATCCCCTTTCATCTCCTTTAATACTTTCTTCTTATTATCATCTGATAATCTTTCCACACATATATTATTAAACTTCTGGTCTAACTTTAACCTATACTGATGATATTTAATATAATCTTGGAATATAGCTGGTATTCCATCTTCTGTAACAGGTATTTCTAGTGTAATACTAGGCTTATGAAGCATAAGAACAGAATCTTTCTTCATTATCCTTTTTGTACCTGCTTGAAGAATAGGAATACATCCACTCATACAGTCTTTTAAAACAACTGTATTAACCTTTCTCGTTTTAGTTAGGTCTTTAACTATTTCATACATCTTATAGCTAACTGTAACAAATCCACCTGTAGAATTAATAAATATAGTTATTTCTTGATTAGGTTTAGTATTTTCTTCCATATATTGTATATCTTTATAGAATTTATTCATAGATGTAGAATCTAATGGCCCACGAATATATACTTTAGAATAGTCAATTTTCTTAACCATTTGAGCATATGTCTGTGGTTCATAACGATTATGAGCACAACTTGTAAGAATAAATAAAATTAGTATTAGTTTTTTCATTAAAATATCCTATTAAAATCATCTAGATTAATAACATCATCTTCATTAGACACATCTGTTACTTCATCTTCAAAACCTGCAAATAATCCTAATCCTAGAGCTTTTAACTGTGTAGGAGTAAGGCTTTCTGCCTCTCTGGAAAGATTCTCTTGTATTCTACTTAGTTGAGAATCTGGCTTTCTATAATTAGATAATATTCTATTTAAATCTTCTTTAGTTATACCCATAAAATCACGGGCTTTTTTTGGATTAGCATTAGGTTGTCCATAACTACCTATTCTGTTACCTTCAACCTTTCCCATTCCATCATAATCTTCTTTATATCCTATAGTAACAGAATTTAAAGAATTATCAAGTAATTCTAGGTTATTTAACATATCTCCTGTTTTAGTAAGGTTTACTCTAGCGGAATTCTTATCATCTTCATATTGGTCTGAATAATCAGCAAATGATTTATTCTTTTTATCCACATTTTCTTGCTTTGTTCTATAACGAATAAAATTTATGATTTCTTTTCCTATAGCAATTCTTTGCTCTTGGGTATATCCAGTTGGAATTTGAATAGTTACCTTTTGTTGAGCATATGCCATTATTCTTCACCTTTACTAAATTTATCAACCATTTCATTTTTAGAACTAGATACTTCTTTTCCATTACCTTTAACTTCTTGAGCTTGCTCTACTTCTACTGATGGTAATTGGAATTCCACTTTAACTTTAATTCTCTTTTCATCAAAATACTTTTTAGGTGTATCTTCATCTAATTCTGCTGGCTTATTCTTCATTAGCCAATTATGGTATTTAGCTATCTTATTCCATAACTCCTTTTCCGCTGTTTTATAATAATTTATTTGTCTTTTCTTATTCTCTAGAGTATCAGTACTTTCTATCATAAGAGATAGCCCTGATTTATCTGCTACTGCATCCTTTTTAACAGGACAGTCTTTTGTATACATATAATCTTCTACTTTAAATTTAACTAATTCTAGAATCTTATTAAGGTCTAGAGATGAAGCTAACTCTCCGAATTCTGGAACTACATCACTACCTTCTTCCCCTCTTAATTGAACTAAATCATCTGGATTTATAGATAGATTAGCTGGTAAGTCTTCTGGGCCATTAATAACATAACGAATAGGAAATGCTTGGAAATATCCTGCTACTGATGCATTAGTTAAATCAAATCCAGGGCCAATAGCTAGAGCCATAGAAGATGTATCTATTTCTGGTATAAGGTTATAGTCATCATAAGAGATATATACGAATGGAGCAAATCCTAAATCATTCTCTTCTGATCTTTCATTCTTAAAATCATATTGTGCTTTGTTTCTAGAAGAAGCTCCTCTATCATATACATCTGTAGCTAGGAATTCTTCATCTGTGTACATATAATATCTTTTAGCTTGGTTATATTGTCTTTTTTCTTGAAATGTAAGGTCTATATCATTTATTAATTTAACATAAACTTTAGGCTCATTTGGATCTTCTGGGTCATTAGTCCATACCCAAAATCTATCCATAGGAATAGTTCTTAATTTAATTCCGAATCCTTGCTTATAATATATCTCTATAAGTGAAGCTCTTAGAGCATTAGTTGCTTCATTATTTTTAGCTAGAGCTAGGTCTGGTGACATATTTTCTATATACCAATTAAATAGCTCTTGATTAGAAGAGAATTCTCTTTCTATTTCAAAGTCATATATTCCTGATATTTTCTTTACACATTTTTGATAGTAATTAGGAAGAGATTGGTGTGCTCTCATGTTGTTTCTCATTGTTTCACTATGAACTTGAGCTAATCTTTCTTCAAAAAGAGGCTCTAAATTACCATTAAATGCACGAAATAACATATTTTGATTTCTTAAATACTCTCCATTTTGTTCTATTTCGTTAATAATTGTAGTTTTATGTTCTTGTAAAAATGACATGTTAAGTTCCTTATGTTTTTTATAGTATATGTAATATTAGGTGGATTTTTTGAAGCTTGCATCTTTCTTAGTACATCTCCATACCATATATCCAAAAGATGTAGTAATATCCTGAAATTTATTAGACTGATCTTCTAAATAATTTGCACCCTTCTTTAATTGAACCGTTTTAAGACCTCTTCTGAGTGAGTTACAGTCTTCATATATACAAACCCTTATATCACCTTTTAAATTCCTTAGATAAGCATTTACGAGGTTGTGACGAGCTTTTAGTGGTGGGTTTGATTTAGGTACTTTTATTTTATAATTAACTTTATATGGCAAATGTTCTATAAATTGTTTTATTAATCCATAGTCACTCATATTAGCACCTGAATGTTTAGCCCATCCAGAAGCATCTCCCATAATCTCTAATTGTTGAGTTCCTGTAAATTGTTTAAAGAACCCTCTTTGTTCCAATTCCTCTAGAACTCCTCTTGTATTGGAGTGTTCTAATACACATTCGTCATACATGTGAAATGTATCATTATAAAACTGTCCTATACAGGTACTCATCCATTTATCTTTAGCAACATTAAAATCCCATGAAAGAATAATTGGATGATTTTTGTTTATTTTATACTTAATATCTGGATGCCAATGGAGTTCATCTTTATATTCATTATAGATTACATCTTTTGATAGAGATACCCATTTACCAAAAACCATCCGTTCAGCTTCTGATGGTGATAAGTTTTTAAGCATATCTTCTTTATATGATTTATCTAAATGAGGATTATCTGTAGTAACTGAATAAAATACATGTACATTTTCTTTTCTACCTTTTTTATCAGAAGTCTTTTCACCATCAACATATCCTGCTTTATCTATATATTCACGATATAGCCAATGTTCGGGGTCTGAAGGATTCGTGACCATAAATATAATATTAGGAGCACCTGATAATCTTACCCTACCAAAAACCTCTTTAAGGGCTTTAAGGTTAAGTTCATATGTTCCATCCTTACCAGAATCCTCGACAACCTCCTCTAGGATGAATGCATGTAGGTTGCGGGAACGAATTTTAGTTACATTTCCGTCTCCCCACCCCAGGATAGATACATTACTATTAATAACATAGGTTATACTTTCTTTATTATCTTTAGATAATGCTTTAGATGGAGCCATTACTTTTAATTCTTTAAAAAAGGTATCTCTTGCAACTTGAACAGATATACGACCCATTCCCCATTGCATATTAGGATACTCTAAACATAATAAATTTGTTACAAACTGAACGGCTAAACTTTTTCCAGAACCCATAGCACCTGATAGTATAACTATTTGTTTTCCTTCTTTTTCTGCTTTAGGAACTATATAGTTCATAGTATTAGATATAAAAAGATCTTGAGATGCATTATAATGTTCTACACCATCCTCATCTTTAAAATATACATCAAAATCTTCTAGGAATACTGCCATTTAAATACCTTTTTTATAGTATATGTATTAAATTACAGTTTTTTCCTTTGCTTATAAAGTCTTAGGTCTGTTACCTTATCTAATAACTCATTAATATTATGTACTATTTCTATATTAATAGGGTCATCTAATTTAGGGTCATCTATTAAGATAGAGTTCTTTAAATAAATAGCAGATTCTGTATCATATCTTTTCATTAGAGTATAATAAGCATCTGCCCATTTATTTACATTCATTGATTTAAATGTGTTAAACATTATTACTCCGTTGGTTCTTGTTTCTTTTTAGAGGTTTTCTTTTTCTTAGGTGTAGAAGATTCTTCAGAATCTCTTTTACCTTCTAGGAATTCTACTTGCATTTGTCTAGATAAATGCTTAATCTGTTTTTTAGTAAGTCCACTAATATCTGCTGATAGAGTTTCTTTACCATTTGAAATTACTAACTTTTTACCATTTTCTTCTACTTTCATATATTTCTCCTTACATATATATAACACCTTTTTTTATGGTGTCCGATTACCTAATTCTTTGCATTAATAATAATTGTAATTTTTCATGTTTAACTTCTTCTATACCTAAAACCATATAAAAAATAAATCCTCTTACTCTATTATAATTATTATCATGAATTCTTAATATTTTTCTTCCTAAAGAATTATCTTGTTTAGTAGAAAAAATAGTTATTTCTTCACCATCTATATTTTTATCCTTATAGATATAACCATGAGTATTTTTTATTCTTTTAATTTTCTTCATTATAAAATCCCCCATTCTCTTGCTTTGCTTATATCAAAGTATGTATCTTTATTCATCTTTGATTTCCAGAATCTTTTAGATTTACCTGTTCTTTCTTCTATAATATCTAACATCTGGTTATTCATATAATCACATTCTTTTACATCATTTTTCATTACTGTATTAGTTCCCTCTGTTCCGCTTGATACTTCATGAATCATAAAACGAGTATTTCTAGTTGCATACCTATCATCTCCTACTAGGAATAGAGGAATAGCAAAAGAAAATACCTTACCTGATGCATAAGTATTTATATGACAATCAGAATCTGCTAATAAATCATATAGGGCCATTCCATCATAAACAGAACCTCCGTTAGAGTTAATATAAACATCTATAGGTTCATTAGATATTTGTTGTATAATAAGAACAGCTTTATATAGTTTATTAATATGTTCTTCATCTATATCATCTACCCAAATAATTCTATTTGCAATATCATAAGATTCTTTAATAAATGTATCTGGATTTCCTGTCATATTATTCTCCTTTTTTATTTAGTTCTTTTAATAGATTATATTTTAGTTTTTTTAAATATATTTTATATAGAATTACAACTTGGTATAAATCATTTTTATTAATTTTTGATTTTGTTATTGATTTACCATCTCCAAAATCAATACGTTCATATTCAATATTAATATTATAACTTTTTAAAAAAATTAAAAAACTTTCTTCTTGTTCTTCTGGTATATCAATATTATATTCTTCAAATACATATTGAAACAAATCAAAATAAGTATCTGTATTATCCATCTTAAAATCCTCCTTTGATAGACTAACATATTTTATAGCCATAGGATCATATCCTATTCTACTCTCCATTTCTTTATATAGCTCATCTTCATAATTATTAGTTAATATTAAAGTATAGTCATCATCTAATTCAGATTCATCAAATAAAGCTTTACATTCTTTATTAGTACATCTATAAGAAGTATGTGTATATTTACTTTGTTTTAAGTCAGATCCACATTTTGGGCATTTATATTCCATTATTGTTCTCCTTTTTTTAATGATTTAATCATCTCTTACCATATTATATTCTTCTTCGTATTTTAGGAACTTCAAATACTTTATCATCTTTTATTAATTTAATTGTTTTAATTACTCATCCTCCTTTGATAGACTAACATATTTTATAGCCATAGGCAATAGCATTATAGATAATATTGTTTGTACTGCATCATCTTTAAATATCCCTGCTATTGCACTTAAAACTATAAATAATAATATAATATAACTTTTTATTTCTTTCATAATATTATTTATCACCTTCTAATATTATTTTATATCCTATTCTAAAAGAATTTCCTTTATCATCAACTAAATATTCTGGTTTAAAGCATTCTCTTAACCATTTATAATCATCCTTTGATAATACTACAATATGATCTTCAGTAGAAATAACCTCATTAAATAATTCCCTAGTATTTCTTTTAATTTGATTATCAATAACTCTAATGGCATCTTCAATAATTTCTTTTTCAGAAGGTGTTGTATATCCACTTTGTTGTGATATTAATTTATTATTTAAAAATCTATAATTATTACCAATTTTTCTGTTATATCTTATATGAAAAAGTGATAAGAAAAATCCATTATAACCATCTACTGTTATAGAAGCTTTAATATCTAGACCTGTCTTTTTAGATATACTTTTAATACATTTACTAGCTATTTCTTGAACATCATCCATTTTATAATCATATTTTACCATATTTTATTCTCCTTTTATTTTAAATGGATTTTAACTTTTGCAATTTTCAGTTTTTTCATATGCAATAAGTGTAAAATTATCTCCTGTTCTTTGTATAGTAGTATTATATCTAACTCCATCTATTGTAATATTATTAGCATAAAACCAAAAATCTTTTTTCTCTAATCTTTTAGCCGATTCTCTTGTTTGTTCTAATAGTTTTCCTTTATATTTTTTATTAATCTTCATATTTAATAAATTACGGAAATTAGTATAATGAAAATTAAGAGCTTGTTTTTTATTCCATAATGGTAATTTAGAAAAATTATTACCGAATTTTCTAGCTGAACTACCTTGACCTGCAATAAAGAAAATATCCATGCTACCGTCTTTTCTATCTTTAAAAGCATACTTATAAGATGATAGTGAATTTAAAAAACTTCTTACTTCTATCTTATTATTAAGTGGTTTATATAAACCTATTTTTAATTTACTATATACCAATTCTTTTGCTAATTTAATTAATCTCATAGGTACTAAATAGATAAATTGTAAATAACTGATAATTAATTCTTTCATTTTATTCTCCTTTTTTTAATTGAATATTATTTAAATTTTCATTATATTCTAAATTACTATCTTTTAATATATTATTTATACTATTTAATAAGTTATTATAATCATTTTTTCTTAATTTAATAAGTTCTTCTGTATTTTTTCTAGTAATATATAAATCATTAAGTTCTTCTTCTGATTTTTCAATAAATAAAACAGCACCCTCTTTTTTCATATGTTCACTATTTTTAAATTCTCTTATATTATTATAATCTTTTTCATATTTTTGATTATATTTCTTTAAATCTGTTGTTAAATCATTAATATATTGTCTAATATTACTAATATTTAATATTAATTTAGATAGTTTACTTATTTCGTTTATTTTAAACATTATTTATCACCTTTATTATATTCTAATACTGCTAATTTATTACAGCATTTACATTGTAAGTATTTACCTGATTTAAAGAACTTATGACCTACTAGAGAACAAATAAATAAGTCTTTTAGATAGTTTAACATAAAGTTTCCTCCTTTTATGTTTCTATAATATACTAAATGGATAATAAAATGTCAAATTTTCATTTTTTTTAAGAATCTTTTTTATTACGACCTGCATCATATTTCAACTTAATTTCAACCTTTTGTTCAGTTTCAACTTTGTCACGGTTGTTTTTAAATTCATCTGGAAATCTATTAATCATATTAAATATCCAAACTGCTGCATTTCCACGATTTTGACCTGTTGCGAGTCCAATACCTATTCTTTCCCAAAAAAGACGATTTGCGATACTGGATTTATCTTTAGCTTCTTTGAATTCTGGATGTGACTTAGCCCACTCGTATAATGTACTGCGAGATATGCCTATTTTAGACGCAAAAGTAACAAAACTAAGACCCTCTGCCATATGTTCTATCAACATATCACAAAATTCCTTTTTGTATACAGTTTTAGTTGGTCTTCCTGCTGTTCTTTTATGTGTTGTGGCTTTTTTAGTTGTCTTTTTTGTTATTTTTTTAGCCATAATAATTCCAATTGTTTAAAAATCCCCCTTTTTTATAGTATATGTATAAAAAGAGGCCTAAAATACATATACTATAAAAAGGAATATAGCCATGAAAAACAAAAGAATCTATTTATTTATTATTGTATTAGCTTTATTAGCATTTATCTCATTTTTCGGTAAATCTTATGTAGAAGAGAAGAATTTAGAGATTAAAGAGCTTAAAAGTGTTATTATTAAGAAAGATTCTGTAATAGAGAGCAAAAATAAAGAGATTCTCGAAGTACAGAAAGAATATTTTAAATTAGAAGATAAATTTAATAATTATAAAGAATCTGTTAGTAAAAAGATAGTTGAAATTAAGAATAAAGATGGTTCTAGTAAAAAGATTATAGAAATTAATAATAAAAAAGAATCTTCTTCTGGAGAGTCGTCTAAAGAAGTTAATAAAGAAAATACTAAAATTGAGAAAGATTCTGAAGAATCTTCTAAAGTTAAAGAATCTGTTAATATTAAAGAAAATAAAGAATTAAAACAAAAAGAGTATAAGAAAGTAGAAAGTGGACTTAAACCATTGCTTTATATTGGTGGTGGTATACTAATATGCGTACTTTCTGGTATATGTGTTTTTTAAAAAGGAGATAATTATTAATAATACATTAGGTTATATAGAAATTTATAAAGAAGAAAATGGTAATCAAATAAAAATTTTTACTAAAAATAAAAATCATTTTGTATTTAATGAAATGCAATATAAAAAAACTATGACTAAAAAATTAAATAATATTCGTGAAGTTCGTGGATATATTTTAGATTTTATTTTTGGTGATAATATACCTAAAGACTTATATCAAGAATTGCTAATGAGATTAAGAAAAAAATAATTAGAGGTAAATATGTACAAATTTGGAAAGAAAAGTAAAAACAACCTTAATCAATGTCATCCAGATCTTCAAGATATTCTTAATGAAGCTATTAAGATATATGATTTTAGTGTAATTTGTGGTCATAGATCAGAAAAAGAACAAAATGAAGCATATAATAAAGGTAATAGTAAACTTAAATGGCCACAATCTAAGCATAATAGCCTTCCATCATGTGCCGTGGATATAGTGCCTTTCCCAATTGATTGGAGCGATCTGGAGCGATTTAACAGGCTTGTAGGTATCATTCAAGGGATAGCTCAATCTAAAGGAATAAAGATTAGATTAGGAGCTGATTTTAATTCCTTTAAAGATTACCCTCATATAGAGCTTGTAAATGAATAATGAAATTAAAGATAAGATATTTGATTTAAAGATGGCTATAGGGCTTATAAATTCCTTTGTTTTAAGAAAGCCATATCATCCAGACTATGACCTATGGGTTAAACAAGTAAAGAGCTTAGAAGCTAAAATAGAGGCCTTAGAGAATAAATTAAAAAAAACCCCTCATAGAGAGGGGCTTCTTTGTTAATAAACTGGAGGAGGAAGGTGTTTATTAACTATTTAAATATTTTACAGCTATTGCTATAAATGTTATTACTTGTAATATTCCTAAAATTAATATACAAATTTGTAACTTAAATATAAATGGATTATTTTCAGAATATTCTTTAAAAAATTTAATTATTTCTTTCATTATTTTACTCCTTTTTATCGTATACCATTTTTAAATGGATTTATCAAGTTATTTTTCCAATTTTCTTCTTCGCATTGTGTTATATATCTCATTCTAGCTTGTTTATTAATATATTTTTCAACTGCTAATCGTTTAGCTTCTTTAGAATATTCTTTTAATACTATTTTAGTAAATACTCTATTTTCTTCTATATAAAATATTAATGGATTATCTGTTTTATGTATTTTTTTCATTATTCTTCCAATCTATTTAAAATAGCATTTTCAAATCTTCTTAATCTTCCTTTAACATCTTCTAATTCTTCATATAGAAATTTAAGGGCTTCATTATCTTTTTTAGATAATTTCTTTTTACTCTCAATTAGAGAAATCCTAAGATAAATTTCCTTTCTGTCGTAGGATAATGAACTAATCAACTCTTTTAATACTCCTTCATTACTGTACATGTTTTACTCTCCAAATAATTCGTCTGCTAGACTGTCAATGTAATCTTCATTATAATCAATTGTTTCATCTAACCAATCTTCATAACTTTCATACATTTCTACAATTTCTTCTTCATAATAACTTTTTACTTTACTCATAATATTTCCTCCTGTTAAGTAAATGTATAATAATTTAAAAAAGTTTTATTTTATTATCCTGTAAATTAAATGGATCTTGAAAATCCAATTTTTTATTTTTTTATTTCCTATAATTTTCAACAAATCTTACTATTTTATCTAAGTATTCTGTAGCATACATTCTTTCTATATCTTTACTAAATAGATTATATATTTTAATATCTTCTAATTTTTTACCTTTTCCTAATTCATCAATAATACAGATAGTCATATTAAGAATCTTCTTTTTACTAGCATAATTTATATCTGGATTAATACAGAATCTTATAATTTTATGTATTTCTTTCTCTACATCTTTAACTTCTTTTTTTAAAGCTATTTCTTTTTTAATCGAGAATCTTTTATTAGCATCTAATACTTTATAATGTATAGCTTGTGTTCCATTTTTATTCTTTTTACCACCTAAACAGATAATTAAATTATTTACTTGTAATTTATTAAATAATCTACTAGCTATATTAGTATTACCAAAAATATCAGCTATTTGGTCAGAACAAAATTCAAAAGATGGATTATCACACATTATTTTGTATAGATATTCTAATTCACTAATTTCTTTACCATTTTGTATTTTTGTATAGTATAAATCTTTAAAACTATTACCTATGTTGTTTTGCATTGTTAAATTCCTCCTTCATTTGTTTAACAAAAGGACTAATAAGACCACAGTATAATATGCTAATCCAGATTATAGCTAAAATGGAGTAGATTACAGTGGTCTCATTATTCTTTTTCATATTACTTACCTAGAACCCTATGAATAAGGTCAGAAGCCTCGGAGGAAGATACTTCTTTTCTAGATAGTCTTTGTTTTTCTTCTTCCGTTAATTTGTCAACATTTTTTCTTAAACATTCTAATTGTTTAGGGCTTGGTTGTTTAATCTTATTTATTTCTTTATCAAGTTTATCAACACTTTCTGAGAAAGATTCTGAATAATCTTCTTCCAAAGCCCATTTAGGTAGTTGTGGTGGTAAGTAATAAAAAACACCTGTATTTTTACTAGATGCTCTTATTGCTCCTTTTGTATTTTTATCTACAACCTGAACAAAAGATTCTTCTAATCTATAAAGGTATCTACCTATACCAAATTTAACCGCTGTTCTTTTAAGTGCATCTGAAAAACCACCTTTTAAAGCTTCTACATTTGTTTTCTCAGCAACATCTTCTTTACTAATCCAATTACCTTCAGAATCTTTTACACTTAATTTACAGATAAATCCATTATCTAATTCTTTGTACTCGTCTTTCCATCCAAATACACCAAAAACATCATCTAATCTGTTCATAACAGCTCTAGATGTAATGTAAGTTAAGCATGTAGCCCAAATCTTACCATCATTTGTTTTCCCACATCTACCAATTCTAAATTCAAGTTCATCAATTTTGAATGGTTTTAATAATTCGTTCTTAATTTCATTTTGTGTTTTCATAATTTTTTCCTCCTATTATTATGATTACTTATTTATTAAATGGATCTTGAAAATCCAATTTTTAAAAGTTTAAATTTTAAATCTTTTCTTATTGTATAAAGTAAATATTTTAACTCTTCAGAATCTTTTATAATAATACCTGAATAATCTATAATAAAATTTTTAATATCTTTTAGATTATAATTCATAAATCTTACTAAATAATCTTTAACATCTTCAATTCTATCTACATCAGTTATTCTAGAACTTAGAACATCTAGAGTATATATATTTTTTAACTCATAATTTAATTCACTTGCTTTTAATTTCATAACTTCCTCCTGTTATATTTATTAAATGGAAAATACAAAAAAAAACATACTTTTTGATTTCCTA
>Ga0100385_1004024_pt1 | contig 12807 bp, 14 predicted proteins | sample CryGeymeta201509_FD_81543 | JGI IMG/M metagenome (GOLD analysis project Ga0100385, IMG submission 81543) | Groundwater microbial communities from Crystal Geyser aquifers in Utah, USA - Crystal Geyser metaG 2015-09 | ecosystem: Environmental > Aquatic > Deep subsurface > Groundwater | place: USA... | reverse complement strand
GCTCCGCGGCCCGGCCCTATCTCAAGCACGATATCGGATTCGTCAAAGTGTGCCAGTCTGATGATATTATCTATGATTGCATTTTCTTTGAGAAAGTGCTGCCCGAGTGATTTCTTGGGAGGACGTATCAAAACACTCTCCACGGGAAGAGCGGACACCTCTTTCCTTCCATCCTTCTGTTTTCGCGCCACCTTTTGACGGCTCTAAAGAAATATAGAGACAGACAGTAGAAAACAGGGGCTGTAAACGCTGAAAGCACAAGCCCCCCCAGGAAAAAGGCAGCCAATGTCCATCCGCCGGCCCCGAAGATCGTCCCGGCAAGCTCCACTGGGTCCCCGGAATGCTTTATCGCATCTATAATAGTTGAAAAAGATTTCCCTTTTTCCTTGATGCCCATCAGTCCGGCACCGATCTTATAGGAATAAAAGTATAGAAAATACCAATTAAGGGGATTGCTGATCCATGTGCCCAAGAGTGCAGTGATCTTGCTCGCCCTGAATAACAGCGCCAAGGCTATGGCCAGCGCGGACTGAAAAGGAAGAGCCGGCAGTGTCCCCGCAAATACGCCTAGAGCCATACCCATGGCAAGATCATGGGGATCACCCTTAAGCCTGAGCAATTTCAAATAGTAATATTTAACTCGCCTCTTTAATACCAATGCCCGTAAGCCCTCTGCCGATCAATCAATAGGATATCTGGATCTAACGTCAATACCCAGATCCGCCCTCTCACCCTTAATCAGCCTGTGAAAACCTGCTACCGCTATCATAGCGCCGTTATCAGTGCAATAGGCTGCCCTCGGAAAGAAAACCCTTACTCCTTCATGACCCATTTGTTCCGTGAGCCTGGTCCTAAGACGGTTGTTGCAGGCCACTCCCCCCGCAACCGCAACCGCTTTTACACAGGTCATCCTTACTGCAGAGGCAAGCTTCCCAGCCAGGACATCCACTACCGCCTCTTGAAAGGATGCCGCTATATCGGCCATAGTAAGGTTGCCCTGTTTATCTTCGGTGTCTTTCCATTTCCTGTAATAAAGGGCAAGGGCCGTTTTCAGGCCGCTGAAGCTGAAATCCGAACTCTCGGATGAAAGCATCGGTCTGGGGAACCTTATGCTGTCAGTAGATCCTTCACGCGCGAGGCTTTCTATGGCCCATCCTCCCGGATAACCAAGCCCCATGAGCTTAGCCGCCTTGTCAAAGGCCTCGCCTGCAGCGTCATCAACAGTGTGGGCAAGTTGCTCGTATTCTCCGAAACCCTTGACCAGGTAGATATTCGTATGTCCCCCGGAAACCGTCATTGCCACGAAGGGAAATTCAGGAGCACTATCCTCCAGAAATATGGAGAGGATGTGGCCCTCAAGATGATTAACCCCCACAATGGGTATGTCCCTACAATAAGACACTGCCTTGGCATAGTAAAGTCCCACAAGGAGCGACCCGATAAGACCGGGGCCTACAGTGACGGCTATGCCCTCTATTTTTTCAAGTGAGACCTCGGCCCGCTTCAATGACTCCCTGACCACAGGGCCGATGTTTCTCAGATGCTCCCTGGAGGCAAGTTCAGGCACGACACCTCCATGGGGCCGGTGAAGGGGAATCTGTGAATGCACCACACTGGAAAGTGTTGTCCGGCCGTCCGCCACTACAGCAGCAGCCGTATCATCGCAGGAACTGTCTATTCCAAGAACTATCAAATTTCACTTCCTAACCGATATTGGACTCATAAAAAAAGAGCGGCGCAGAGGCGCCACCCCTCCGGATGATAATCCGTAAAACATTTTTATCTCTCATTCACCAAAATACGGTCTGATATCCCTCAGAAAATTAGGACCTACGCCCTTGACGTGTTCCAGATCCTTGACTGTCATTAAGCCTCCCCTGCGGTTTCTCTCTTCAATAATGTTGTCCGCGAGCCGGGGTCCTATCCCCGGCACTGCCATGAGCCCTTCCCTGGATTCCTCACTGAGGGATAGCGGAATCCCGAGGCTGATCCTGTAGAAGGCCGACATCTCAAATCGTGAGATATTAATCCCTTCTCCGCGCATAGAGACTTCAACTCCGGTGCCGTTATCAATTACAGAATTCATTTCAGGGCCTGTGAGCCGTCCAGGAGCCTTGGCCCTTGAGAGTAGCTCCCCTATGGTAGGCCTTTGCGCGAAGCAGTAAATCCCCGCCGCCTTCACATCACCTCGCGCCTCCACGCATATCCCACCCTGCCGCACGGATGATTCAGGCCGGAACTCCAGAGCAATCCCCTCCCTTATAATGAGGAGTGCAAGCAAAACCAGCAGTAGGGCTGCGCCTTTTTCTCTATTCGCCCTTTGTCTCGTCGTCCAGCCCGAAGGTCTTATGAAGCGTTCTGACAGCCAGCTCAAGGTATTTTGCCTCGATAACAACCGATATCTTTATCTCGGATGTGCTTATCATCATTATGTTTATGTTTTCCGCTGCAAGGGCGGCAAACATACGATTTGCCACACCGGCATGCGTCCTCATGCCGACCCCTACTATGGAGACCTTTGCTATGTCTTCATCTCCCAGCACCTTTTCGGCTCCTATATCTTGCGCCACCTGGCTGACCAGCTTCATGGTCCTGTAGAAATCCGGCTTCGGCACCGTAAAGGTAATATCCGTGGAGCCGTCTTCGCTTGTATTTTGAACGATCATGTCAACCACAATACCCGATTCGAAGACAGGCTGAAAAATCCCGCTTGCAATCCCGGGGCGGTCGGGCACCTTCCTGATGGTAACCCTCGATTCATTCTTGCTGTAAGCTACCCCGGAAACCAGAACCTTCTCCATATCCTTTGTCTCTGCAACGACCATGGTACCCCTCTTGTCTGAAAAAGTTGATCTCACATAAACAGGAACGTTGTATTTCATGGCAAACTCAACCGCCCTTATCTCCAGCACTTTGGCGCCCAGGCTTGCCATCTCGAGCATCTCCTCATAGGAGATTGTGTCCATTTTTTTTGCCTTCGGACAAACATCAGGGTTCGTCGTATAAATACCCTCCACATCGTCCTTAAAAATTTCGCACCTATCCGCCTTGACGGCCGCAGCTATGGCCACGGCGGTGGTATCCGATCCGCCTCTGCCCAAAGTCGTTATATCACCCTTTTCATCCAGTCCCTGAAAACCGGCTATTGCGACGATCTTTTTTTCATCCAGCGCCTTCAGAATACGATCCGTTTCCACCTGGTTAATCTTAGCGCGACCAAAAATATGATCCGTATGGATGGCGATCTGGAAACCCAGCATGGACTGGGCTTCAAAGCCCATATCCTTTACCGCCATGGAAAAAAGAGCGACGCTTTCCTGTTCCCCTGTCGCCAAAAGCACATCCATCTCCCTCGGATCGGGTTCGGAGGCGACCTGTCTTGCAAGCTTTATAAGCCCATCCGTCTTTCCGGCCATGGCTGAGAGAACAACCACCATCCTGTCACCCTTCTTGTAAGAGTCAATGACCTTGGTGGCTACGGCCTTTATCTTTTCAACCGTTCCGACTGAAGTCCCCCCGTATTTTTGTACTATCAATGCCATAAAAATCCTCCATCCATCATATAGTAAAGGCCTCGGGCGGGTTTGAAATTTCGACCCGCAGGCGGTGCCCGCCCTCGGACAACCCTTCAATAACAAGTAAAACCCTAACGCTTCCTGCCGGCAGTACCTGGGGCCACCTGTCGGACCATTCCAAGACCGCCACCCCTCCCTCATAGAAATACTCCTCAAGACCAGCGTCAAAAAAGGCTTCCAAGCTCTCCAGCCTGTAGGCATCCATGTGGTATAGTCTTATCCTTCCGCCTTCGTACTCATTGACCAGGGAAAAAGAGGGGCTGGTGATATGCAGGGAAGAGGGGAGCCCTAGCCCTAGCGCCACCCCCCGGGCAAAACAGGTCTTGCCTGTGCCTAGATCACCTGAGAGGGCAACCACAGCATCCGGGTTTAAACACCTTCCGAGTCTTGCCCCAAGCCTCTTTGTCTCATCCGGACCAAAGGTGTAAAAGACGAGGGCATCTTCGGCGCTTGCACAGGCTGAAGCCATCTATTCTAGAAACCCTCTACCAGCTCCGCCATTGTCCGCACCGCCTTTGCGAATCCCACTATAACGGCCCTTGCAACTATGCTGTGCCCTATGCTGTATTCCTCTATAGCAGGGATTGCCTTGAAGCGTTTTATATTGACGTAGTTCAGACCGTGCCCTGCGCTTATCCTGAGGCCCGCCTCCAGGGCAACTTGAACTGCTCTACTGATACGTTCAAATTCGCTTGACGCCTCTTTTTCTCCCCTTGCCTCAGCATACCTTCCGGTATGGATTTCAACTATATCGCCTCCGCATTGTCTCGCGGCCCTGATCTGGGCCTCGGACGGATCAACAAAGAGACTCACTAGGATGCCGGCCGATTTGAGCCTTTCGCATACCTTATCTATTTCCCCTGTCCTCGCAGCTACGTCAAGGCCTCCTTCCGTGGTAAGTTCCATCCTCTTCTCAGGCACCAAAGTGACAAGATCCGGCTTGATTTCAAGGGCGATGCCAACCATCTCTCCTACTGCCGCCATCTCCATGTTGAGCTTGGTCTTGACCGTCTCTCTGAGGAGTCTCAAATCTCTGTCGTTTATGTGACGCCTGTCCTCCCTCAGATGGCATATTATCCCTTCAGCCCCGGCCAGCTCCGCAATGCCCGCTGCAAGCAACGGATCAGGCTCAATAGTTCTTCTTGCCTGCCTGATGGTTGCAACATGATCCACATTGACTGCCAGACGTGCCATCCCTAATTATCCTCCCTTATCATAGCAAGAAGTCTCCTCTCTTCTTTCTCCATTTCTTCGGCAGCCTCCCCGGAACGTTCGTGGTCATATCCCAAAAGATGCAGCAGTCCGTGAATCATAAGCCTTTGAATAGTAATCTCGAAGGGCTCTCCGAGGGATTCGGCCTCCCTGCCTGCCGTATCAACGGAAATGACTACGTCGCCCAGCATATCGGTAAAGAGGTCATCAGGGGAACCCTGCGGAAATGCAAGCACATTCGTAGGCCCTTCCTTCTTTCGATATATTCCGTTAAGCTTCGCTATATGACCGTCATCGGTAAAAAGGATACTAAGCTCCTTACTAGGACAGCCCAAGGCGTCTAAGAGTGCCGCCGCCTTCCTTCTTATCTTCGCGGCGCTTAATCCTGGAGTCCTCCGCCTGAACTGAATCTGTATTTCCAATTGAGCCTCTCCTTACCGGCGCGATCTTTATTACAGGCTGCGGATATTCAATGCGCTGATGGAATATCCCGCCAAGGGTCTTGTTAAAGCTCCTGGCAATCTCGTTTAAGTCCTTAAGGGTGAGTTCGCACTCGTCAAGCTGTCCGTCGGAGAAGGCCTTGTTTATAATCTTCTGGACCAGACCCTGTATCCTTGCGGCCGTAGGCTCTGAGATGGTTCGGGAGGCAGCCTCCGTAGCGTCTGCTAGCATTATTAGCCCCGCCTCCTTGGTCTGGGGTTTGGGTCCCGGATATCTGAAATCCTCCTCCTTGACCTTTACGGCCTTATCGCCTTTCTTTTCGGCCTGTTCCTTTGCCCTCTCATAGAAAAAGCTTATCAGACTAGTTCCGTGATGCTGTCTTATGGTGTCCCGGATCTCTCGACCCAGTCCGAATTTTCCCGCAAGCTCGCATCCTTCCTTAACGTGAGATATGAGTATCAAACTGCTCATGGAAGGCGCCAGCCGCTCATGCCTGTTTTCGCCACCCAACTGATTTTCCACGAAATAAAGAGGTTTTTTCACCTTTCCTATGTCGTGATAGTAGGCCGCGACCTTTGCCAGAAGCGGATTAGCCTTTATACCCTTTGCAGCAGCCTCAACCATTGTGCTCACTATGACGCTATGATGGTAGGTGCCGGGGGCCTGCACCATCAGCTCCCGCAAAAGCGGCTGATCCAGGTTTGCCTGTTCTAGAAGCTTGATGTCTGTTGTATAGCCGAATGTGATCTCTATGATGGGAATGATACCGGTAGTTATAACTCCTGAAAGGATCCCTCCAACAAAGCCTGCGGCGCACACTACAGCGGTCTCCGGGGTTGCGAGGGATCCGTCCAGTGCCTGTATGGCAAGGGCCATCACAATATGGGCTAAACCTACCTTGACGCCCGTCTTTATGAATACCGCCCTTTCACGGCAATCCTTTACCCCGTAAGCCGACAACAGCGAGCTTATAAAAAAATACATGAACCATTCTATGCGTCCACCGATCACAATGGCCGAAAGAATGGATGCAATAATTGAAAAGCTCGCTCCCACCTTCATGCCGTTGAAAACCGCTATCACCATAGCCCCTGTTGCAACAGGCATCGCGAATATAAATGCTCTCGAGCTGAAAAGCCCGGTGCCTCTTGCCAGTTCATCGGCGATAAATCCCGCCGCCATAATAACCAGGAACAGGCCTACCAGAGTTACCGCGAAAAGGAGAAGATCTGTTGAGCCCGCCCTTGAGAACTTGCTCTTGAGAAGTCCCACCAGATAGAGGGCCGAGAGAACGAGACTGATAAGCAAGGCCATTGCAGGAGCGCCCGTAAGCATCTCCTTTCTTTTAAGTACCTTGTTGTGCTCGGTCAATTTAATCAGGTGTTCGGGAGTAATCCTTTCGCCCTCCCTTACAAGCATCTCGCCCCTTTTTACTATAAAATAGATGGGTTTCACTTCTCTCAAGGCCTGATCTCGTCTCAGTTCGGTTTCCCTCTTGTTAAAGGTGACGTTGGCCTGAACGACCGCAACTGCCAGACTGTAGGATGCCTTGGCAACCTCCAGCGAGCTGAGTGAAGCGGCAATCATCTTCCCCTGCTCTTTTATGAAATTTCTAGCCCCATGCAGAGTGAAAAAACCGCCGGTCTCAGAATAGGCCTTCTCTTTCTCAGTGCGTATATCTCTGAGCAAAAGACCCTTCCCGGCTTCGCCTTTCAAGACGGATTCATCTGCTACAACACCGGTTCTCAAGCAATTGACAAGAAGCGTTATGGCGGTTTCTTCAGTCTCTGCAGAGAAATCCGTCTTTATAAGCTGGTTCAGAAGGTCTTCGCCCGGGGTGATGCCCAGTGCCTCCATTACTTCATTGCGGAAGGATTCCCTGGAAGGACGCTGGATTTCGGCGGCAGGCGCGGAATCATGCGCCCCAGCCGCAAGTTTGCTCTTTGCGAGATATTCCCTGCCCAACCGGAAAGTATCCCTGATACGGGAGATGAGGTTCATGCCCTCCGGATCGAAATCATACACAGACAAAGCAGATCTGGAGGCCTCTACCCTCCCCTTTTCGGTCAAGGAAGCGTCCTCCACAAGGAAATCCTGAGAGGCCTTATTGTCCCTTTCCGCAATGTCTCCGGCAAGATATATCCTGGGGCCGGTGATGGCATGGGGAAACAGCAGAACCGAGATAACTACACTAAGAGAAAAGAGGATAAACCAGTTTCTCCGATCAAGATCCGCCGGTATGGCTCCTGATCCTGAACGGCTTTCCTTCTCAGATCTCTTACGTATCCCTATCCTTTCGAGAAGGGGCGGTTTATTTGATTTGGATTTCATTGCTTCAAAGCCTGTTATTCTCTTACGACTCAATCATCGGCAATCTCAGAAGGCTCTTTCGGCCACACCGGATGACGAACATCACGCGGCTGGATTCCTCTTCTGCTTTTCCCAGCGGTCGTAAGCGTCAATTACCTCCTGCACAAGGGGATGCCTTACAACATCATCCCTTGTAAAATATACGAACTTGATCCCCTGGATACCCCTAAGGAGTGCGGAAGCCTCATTAAGCCCCGACACCTTTCCGTCCGGCAGATCCGTCTGTGTCACATCACCCGTAATGACCGCCTTTGAGCTGAAGCCGAGTCTCGTTAGAAACATCTTCATCTGCTCTGAAGTGGCATTCTGAGCCTCATCAAGTATGACGAATGCGTCATTTAAGGTTCTCCCCCTCATGAAGGCAAGTGGCGCAACCTCTATAGCTCCCTGATTAATGAGTCTGGAGGCACTCTCATAGCTCATCATATCGTGCAGGGCGTCGTAAAGGGGCCTCAAGTAGGGGTTCACCTTTTCATAAAGGTCACCGGGAAGAAAACCTAGACGCTCCCCTGCCTCTACCGCAGGTCTGGCAAGGACAAGGCGGTTGACCTCCTTTTTTAGCAGGGCCGATATGGCCATGGCCATGGCAAGATATGTCTTTCCGGTTCCCGCTGGACCTATGCCGAAAACAATATCGAATCCTCTTATGCTGTCAACATATTGTTTCTGATTTATTGTCTTGGGAGCAATAAGTTTCTTGTTGGAAGAAATCAGGATCTGATCTTTGAAGAACTTCTTGAGGTCCGTTCCCCTGTCTGAACTCAGTATCCTTATTGCATGATCCACATCGCTTGTAAAGACGGGAAATCTTGCCTTAAGCACCTCATAGAGTTGATTGAGGACTGCCTCCGCCAGAGCCACCTGCCACTGTCCCCCATGAACGGTAACAGCGTTTCCTCTAATATTGACCGATACCCCGACCTTGGCTTCGAGGAGTTTCAGGTTGGAATTCTGCTCTCCGCACAGAGCCCTGAGCAAGTCCTGATCATCAAATACCAGCCTCCTTGTAAGCCCATCATCAGTTCGTGGCGCATCACTTTCCGATAAATCCCGCCTCAATTCCCGGAATCCTTTCCCCGTGCCGTCACTAACGCTCATGCCCTTCTGGGACACAACGAAACCTGAAAATGCTGCACGTCATTCCGGACTTGATCCGGAATCCAGGTATAAATGACTGGATACCGGCCTACGCCGGTATGACAATGTATTTTCATATAAAACTCAAATATCTTCACGGCTACGCCTGTTTGATATTTCCAATGTTTATATTAGTATCACAGCACGGTAGGTCTTGCAATACGGACGCTTTTAAGACGGCCGGCCGGCATTTGGTATAGGGCCTTTATGCTATTAATATCAGCATGTTAAATATCTCTTAGAAGGAGGGCTAGAATATGGGGAAGATAGGGGTTCTCCTTTCAGGATGCGGCGTTTATGACGGCCCAGAGACTCACGAGGCTGTTATAACCCTTAGGTTACACCGCACCTAGAGGGAGCGGCCGAATTTGAGGGAATTCTTATTTACAGCAAGAGGAAGGCAAAGGCATACCAGGTCGTAGCCGGATTGATCAAAGGGAAGGTAGCAAAGGTCAATGGCCCTCGGAGTCACTTTCATCCCTGAAAGCAGAGGGCCTATGATTTTCTTTTTTACCGAGCATTTATAAAGGATGACCTTTAGGGCCTGGATGGCCTCTCTGGCCGGCAGAGTAACCGGGAAATAAACCGCAGCGCCAAGCCTATCTTGAGTAAGGCCGATATCTACCGTAGATGAGGTCAGGCGCCGAGCCAGGCTAAGAAATAGATCGGGTCTTATCTTGAATGCCGGAGTCCAGGTTGTAAGCAGCTCAGGCATATCTCCATTCACCGTTTGCCCTGGTACGGAAATGCCTGCCTCGATCCTCCAGAACGGTAGGTTGAGTGAACCTGTTTTTGTACACTCAGCAAAAAAAACCTGTATCCTCGTGAGCCCCGCCGGGGCTGTTTCCCAGGCTGCCCCGCAATGGCCGCAAACAAATACCAGGCTCATTGCCTCGCCTGTGAGATCCGATGCGCACTCGGGACACAGAGCCGGAACAAGCATGGGTCGTCTCGGCGCCTCCTTGGTTATCAATCCGTCAAGAATTGCAGCCCCGCCCTTTAAAGTACCCAGTTCTTTTCCGGAAAGACCGTCTCTGAGGACTTTCCCGTCAAGCAATAAAGGAAGGTAGATGCGGCTTATCACCTCACCCAGAAAGGCCCGATGAAACCCGGGATCTCTCTCCGGCATCGAGTTTACCGCCCTCCGGAGAACCTCCGACACTTCTATGTATGAACCAAGGTAGCACGCATCCGAAGCCTCCGGGGCAAAGGAAATCCTCATGCTCTGGGTTCTCATCCCAAGAGAAAAGGGGGCCTGATCCAAATTAAACGCTTTTACAGAAACATCCACTACGCGAGATAAGACTGCATCCTCACGGCATGTAAAGATATTTCCCTTGAATCGAAGGTAGGGAGCAAGAAAAAGAAAGCCTCCATCATATCTCCCCGCAAAGGCGTAGCTCGGCAGATCAGGCCAGATGACCGCGTGGCGCACACCGCAAAAAGGGCAGGAGAAAAGACGGCCGTTTTCCTCCATTGTCACCAAGCCCCCGCACTGGGGGCAGGTCTCAGTTACCCTCCATCCCATCTTCAGAGAGCTTCTCGCCGCAGCGATTGCAGAAAACAGAGTCGGGCAGATTCGCCTCACCGCATTTTGTGCATACACGCGCAGGTTTCTTTTCTTCAACGCTTTTCCCGCACCTGGGGCAGAACGTGGCGTTCGGGGGAAGGTTCTTCCCGCAATAGGAGCATTTTTTAAACACGACCTGCTGGTGACCGCAATAAGGGCAGAACCTTGCATCCGAAGGAATCTCATATCCGCACTCAGGGCATACCGCCTTTGCAGGAAAAACCCCGGTCTGAGTACCTGCCTTACCGAAAAGACCCGCAAACATGGAAGGAAGCATAAGACCAAGTCCAAGGCCCATCCCGCTGCCGGCTTCACCTTGCGACTCGGATGCCTTTTCCATTGCCATTGCTGCCTTCAGCTTCAATAGCCTGTCGAGATCCTCAATAACGTTAAGCCTGCTCTTGTCGTCAATGGCCTTCTGAACGTCGGATGGAGGCGTGATTGCAGTTATATAGAGATTATCCAGTAGCAGACCCATGCCAATAAAGTCATCGCGGAGACGTTCCTTCAATCCCGTTGCAAATTCATCATATCTGCCCGGAAGCGTAATAATGCTGTCGCCCTTCTGGCCGAGATAATCGTTAAGCCTTGAGACCAGGACGTCCCTCAAGTAATCCTGTATCTCAAAGGTGCTGTAACGCCCCATGGTGCCGACCAGGGTGTTGATAAAGAGCACCGGTTGAACCACCCTGAGGCTGAAAACGCCATGTGCCCTCAGCCTTATAAGGCCCAACTTCGAATCCTTGAAGGCCACGGGGTCTCTTGTTCCCCATTTGAGATTGGGGAAGAGTTTGAGACTTACAAAATACACCTCGGCCCTGAGGGGGCTTGTGAGCCCCCATGGAATGGCAATGACCTTATTGAGCAGCGGTATGTTGGCCGTCCTGATGGTATGACGTCCGGCGGCAAAGGCGTCCAGGGCTTTACCGTTGTAAAACAAAACCGCCGCCTGACTCTCACGCACTATGAGCTGGGCCCCGAACTTTATCTCCCCCGAGCCTGTCTCCGGAATCCTGTGAACCAGCTCATCGCCTGCCTGATCGAACCACTCTATAACCTCAAGAAAGATCAAGTTATTGGTGCCCATTTCAGCTCCTCCTGAATGCCTTTTACGCAGGGTTAAGGCGCCGGATACGGTCTCTTTTATTTACCTCTGCCCTCGAAGTATGCCTGAGTGTGTTTCGGTGCAGACAAAAAAAGAGTCGCAAGTTTTAATTAATAAACCGCCACATTCTTTGCGTCAAGCATTGCATCCACAAGGGATGCCCCCGCAACTATGGTAGCCCCCTCTATGAGTTCATCCTGTGATATCTGCCTCGCCTTGATGCAGGGCTCGCAAACCCAGAGCTTTCCGCCCTGCTCAAGGAACATCTCAATAAGGTCTTGCAAGGGAGAAAATCCTGAGGCATGTACGTGCCTTGCGTAATTTTTCATGGCAAGATAAACCCCCATGGTCTGCAAGACGACCGTTGCCTCTGAATCCATTGCCAGTGCGGCATTCGCCAGCACAAACGGGATGGTTGCCCTCTCGGGCTGTTCCTCCGCACTAGTGACTATAAACATAAGCTTCCTGTTTTCTTCACCCATGGTCTCCATTCCTTTCTATTTGAGTTTGATGAGTGCTGTTTGTATCAGCTCAATAATTGGGGGTAAAACCACTGGATTCCGGCTTTCGCCGGAAAGATCGAACAAGCCGACTATTTGTTATTCCCGCGAAAGCCGGAATCCAGAAATATCGCGGCGAAAACAGTCTCCCCACTTTATTGAGCTGATACTTCCGTTTCGATATGAATGAGTTAACAGGCCGTTGAAAAACGTCCATCTGCTGCGTTTTGCTCATCCCTTTTCACTGCGTATTACGTCTAACTGTTTCTCGTTCCTAGGGATATCGCAAGCTCTGCGTCTTGGCATTTTCCCTCAGCCTCTCAACAGCGGTTTTTCAACACCCTGCTAATCCTTCAGATCAATTCTTGTAAGAATGTTCCATCTGTTTTCTCCTGTAACTGCTTTTCATCCGGCCTCATGATTTAATTTCATCCCATCATGATGAGGTATAAGCCTTGTCCCAAGCGAGGAAAGTGCAGTTGACAACACATTGAAAGTGCATTATTTTTTGATCGAAAGATAATATTGCGGCCCCTATCCCTTCCTCTTGTAACGGGGAAGGAGAAACTAATATTTAAGGTTCTGAAAATATGCTCAAAAAATTCTTTTTTCTTGCAATTACATCGGCTTGTATTTATGGGATGCTGTATTATCACGTCATATTTGTCGGAGGCACCGTCAGTTTTCTGGACAAAACAAGCCCATCCATGAATTATACCTTTTTCAGCACCCACGGTAAATCCAACCGTTCCATTGTCTCAATAAAGGTACTGCGTGATGCCGGGATAGCGGACCTGTTGGTACGGCTGGGTAAGATGAGTGAAGGAGAAAAGGCTGCCCTTATGGATGAATTCAGTGAGGTGAATGGGCGTTGACAGCCGCTTTTTAAAGGCCCTG
>Ga0100385_1004016_pt1 | contig 12829 bp, 13 predicted proteins | sample CryGeymeta201509_FD_81543 | JGI IMG/M metagenome (GOLD analysis project Ga0100385, IMG submission 81543) | Groundwater microbial communities from Crystal Geyser aquifers in Utah, USA - Crystal Geyser metaG 2015-09 | ecosystem: Environmental > Aquatic > Deep subsurface > Groundwater | place: USA... | reverse complement strand
GTCTGTGGGTCAAGGTGGTAATCAAGGAGGCTTCAGTGGTGGACCAGTAGGTCAAGGAGGCCATGGGCAAGGTTTCAATGGAGGTCAAGGAGGCTATGGTGGCAACCAGGGAGGTTTCGGAGGTGGTAATCCTTATGCGAGCTATGGCCAGCCTCAAAATAATGAAAATCCTTATCAGAGTGGAGGTAAGTCAAACATCAACGTTGGCCCCAACTTCGTGGACATTGGTGAGGTTAAGAAGAGCACAAACAACGAGAAGCCTCGATAATTTAGCTCCTACGAGGACATAATTGGTGTGAAGGAGGATCCAAACCAGAAGTCAATTTACCCCTCAATAAATCCCAACGAATTCGAGACAGCCCCCTACAAGCCATACGATGCAAAGGGCAACATCGCAAACCCCTTCGAGAGACAGTCGGTGGTAAATGTAAACAAGAAGGCGGGAGAAGAGAACACCACACCTACAATCAGTCAGATCCTTCGGGATTTCAAATGATTCTTCTGAATGAATATAAAATACCGTTTCAGTAGGTCATAATTTCCATCCAGTGTGTAGCAGCCACAGAAAGTAAATAATAAAAGACACCAATTTTGTGGCAAAGGAGAACACTTTTTCTGATAGCAGAAATGCTTTGATGAAATTATGATGATAAATAATAAATGTAAAGTCCCGACAAAAATTCCCTGTAAAATCTACCTGATTCAGCATGCAAATATTCAACGACCCCAGCTATGCCTGGGAGCTACTCGAGTGGGAAATCGCAATCGAGATGAACGAAGCTCTTAGTGGACAGGCCATCGCCCGGCTGCTCGAACTCTATATGGTATTTCTTGGTCGATCGCAGAGAGGAGTCGAAAAAATGAACTCACTAATGGACATCAGGGAGTCCTACTTCAAAAATAAAGTCACCTCCCTCATGATGAAAAACACCGTCGTCAAAACTCTCAATAAGCCACCCATGTCTAAAAAGTAAAAAGCACTGGAGGTCCCTGCCAACTAGACAGCAAAACCTCCCTCGAAGTCCAACGGCAACAGTAGCCGCAAAAAAACCCAAAAAGAGAGTACTCCTGACAACAGTGCCCAAGCAGTCAACTCTTTGGCTCTCAATGAAAAACGAAAGTAATTAGAAATGCGACTGGCCTACGAAGCTGACACCACCAGTCGGGAAAACATCAACAAACTTTATGATCAACACCTCAAAAAATAATAAAAATTCAACTCCAAAGTCAAAAACATCTTATCCGATCACGAGAGTCGACTGAAGGACCGAATAGCCAAAAGAAAACTGAGAACTTCAACTGCCAGATCGAGACCAGAAGACACCAATGACACTTTTGCCTTTGACTAGACTAGATTCCAGAAATCAGATGAACCCTTCTCACCACGAGCGTAGCACAAAAAGATCGAGTTGGAGCAGGAAAATCACAAAAGTAAAAGGCCAAAAAGTTTCTAAATAAAAGCCAAGCATGACCTTAGTATAGACGATAGTCCCAAAAAGCCCAGAAAGTACACGTCTGAGCTCAAAAAAGACAGTAGTTAATAGTTAGACGATAAACGTAAGATAGAGTTGGATGAGCTGAAGTAGTTCAAGAAGCAGATAGAGGAAGGCAAACCAAAGGCGAAAGAGTATATCGAGCTGGTGATAAAGGAGGAAAATGACGAGGACAGCGTGGACGAGAACAAGGAAGTCGAGCAGGTGATAGAGAACCGTCAGAGCATTTGATATTTAATTTCCTGATACTTACTAGTTATCAAAAGTAGTATAAATCACTCAAATGTCAATAGACCCGACGCACAGCAGAACTGTTCTTGCTAGCCGCACCTTTCCTCACCTGATATCTATTTGTGGTCTTTCCTGTGCATTTTCCCTCTGTTATTGAGCTGGTGCTGCCCATGTTTTCTTTTGGCTTGGTCTTGAGGCCTTCAGTTGACTTGCTGTGTATCTGAGGTTCTCTGTTTACTGAGTTCATTTTATTTTATTTATAGAGCTCAGATCGATCGGTTTCATCCTAAATGCGGTCAGTCGGAACCAAACTACAAGCAGCTTCAGATTTTTATCTCTTTACCACCCTACTTCTCTTTTACAGTTTCTGAATTTATTTCATCAGCCCCTGATAATCAATTTCCAACTATGCATTCACTTGCTCCTTCTTGGCTATATTTTCTTTGGTCTCAGCCATCATCCTCTTGATCTCCTCAATAATCTCTTTTTTTGAGTTGTTCTCTCCTTCCAACTTAATCTTCTCAATGGATATATAGCCATGCTAGTTGACCTTGTCTCCTCTTAATATGTGTTCATCGATGCCTGCTTTGCTAATTTTCTCTAAGGTATTTCTGCTCTTGACTATTCTTTGGTTGGAAAGATTAATCCTAGTCAACAACTGGGCATTTATCTTTCTTTTGCTTTCAATCTGTTTCTCCAAGTCCCTCAGCTCGTACTTGAATGCTCTATTTGTCTATTTGAGATTTTTCTTGATCTGAGGCATTTCATTGAGTCTATCCTCCAACTATCTGCACTCTTATCTGTTACTATTCTTCATGATCTGGCATTACAGCAGTTAGAATCTTAATAATTTCTTATTCCTCAATGCTTCATGCAATTCTGATGTCTTCTGCAGCAACTCCTAGTCAATCTCTTCCTGCTCTTCCTCTTCAGCATACTGTACGGGTGCTCGAGGTCTGCATTTCAAGGGCAAGTTGTACTAGAATAGGGGCTCTTAATCGATTTCAATTCGAGAGAAGTCAATATATTGCTCCTCGGGGTCGCTCATTCTGACTTTCTTAATTATAACCAACAGGTAGTTAATTTTACTGCAAAAATTAAATGATATCACAATCTGTCGGTCGCCATCCCGTAGTAATCGTAGTTCACGCTCCATCTAGCCTGAGTTGGCTCGCACTTCTTGAATGGAACCTTCTGCTTGTTTGAAACGTGTGAACCGAAAAGATTTTCTTTTGCTTTGAACCTGTCGCTCATGCTACCTGGGGAAGTCGGAGCATCGAACATTTGAGATTTGTTCCGGAAAACGGTGGCTCTTCCATCAATTATTGGCTCCCTTTTTCCATACTTTGTCTTTTGCGGATAGTTGAAGGGCTTCTTGTCACAGTATTTTTTCTCGAATATTTTTTTCCTTTCGGTGTAAGTGGACAGCCCTGGCTTGGGCTTGTTGGTGACCTTCAGAACATCGTCTTTTCTGGGCTCATCCTTCCAGAAAGAGTCAATGTTTGACCTGATTTCCTGCATTTTCTCCTGGAGTTTGACCTTGAAATCCACATTTTCAACATTCTTGAAAGACATTCGGACAGACTGAGCAGCAGGTCTTTCTTCTCTGGCTGAAGACAAGTAGTTAAGCAGCTAGAGCGTGGTTGGTCTTTTTTTGGGATCGAGCTGAAGGCACCAATCGATTATTTTTCTGCATTTTTCACTAACCTTCGCCTTATAGGGCAGCCCTTTCTTTTTGATCTCTTTGTAGACATCAGCCATGTTCTTTCCATCGTCGAAAGTTTTACCATTCAGACATTCATAAAAGGTGACTCCCAGGGCCCATATTTATGATTTTTCACTGTATTCGTTATCAAGGAAGGCCTCAGGAGACATGTAGGAGGGAGATCCAACGTTGTATTCCAGACTGGGCTTAGGATACCCTCTGATCTCGCAATATCCAAAATCAATGATCTTGGCCTCTCCGTTGTGCAACAAAATGTTGGCTGGCTTCAGGTCACGGTGAAGAATGCCCTTTCCCACCAAACTAGACATTCCCTTCAGAAGCTAAAAGAATATCTTGAGAGACCTGTCTTCTCCCAGTGGACCACTAACTCTGATGGCACTTTTTAAAGTTCCCCCGTTGCAAAGTTCTGTCACTATATGGCAATGCTTGCTGTTCTAGACGACCTTGATGCCTTTGAGGACGTGAGGGTTGTTGACTGTCATGACGGCCACTTTTTCCATGTTGAGCAGATACTCAGTCACTTCGTTGTTGATGGCTTTGAGGTCAATGATTTTGATGGCCACTGGTGATTGGTCGGCGATGCATTTGCCTAAATAGAATCATCGATACCTGCATAGACTTCTCCTGTGGCTCCCTTGCCGAGCATTTATTTCTTATTGACCACGAAATCATTGAGAACGTACATGCTGGTGTTCCTCATAATAGAAAATTAGTTTAAAAATCGATTCCAAATTGTCTTATAACCCATAATAAATATATTTCCACCTCCGAAACATCCGAAAAGTTGTGATTTGCCTTGAAACTATTCTTTTTGAGGCCTCTCATACCTTGATAAAATTATACAAAAGGGTTATGTAGCAAAAACAACAGCGGATCGAATAAAGCTGGATTCTGAGGGTCCATACTGAGAACAGCAGACTGCGACTTGAGCTGTCCCCTTGGGATTACTACCAGAAAGTGCTCGATTTGGTATTAATATCCTCTAACTCAGATATGCTAAAAATTAGAATGCCAGCAACGAGATATAGAGGTCTTTAGTCCTAACGGCAGGAGACTCAACATTGCAACTGATAGAAGAATAAGAGATGTGGTCTATCTGAGTCATGGAGCCATTATTCAGGTGAGACTAACCAACTAAGCTAAAAGTTCAGCGCTTCGCTAAAGAGCTAGTTTCCTCTCGGCTGACTCTAAAATCAGTCTGCATACGCGAGTGACACCTCCTAAACCTAAATGCACCCATCCAGACAACGTTCGCTGCCTGCACTGTGAGACAAACACAAAAGGAGATCCTTTTGCAGGAAGCGGGCAAAGAATTTACGATATGAAAGAAAGTGAACTTTCTGAGGTCAGGTGCAGTCACAATCCAAAAAGCAAGTGCATGAGATGTTCAGGAAAAGGAGTGAGATCAGCTGACAAGGCAAAGGAAATATCGAAGGTTCGAAGCCCAGGAAAGAATAATCCTGAAATGGAAGATCCTTGCCGACACAGATCAACCGTCACCTGCAAAAAATGTGTGGATAAACCTGCCAAATTCAAGAGCATCGCTTTACTGAAAGAAGAAACCCCAATGAAGAAACTCCTGATTGAGGATAAATAATAACAGGTAAAGGAAGAAAAAATAGAGAACAAGTGCAATCATGGTGAAAATGCTAAATGCATCAATTGCAATCCTGCCGAAAAGATAAAAAATGATGATAAAAATGAAAAGAAACTCTGTCAGCATGGACCAAATGGTAAATGCTTCCATTGCATTCCTAGCAAATAAAAGCCAGCTCACATGCCTTTCGATGAATATCTCCTCTCAAAAAAAGTTAACTGTGTCCACCCTCCCTCTAAATAGTGCCTAAATTGCCTACCGTAAGTTAACTTGAGGCTGACTGTTGATAAAAAGTGCAAAAAGCATCCTCCTTATCCGGATGCTCTCTGTTCAGCTTGTAGACCTCAGAATGTTAGTATCAAGACGCAGGCCTACCGACACGTCGATTACGTTTAGTTCATGAACAATCAGCAAGTCCATAGCTTCATTGACTACTGGCTAGGTGAAAAGAAAGAAGTGATGAGAGTGGGCTTCCTCTATGGTTATTTTGCTGAAGACCCATACTATAAAAACGGAATTAGGGCCATAGTTGAGGCCATCTATGAGCCGCATCAATATTGCACATTCAATTAGTTCTGGATTATGGACTCTGAACAAAGGAGGGAGAATATCGATATTGTTGCCTAGAGTGTTGGTCTTTAGAAAATAGGTTTGATATTGGCATCACCCAACACTGCTGATACACCCTTCACCCAAGGACAAATCAGAGTCATGGCTAAACTCCAATCCATGCATTCTGTCACCCATTCGACAGGATACAAACTTTCTAACTTTTTCACAGTTTTGGTCAGAAAAAACAAAGACCCCAAGCAACCAATCTAACCTGCAGTTTTCATGGTGAGCGATCAGGCTCAAGCATTAGAGGAGGCTCGAATGTTTGTTCCCCACAAAAAGTCAACCTTCAAGATGGAACTCAGAGATTATGATTTCAAGGATGAACTCAGGCCTGTTGTTTACTTGGGAGGGAAAGAAGCCACTGAGGTTGAGATAGAGTATTTGCTGGTGAAGATAGCTGCAGGTGTGGGGAAAAACAAGAAATTCTCAATCATGAAAAATAATATTTTTCCTCCCTCCAGCCGAGGAGCCATCAAAAGTCAGCAGCTCAAAGACTACATAAACAGGACCAAAAACCAGCCATCAACAGTTCGCTACGGAGACCTAAACCTTTTACTATTCATAGCCGAAGCCATTGACCTTGCTACTGCGATGGAAATAGGAAATCGAGTGCATGACGAGAAGGAGGTGGACAGTTCAACTTGTTAGTTGGTATAGGCCACCATAAAAAATTTCATTTCCTGATACTGACATTCTTGATGCTGTAATTGTGAGGTTGTGGGGGTAGATGTGTTTTTTATGGGGGGTAGATATGTGGTGGGGTTGTTTCATATGATAATGACAAATGGGTGCTGAGATTTCGGTCGATATCTCTGATAATAAAAGAATGTACGGGTTAAAAAATTTGGTCCCGAAAGGTATCCTTTGCGATGACAACTATACCGTCCTCAAACGGAAATCAGAAGAGTACCGCAGAAGCATTAGTTACTTCGCAGGCCACATCCACCAAATGGTCATGATCTACTACAACTATTCCGAACTGCTCTAAAACAGTCTCAACTAAACCTCAAACGAACTCCAAAAGAGCCAGGATGCCAACCAGCAACTCTATGTGGACCTTCTTCGTCTCTTCGTGGGGATGAATGGGGAACTTCGGAAGTTCATATAGAGGGCATCAGGTAACGAGAAGTCACTCCTGGACCTCAGCAACGGCTTCATAACTGACTACAACGACATGATAGCTGACTTCCAGGGCAAGGGCAGATAGTACTTCGACTCCGAACAGAACGTGGTTGAGACATGCAAAAAATACTTCGTCTCTTACAAATAAATGATGAGCAAGATATAGGCCTACAAACTATCCTTCCTCGATGTCAAACTAATCTACAACACAGAATAAAAATTGAGGTTGTATAATGACTGCTGGCAAAACTACAAAAGATTGTATGAACTGTCAAGGCTGATTGACATCAAGGTTGCTGACCTCAATGGAAAAAAATAAAATTTACAGGAAAGCTATCGAAAATTGAGAAAACAGCTCTAAGCCTTCACTATCTCCTTCGCCTGCAAATACATTGAAGAGCTAAAGAAATTCTACGAGGGCCTCTTTAAATTTGAAAGGAACCGGCTGCAAGTGTTCGCCTAAAGAATGCTTCTGCTCGACAAGAGCCCCTTCCCCTCTTACTTCTAAACATAAGTCAACTATGAACACAAAGATTTATTTCTTGTGAAAGTCAGCCCTGAGGAGTGCAAGTTCATTCCCGCCTTTGTTGTGTACAGCAGCAAGCTTAAGGAGGAAGGGATATTCAGGTATCGCAGATTTATGGTCAGCTATTGGCAGGAGATGATCGCGAGAGCATAGAAGAGAAAAAAGTTAGGAAGGAAAATGGTGGACTTTGTTAAATGCTACCTTAGAACTCTAGACAAAAACTTGACTGATTGGATAAAAGAAGCTCTCCAATCTTTCTAAAAAATGCGAAGAAAAATTGGGTAAACCTTTGGCAATCGATGGATAGGTTTCTACAAAATAATTGCCTCCATCTTTTAAAATTACATGGAGAACACTGGCAGACTGCTACTAAGGACTAACGCAACCGTCCAAAGAATATAAAACTATATTACCCAGTAAAGCAATCTGATGGGCGATTTCCTCAAAGAGATCAAGGCCTTTGTCGAGAAGAATGTCAATAAAAAGATTATAAAGTTGTATACTGGTGATGGCCAGTGGAAAAAGGAAGATCTGATCAACTAGGACAAAGCCATCAGCCAGGAGGATATCTTCCAGTATTCGCAATACTTGACAAGCGTCATCACTCGATACAGTGAGGGAGCTACTAAAATTTACTAGGATGGCAAGGAAGGTTACAAATAGTTTGTCAATGACGTCAAACAGTCCCTGACAGAGTTCTTTACCTTCTTCAACTAAATTCAAAATACATACTATGACTAAGAGGAATACGCTAAGACATACGAGCAGTTCCAAAATGATATGACTTAGTCCATCAAAACAGGCATGGAATTTTTTGACAACATCTAACTCTCTGCCATCACTCAGGACACCAACAAAATCACTTTTGACAATGAGTTCAACAAAATAGAAGGCTTCAAAAAAATCAAAAAACCCAAATAATTTTAATAACTTGAGGGCAGAAACGTTGCATCTTTGGATCTGAGGTAAAGTACTGAAATAGCTGACCCGAATACTGCCACCCGCTAGAGTAATTAGACCTCACCATAGGTCTACAACAAAACAAACCAAAAGGATAATATTTCCAACATTCTCAACAAGGACATCTTTCTGGGATAAATTAACAGCAAACATGCTGAATTTTTGCTGAAAAAGATAATAGTTGAAACCAACGAAAAATACATAAAGAGCTACTCCTGTTCCTTCTCTGACACTGTCATCCTCGCTGGCAGGCTGTACATAACGACCCACAGGATGTGCTTCCACTCAAAGTTCAACTCCAGCAACATCTTCTTCGGTGAGACTTTTATCGATATCCCTAAATGCGATATAAAGAAAGTATAGAAAAGGTCTATGTCATTTATCAGCGATCACGCTATCAGCATTACCACCGTCAACGGAGGCATGATTTTCAGGTCGTTCTTCTCCAGAGATTCTGCCTACAACCTTATCAAGAAAAATTTTGAAGTCAACAACGATGAAATCTTCTTCGAGGAATAAGAAGGAGCTTGTAATGATTTGATCGACAAACAGATCGAATTTGAGGACGACATGAAAGCATAAATGGCCAAGTAAAGAGAAGCCAAATTGGCGAAGGAACTTAAAACCTTTAGCTATATACCTCTTGAAGAACATGAGTTCACCTGTTTCGGACTCACTGTCGTCAAATTCCTCAAATTATTTGAACTAGACCAAGAAGTCATAATCAACAGAATGACCTTTTCCTCTTTCCAGCACTACTTCAAGGATCTCTGCGAGCACACTGAAATTGACATTCAGCCATGGTCGCCCAATCCCTTAGAATACCTCAATGTTAGTAAGTCACTTCTTATGCAGTCAACATCAAAGAAGACGCTCCTGAAGTATTCAGCAGAAGAATAGCAGCTGTTATTCCCCTACCCCCAAGCGGTATTCCTTTCATGCCGAAGTCCTCTTACACCACTGAGGACCAGACCATGTACCTTATGAGCGGAGACAAAGTTGTGATTGAGTCAACTATTCAAAATAGCAAAGTGCCATATTGTGAGGCGTTTGATGTTAGACTCAAGAGGATCATATAATCTGCTGGTGAAAGTAAAAGATGTTTGATTCAGACAAGGTAAAGGTGAGTGCTCACCTGTGTGTCAACTTCACTCAAAGTGTAATGGTAAAGGCCACTATATAATCCAAGACGATAGAGGGCACGAAGGAAGGAGTCATCAAGCAGAATGATGAGATTGAAGCATACCTAAAAAATCTCGAAAAGCAGATGATGAAAGGCAACAAGAAGGAGACTCCCTAAGACAAAATAAAGGAACAGGAAGAGCTGATTGTGTAACTGGAGGGAAAGATAAAATAATTTAAAGATGAAGGCAAGCACTTGAAGGAAGAACTGATTAATCTGAAGCAGAAGTTCAAGATGACCTCTATTGCTGCTCTGGTGTTGTTTGTGCTGTTTCTCCTCGAGACCATTTTACTGCTCACCTGAGCTCTAGCTCTGATTATGTTTATGGTATACCCGCTTAATTTAAATCAATAAGAGAATCACTGATCATAATACAGGAATTTCTTGAATTCCTCAAACTCGATATACCCGGAATCGTTCCTGTCCAGCCTCTGATGCACCCTTTCGATCAAAGTAGGAGACAGCTTAATTCCTACTCTGTTGAGCATCTGGCTTAGATCATAGCTGCTCAGGTAGAAATTTTTGTTGACATCATATTAATCGAACAATTTTCTGACGATCAACTCGTCTTTACTTCCTTGTGTTCTCTCGATCAGTTTGAACCTGAGGTTTTTGATAGCAGTTCTGATTTAATTCTAGCTGACTGACTGTAATTTTTCTGGTGTGTAGTGCCATTGGTTGCCGACATATCTGAAGAAAATGTCATTGTGTGCGTAATTAACATTGACATCATCATAGAAAGCGATGAATTCATCTCGAGAGACAGCTCCATTGTTGACCGAGAGAAGAGAAATGAAGTGGTCCTTTACTTGCTCGGCTGTCATCCTTCCTGTCTGGTAGTACTCAACTATGCTCGGATTGAAGTGCTCCTCTTAATAGAACTATCATTACTTAACTGCTCCACAGATATCTATCCCTTCCTGTCTTTGTCCATGCTGTCAAATATGTGCTCCACCATCTATCTACGAAGAGGCCCCATAGGTTATCTTAATCTCCTCAAGAACTCAAACCAGTCGATGCAGCCCTCCCTATCCAGCACTTTCCTGAAGAGCTGAACGTCATAGACCTTCATAAAAATACCATTGGCATTAAGGGCCTGTATAGAGGAGATCTTACATGTTCGAAGCTGTGAGCCTAGATTTTTCCAGAGATCTATCGATCGTAATCTGCGAAAGATCTGTAGATGGTTCTGAGGTTGGGAGCATATTTATTTCTGGAGAGGTGCAATCGCATGTCGAAGATGAGTTTGTTGAGCTGGACGTTTTGCTAAACCCCGAAGAAGGACATGATTTATTGCAAATAAGATTATATTGACTTTCTAGAAAGATCTGTGGAATATATAAATGTGTATTATCACTCAACTATCGTAAATTTCCCTTGCATACTTTTCCTCAATTTTATTGAGCATATTCATCCGTATCTTGCTGTCCCAAAACTATTTCCTCCTTCGGCCTATCAATGGCTGCACTTCCTTTCGCATTTTCTATAAGCAGTCGCTGGAGACGTGGATTCTAAGCTGCTCAGATTCATGAAGACTGGTCTCTGTCATTTTTCTTTTTGTCTTGTGAGGTAAAAATCTCTTCTGACTGCAATAAATTTGATTGCCGCTCGAACGCTGAGACATTTCAGTGTTGAAACTCATTCTGCTGATTTCACTCTTTGTGTTGTCCTTGATGTTGATGTCGATGTAGTGAGGATTTTTTTGGGTCTTATTGTTGTCTTTGGAACACATTTCAATGCAGGAAAGCTTCATAGGGAACTAAATAAGCTGAAATGTACATCTTCTTTGTTGAAGTATTTGTCTTCCTGAGGTTCAGCCATGTCCTCAAAAATTGAGCCTTGACCTGATATTTCACAGTTCCTGAAAGTGAATCCGTTGCTTTCAAGAAGTGTCGTCTCCTGCTTCAAAAAATCACTTTCTTTATAGTTCAAGGTCTGAGGCCGATGCAATCTGAGAGGAGGCTTGCCTACTTTATTCTCCTTATTCCTTTGTTTTTTTGCCTTCTTTTCTGATCTGTCTTGACTGACTGCACTTTTCTGCACATTGGGATTGAACTTCGTTGAAGGGCTGAGCACATTCGCATCCAGGGAGTGTCGATACGGTGTTGTCTGGAGATTGGGCACGCTCTCGGTCTGTACATATTTATGCAGTTGTTGTTTGGTCTGAAGATGCTTGTCCTTTGTGGTATGCTTGTTTTGAATGAGAGCTATGATTTTAAGGACCCTTCTGTCTATTTCGTTCTTGAGCTTGGGAAGATGGACTCGTTATTACTCGAGGAAGGGGAGGGTTTAGGGGTCGTTGAGGAGGTCGTACATATGGCAGTTAATTTAGTAATAGTTCTTATATGAGGTATGTTGGTCTTATTAAATGAATAAAATGATATATGGCTTTAGGATCAGACTTTGTAGGACTTGAGACCGCTGAGGATGTACAAGAAGTGAGGAGCAGGGTCAGTATCTTGTTTCCAGTAACTGAAAACAAGGTTGTCCTCTCTGTTCCAGTTGGGAGGGCAGTAAATGCAGAATTCGTCGAACTTTGTCAACACTCTCTTGGCAAAAGCCTGGAAACCCTTCTTGAAATTGTCCTGCTCAGCTTCAGGGATCTTGGGGACAATTTTCTTTCCATACTCCTTGAGCCATTCTTTGAACTCAGCCTTATCCATGCCAGTTTCTTCGTATTGGAAGTGGTCAATGAGGTCATTGACCTTCTCAGGAGGAGCACCTCCTACAGCTCCCTCTTCTTCCTCATCTTCATTCTTTCCTCCGAAGGCATTACCGCATCCGACATCAACATTGACCTCACCCTTGACAATCATTTGACTTTCGACCTCATAGATGACACCGTTGAATTCTTCCAATGGAACCAGCTTGTATCCGTCAGAAATGATGTCATTTTCTCCGTCGAGGTTTTGGTAAATTCTCATCCTTCAACAATCAATATAATTACAATTCTCCCCCATTAAAGTCATATAAACTATTAGACAATATCAACATTTAACTTTATTCACAAGCATCACAGATAAAATCAAATTAACTTAAACATATCCTCCTACTACACTTGCTTGACTATTTGTCTCCGAGTGCTCAACGTCATCAGCTTAATGCAGATTGTCATTTTTCAGCTGTTTTGTGTATTGAAAAAACATTCTGGATATTTTTTAAGTCCTTATTTTTGATGTTCGTCAGAAGTCAGTCAGAATCCTTCAGAAAAAGAGCATAGAAATGGGCATTTTTATTGACACAAACTATATATTTTTGCATCATAAGTTGTTTAATCCCCCTAACCAAGCTTCTATTTAGCATGTAAAGATATTTTTCTACAAAGTATGTTTATTGATTTTTTACCGTTATTTCATATTTTCCAACGGAAGTAGAG
>Ga0100385_1004006_pt1 | contig 12844 bp, 13 predicted proteins | sample CryGeymeta201509_FD_81543 | JGI IMG/M metagenome (GOLD analysis project Ga0100385, IMG submission 81543) | Groundwater microbial communities from Crystal Geyser aquifers in Utah, USA - Crystal Geyser metaG 2015-09 | ecosystem: Environmental > Aquatic > Deep subsurface > Groundwater | place: USA... | reverse complement strand
TCAGGGGCTGGCCGCGCTGGAGCCGGGTGGGTATTTCATCCCGGCGCGAGGTCCCGCTCACGAAGTCGTAGCGGGGCAGGTAGACCTCCCGCCCGGCCATCAGGCCCTGCAGGTCCTCGTTGAAATGGTCGATGCGCAGGGCGCCGAGAGCCTCGTAGTCGTAGTCGCCGTCCTCGGCCAGGGGCGTCTGCTCGCGATCCACGAAGTAGTTGTCCAGCGAAAGAGCGAAGGGCTGGAAACCGAGCACGCGCAGGTGGACCATGATGCGCTTGGCGCTGGTGGTCTTGCCGGAGCTGGAGGGACCGGCCAGCAGCACCAGGCGGCCGTCGGGCGGCAGGTCGGCCACCCGGCGGGCGGCGTCGACGAAGAACTGGGAATGGCGGGCCTCGGCGATCTGGATCAGCTGGGCGGTGCGCCCGTTCACGATGAACTCGTTGAGGCAGCCGGTATCCTGGAGTCCGATGGCATCGGCCCAGTGGGTGTATTCCCGCAGGGTGGCCAGGAAGCGGGGCTGGGGCTGATGGACCGCCGATACCTCCGGACGGCCCTTCAGGTTGGTCAACAGGACGAACCCCGGGCTGTCCGGCGCAAGGCTGAAATCCCGCACATATCCGGTCGAGGGCAGCTGGCGCCCGAAGTAGAGCCGGGGGCTGTTTTCCATGCGGTAGAAGGTCAGGGCGTCGCGCCGCAGGTAGCGCGCGGTGCGGTAACTGCGGTCGTCCCCTTGGCGGCGATAGATTTTCAGCAGGGCGCGCAGGCCGAAGGTCTGGGGCGTCAGGGGCCGGTCCTCGGCGACGATCTCCCGCATGCGATTCTCGAGGAGGGCGATCTCGTCGGGGGTCAGGGGGTCGGCGCGGTCCAGTTCGCAGAAGATGCCGCCGCCGTAACTGAACTCCACGCAGATGCGGTTTTGGGGAAAGACGTCTTCCGCCGCCGCCGCCAGCAGGAACAGGACGGTGCGCTGGATGGTCGTCTGGCACTGGCGGTTGTTGAGCCGGATCAAACGGATGCGATCCCCGGGGGCGACCGGTTCGTGGAGGCTGGCACGGCGGCCGTTCACCGAGGCGATGGCTACGGGGTCGGGACCGGTCAGGTCTGCGGGGCGCTCTTCCTGGAGGTATTGCAGGATGGGAGTCCCGGGCTCGACGGAAACTTCCTTTCCCTCGATCTCGATGGCGAGGTTTTCCTGCTTCATGGCGTTTCCTTTCGCGGCATCGGATTCAGTCGCCGGAGGAGGTGGTCTCACCGGAGGACCCGGACGCGGGGGGAGTCGTTGGAGGGGCTTTGCCGTCTCCACTTTTACCACGGGAATCGGTTATGTAGAAGCCCGAGCCTTTGAAGAGGATTCCCGATCCGCCGCTGATGATTCGACGAACCTTGTGGCGGCATTGGGGGCAGCGCTGCCGCGCAGGGGCGGTGATAGGGCGTTCTTCTTCGAAGACGAGTTCGCATCCGCTGCATTCGTATTCATACGTGGGCATGTTGTTCCTCGGGCCGGGGGTTACGGGACGACATCTGCGATGGCCCTTAATATGGGCCGTGAAGCGGCGCTCCGCCAACCGGATGCCCGATTGCCTATTTGCTTTTCGGCACATAAATGATGTATAATAAGATGACTTCCCGACTCGCCCTGACATCGCTATGGAGGGAGATCCCCATGGGCTTGAGGTGCGTGGCGTGCCTGCGGTTGTGCCCTGTCTTGATTCTGATGATCACGGTTTGCGGCGCGCCTCTGGGGCTCGCCCGCACGCCCGATACCATACCCCTGGCGCCGCTGCCCGACCAATCCGTTTGGTCGGAGGCCTACAAGGCCCGCCAAGGGGCCGTTTACGAGGCCCGGGCGCGCTCCCTCGGCCTCCAGAAGGCGTTTGCGGGGGACCCGGCCAAAACCGCGGCCATGGACGCCTACGACGCCCACTTCTACTTTCTGGATCTCGACCTGGATCCCAGCGTCAACATCCTGACCGCAACGGTGGCCATGGCCGCCACCGTGGTCGCCGATTCCCTGACCGAGGCGGAATTGCATCTGGACAACGGGATGCTGGTTTCCGCAACGCGCGCGGGCGGGGTGGCTGTCGCCTGGACCCACGGATTCGATCTGCTGGACGTGACTCTGGACCGCACCTACCTCCAGGGCGAATCGTTCACGATCGAGGTGGATTACGCCGGCAATCCGGCAGGCGATTATTTCGGCTGGTCCTCCTACAACGGCGCCCCCCTGATCTGGACCCTGAGCGAACCCTACGGCGCGCGCGAGTGGTGGCCCTGCAAGGACCTCAACTCCGACAAGGCCGACTCGGTGGCGGTCGACGTGACCGTACCGGATTCCCTGGTCGTGGCCGGCAACGGCCTGCTGATGGGCACCGACACCCCCGAACCCGGCAAGACCACCTATCATTGGCGGGAGCGCCACCCCATCGCCACCTATCTGGTGTCCGCCACGGCGCATCCCTACACCCTGATCGAAGACACCTACACCGGTCTCCTGGGCGAGACCATGCCGTTGCAGCACTACGTGGTCGCCGACAAGGTCGCCGAGGCGACGGCGGGCTATGCCCCGACCGCCGACATGATCCATACCTTTGCCCTGGCCTACGGAGAGTATCCCTTCCTGGACGAGAAGTACGGCCACGCCCATTTCCTGTGGGGCGGCGGCATGGAGCATCAGACCTGTTCCAGCATGGGGTTCAACTACTACAACCAGACCTTCGTGGCCCACGAGTTGGCCCACCAGTGGTTCGGCGACAATATCACCTGCGCAGATTTCCATCACATCTGGCTCAACGAAGGCTTCGCCACCTGGTCGGAGGCCTACTGGCTCGAACAGAGCCAGGGAGAACTGGCCTACAAGGGCCGGATGAACCAGCAGAAGTATCTCGGCGCCGGCTCGGTCTACGTTTACGATGTCAGCAACTTCAACGGGATCTTCAATTACTGGACCACGTACGCCAAGGCCTCGTGGGTGGTGCACATGCTCCGGCACGTCATGGGCGAATCCGATTTCTTCGCCGCCCTGGCGGATTATCGCGCCGCCTACGGCGATTCCTCCGCCACGACGGAGCAGTTCCAGGCGGTTTGCGAGCAGGTATCGGGTCTGGACCTGGGCCAGTTCATGAGCCAGTGGATCTACGGCGAGTACTACCCCCAGTACGGGATCTCCTGGACCAAGACACCGGTGGGCCCCAACTGGCGGGTGGATCTGCGGATCAAGCAGACCCAGACCAACGCCGGCTTGTTCAGCATGCCGCTGGACATCCGCGTGACCACCCCCCTGGGCGACGAGGCATTCGTGGTCCAGAACCAGGACGAAGTCCAGTGGTACCATTTCATGGTGGCGCATGAGCCCGAAGACGTCCTGGTCGACCCCGACGCCTGGGTGCTTTGCGAGCAAACCGACCTGGGCATCAGCGGGGTCGTGGCTCCGGCTGCCGAGGTGAGTCTTCTGGGTGCGGTGCCGAATCCCTTCAACCCCCGCACCTCCATCCGTCTCAGTCTGCCGACCGCCCAGGAGGTGGGGCTGGTGATCTACGACCTCGCCGGTCGCCGGGTCCGGGATCTGGCGCCGGGGCTTCTCTCCGCAGGGGAGCACGACGTGTTGTGGGACGGGCGTGACCAGACCGGACGCGAGGCCGCTTCGGGCACCTACTTCGTCCGGATGACCGCCGGCGAGACCCACGCCGTCAATCGCCTGACCCTGGTTCGTTAGGCAATGGTCTATCTGCTGGCCGCTTCGGTGCTGTGGGCCTTCTCCTTCGGGTTGATCAAAGCCTACCTGGCGGATCTGGACCCGGTGCTGGTCGCTGCGGTCCGGCTGGTGCTGGCTGCGGCGGTCTTCGCGCCGTTCTTGGTCCGCGCCCGGCTTCGCGGCCGCCTGGTTCCGATGGCTCTGGGCCTGGGTGGGCTGCAATTCGGCGCCATGTATGTGCTCTACATCATGTCCTTTCGCTGGTTGCCGGCCTGGCTGGTGGCCATGCTCACCATCTTCACCCCGCTATACGTGATCATCCTGGCCGATTTCCGTCAGCGCAGTTTCCGGGTGCGTCATCTTCTGGCGGCCCTGCTGGCGGTGGCCGGGGCGGCGGTCGTCATGAGCCGGGGTCTGCCCGCGGGGGCGGATTGGCGCGGCGTGCTCGCGTTGCAGGGCGCCAACGTGTGCTTCGCCGTGGGGCAGGTGTTCTATCCCGACCTGAAAATGCGCAGCGGCGGTCACGACCTGGGTCTGATGGCCTGGCTGTACCAGGGGGCCGCACTGGTGGCTGTGGCGGCGACCCTGGCGACCCGCTCGAGCACCGTAGGTTGGACCGGCCAATCCGTGCTGGTCCTGCTGTACCTGGGCCTGGTGCCCACGGCTGCGGGATTCTATCTGTGGAACAAGGGCGCCGTCCTGGTGGGCCGCGGTCGCCTGGCCGTGGCCAACAACCTGAAAATCCCCCTGGCGGTGCTGGTGGCCTGGTCGGTCTTCGGGGAATCCGCTCCCTATGGGCGGGCCCTGGCCGGCCTGGCGCTGCTGGTGGCGGGGTTGTGGGTGGCGGTGCCGCCGGTTGGGAAGCGGGGGTAGGGGACGGTTTCGTGGACAGCGGGGGGCGCTTGTGGTAGGGTTTTGAGGTCGGATGGGGCCGCGGGATATCATGTACCCAAGCGAGTTTTTTTACGCTATACGAGGAAACACCGCGACTTCCGGGCGACCATCGAGAGAGACGTTTGGGATATCCTGGCCGGGGATGGGGGCTGTCGGGTAACCTGGGCGGGGTATTTGTACCTATCCACAGGAGTTTTTGTGAAACGCACGATCTGGGTTCTGGTGACTGTTCTGCTGCTGTGCGGTTGCGACCTCCGCGACCACGTTGCGCAGTTCGACTGGCCGAAGTCGGATGATTCGCTGGCCACAGCTCTTTTAGATTCGCTGCAGGTGGCCCCAATCAGTCTCCTCCTGTCGGAAGATCCAGGTGACATAAAGCAGCAGCTCTGGGGTACATTCGCGAATCGCGAGCTGGCTCTGAGGTATTCCCAAATCGAGATCCCGGCCGGCGTATCAGCTTGGCCGGTGTTTCGTGGGCGACTGATTGAAGCGGCGAAAGCCGCCGGCCGCAACTCGGAGTCTCTTGCGGGCGCGCTTGACGAAATTGCGAGGCAGAAAGAATGGTTGGTCACGGAAAAGCAAATTTTTCCGTTTGGGGCATTCATCGCCAAGCAACGTGGTGAGAAAGTATGGGCAATCCCCTGTTTGTGGGAGAGCGGTAGATCGTATGACGACGAGGGTATGCCGAGTCCAGTCCGGGCGGGCCATATTCAAATCTGGGCGTTTCTAATTGAGAGTGGTCGTCAAATCGGCTATGTGTCGTGCAAATAGAGTGTTCTTGGGCCAAAGGAATTTTACATAAGTTTGCACCTGACAAGGCCACCGGACACGCCGCTTGCGGGGCAAGCGGTGCGCCCTGGCCGCTTCGCGGCCTGTCCTTGCAGGTGAAACCAACGTCTAGACGACAAAGGAGAAAAAAGGCTCATGCGAACGATGACAACTATCTGTGCCATTTGCCTGCTCTTACTTGCTGGCTGTGCGTCCGTAAACACGAAACTATACGAACCAGCTCGACTGAACGCCGTCGATACATGGGTATTGGAATTCGCCTATGAATCAGGTTCAGTTGAACAGCTACAGAAGAGCAGCGGAGATTCGGAAGTGAAGGTCGTCAGTGAGGGCCATCTTCCCCGAGACCTCCAAATGAGAGATGACCTTTACTATACCCTGAAAGATGAGTACGCAGTCCCGCTGGCAAGGTCAGGATCAGAATCATCAGGGCGAATACAGATACACCCCATCCATTTCTATTCTGGGGGCTTCAAACTCCTCACGGTCACGTTGGTCGACAGGCAGGGCGAACCGCTTGCGAGAATAAAGATCGAAAACGGCGACCGGACAGGGACATTCAAGGATGACGATGACTTTGCTAGGTACGCAGCGAAGGCCATTGCAGATGCTATCCGGAAGGAGTGAAACCATGTCGTCGAACCATAGTTTGCACACGGATTGCCTACAGCGCTAGCGCGCTTTCGGCAACCGGTGAAACTCACGTTGACGCCCCAAGACACCGCCGCAGCGAAACGATCGAATGAGGTAGACATTGGCCAAGCGCAAAAACAACACGAGCAAGTCGGACACGACCTCCGCCAACGTCGGCTATGAAGCCCAGCTCTGGCAGATGGCCGACGCCCTGCGCGGCAGCATGGACGCCGCGGAGTACAAGCACGTCGTGCTCGGCCTGATCTTCCTCAAGTACATCTCCGACGCCTTCGAGGAGCACCACGCCAGGCTCCTCGCAGAACAGGTCCAGGGCGCCGACCCCGAGGATCCCGACGAGTACCGCGCCAAGAGCATCTTCTGGGTGCCGCCCGAGGCGCGCTGGGCGCACTTGAAGGCGCAGGCCAAGCAGCCCACCGTCGGCAAGCTGGTCGACGACGCCATGGCGGGCATCGAGCGCGACAACCCGGCGCTCAAGAGCGTGCTGCCCAAGGACTATGCCCGCCCCGCGCTCGACAAGTCGGTGCTCGGCCGGCTCATCGACCTGATCAGCAACATCCGGGTCGGCGACGAGGAGGCCCGCGCCAAGGACGTGCTCGGCCGCGTCTACGAGTACTTCCTCTCGCAGTTTGCGAGCAAGGAGGGCAAGAAGGGTGGCGAGTTCTACACGCCGCGCTGCGTGGTCAAGCTTCTGGTCGAGATGATCGAGCCCTACCGCGGCCGCGTCTACGACCCCTGCTGTGGCTCCTCGGGCATGTTCGTGCAGTCGGTGGAGTTCATCCGCGCCCATGCGAACGGCAACGGCAACGGCAACGGCGGCAAGCCCGCGAAGGGCGCCAAGGCGAGCGCGAAACCCGACATCTCGATCTACGGCCAGGAGTCGAACTACACCACTTGGCGCCTCGCCAAGATGAACCTCGCCATCCGCGGCATCGACGGCCAGATCGCCCACGGCGACACCTTCCACGCCGACCGCCACCCCGACCTCAAGGCCGACTTCATCCTCGCCAACCCGCCCTTCAATATTTCCGACTGGGGCGGCGAGCGCCTGAAGGACGACAGGCGCTGGCAGTACGGCACCCCGCCCGCGCGAAACGCCAACTTCGCCTGGGTGCAGCACATCGTCCACCACCTCGCGCCCGCCGGCGTGGCCGGCTTCGTACTCGCCAACGGCTCGATGTCGTCGAACCAGTCCGGCGAGGGCGAGATCCGCAAGGCCCTGATCGAGGCCGACCTCGTCGACTGCATGGTGGCGCTGCCGGGCCAGCTCTTCTACTCGACGCAGATCCCCGCCTGCCTGTGGTTCCTCGCGCGCGACCGCAAGAACGGCAAGTTCCGCGACCGCCGCGGCCAGGTGCTCTTCATCGACGCGCGCAAGCTCGGCCGCATGGCGGACCGCACGCACCGCGAGCTGACCGACGAGGACGTCGCCCGCATTGCCGACACCTACCACGTATGGCGCGGCGAAAGGGACGCGGGCGAGTACGCCGACGTGCCGGGCTTCTGCAAGAGCGCGCCGCTGGAGGAGGTGCGCAAGCACGGCCACGTGCTCACGCCCGGCCGCTACGTCGGCGCCGAGGCGCAAGAGGACGACGGCGAGCCGTTCGAGGAGAAGATGCTACGGCTCACCGCGACTCTGCGCGAGCAGCAGGCCGAGGCCACGAAGCTCGATGCCGCGATTGCCGCCAACCTGGAGGAGCTTGGGTATGGCGGGTAGTTCGCTCGCAGATTACGCAGACATCGTGATGGGCCAGTCTCCGCCCGGAGAAGCCTGTAGCTCGAATGGCCCCGGGCTCCCGTTGCTCAACGGGCCTACGGAGTACGGCCCGCATCATCCCACGCCAGCGCAGTACACCACTGATGCTCGCAAGCGAGCACGGCCGGGCGATGTCCTGTTTTGCGTTCGCGGGTCGACCACGGGCCGAATGAACTGGGCAGATCGCGAGTACGCCATCGGTAGGGGCGTCGCAGCGATCCGCCACAAGGATCGAGCGGACCTCCAGCCGTTTGTCCGCGCCGTGATCGAGTACGGACTTCCGGGGCTGTTGGCCCAAGCAACGGGCTCGACGTTTCCTAACGTCTCGGCCACCCAGCTTGCCAGTCTGTGGTGGCCGCCACTCGAAGAAGCCGAGCAACGCGCCATCGCCCACATCCTCGGCACGCTGGACGACAAGATCGAGCTGAACCGGCGGATGAGCGAGACGCTGGAGGCGATGGCGCGGGCGCTCTTCAAGTCGTGGTTCGTGGACTTCGACCCCGTCCGCGCCAAGGCCGAAGGCCGCGACCCCGGCCTCCCCCAGCCCCTCGCCGACCTCTTTCCCGCCCGCCTCGTCGACTCCGAGCTCGGCGAGATTCCGGAGGGGTGGGAGGTCAAGCCGCTCTCCGACTGCGTGGATGTGACGCGTGGCCTCTCCTACAAGGGATCCGGCCTGTCCGACGCCGGCGTTCCCATGCACAACCTCAACTCGATCTACGAAGGTGGCGGCTACAAGCACGATGGGATCAAGCGCTACGATGGCGACTACAAGTCCCACCACGTTGCTCAGCCTGGTGACCTGATCGTGGCGAATACTGAGCAGGGACACGATCGACTGTTGATCGGATACGCGGCGATCGTGCCCGGTCGGTTCGGTCCGGAGAATCTCTTCAGCCATCACATCTACCGTGTCCGACTCAACAAGGCATCCAAGCTCACAAGCGACCATCTGTGCCACCTACTCAACACGCGCGTGATGCACGACATCGTCAGCGGCTACGCCAATGGGACCACCGTGAACATGCTGCCGATCGACGGCCTGCAATCTCCGCTGATTGTGGTGCCTCCTGAACGTGCGATCGCGACTTTCAGCAGCATCGCCAAGGCAGCGCGCATGCGTCGCGAAGAGATCGTCGAAGAATCGCGAACCCTCGCGGCTCTTCGCGACGCTCTATTGCCCAAGCTCGTCTCCGGCGAGCTGCGGGTGGAGGACGCGGAGAGGTTCATCGGGAGGACCATCTGATGGATCACATTCGGAGGCTCGGCAACAGCATTTCGATCCCGATCCCGGCGGACGAGAACGCCTTCACGGGGCGCGAGTGCCCGCAACCGGAATGCGAGGGGTACTTCAAGATCGAACTTGGTACGGGCCTCAAAGGCGGAGGGCTCCCTTGTCACTGCCCGTATTGTGGTCACACCGCTGGCCACGACCATTTCTGGACAAAGGAACAAATCGAGTACGCCAAGTCGGTCGCCATGCGGAAGATTACCGACGCGCTCCACAAGGACCTGAAGAAGCTGGAGTTTGACCACAAGCCGAAAGGCGCGTTCGGCATAGGCATATCGATGAAGGTCAAGCCGGGACGCCCGACGCCCATCCACTACTACAGGGAGAAGCAGCTCGAAACCGAGGTCGTCTGCGTCAACTGCACGCTCCGATACTCGGTCTACGGTGTCTTCGCCTTCTGCCCGGATTGCGGCCAGCACAACTCGCTCCAGATTCTCGACAAAAACCTCGAAGTGGTCGGAAAGATGTTGGACCTGGCAGCGGAGGCGGAGAAAGAGCTTGCTGAAAAGCTCCTTGAGAACGCACTTGAGGATTGCGTTTCGGCCTTCGACGGGTTCGGGCGTGAACTATGTCGGGTCCACGCGAACAGGGCACGGAACCCCGCCAGGGTAGAGAAGATGAGCTTTCAGAATCTCGAAGGCGCAAGAGCGAACGTCCTGGAGGCATTCGGAATCGACCTGTCGGCCGAGGTAGAGCCAGACGAATGGCGTGCAGCTGGCGCGGGCTTTCAGAAGCGTCACCTCGTCGCGCACAAAACGGGAGTCGTAGATAAAGACTACATCACGAAGACGGGCGACACCCGCGCAGTGGTCGGGCGGAAGATTGGTATCGGAGCTGATGAGGTGAGACAGCTCGCGAGGATTATCAGCAAGCTGGCTCTGCGCTTGTCGCATGACCTCCAAGGGTTGGGGACGAGCCCATGACGATCGTCGCCACGAGCGTGACCCGGCTGATTGCGGACATGGCTGAGGGAGAACGCGAGTCTCGCACCCTCGCCACCCTGCGCGACACGCTCCTGCCCAAGCTGATCTCCGGCGAGCTGCGGGTAGCGGATGCGGAGAGGTTCCTGGAGGCGGCCAGCCCATGAAGCGCGAAGCCAAGCTCCTGCTCGAAAAGGCTTGCGACGCGCTGGTGCTTTCCATCGAGCTCTTCAACCGCCCCCACGACCGCGGGCGGGTCAGCAGCACGTTGATCCAGCTCGATCATGGCTTCGAGATGCTGATGAAAGCTGCGATCCTGCATCGTGGAGGGCGCATCCGCGAGAAGCGCGCCAAGGAAACGATCGGCTTCGACGCCTGCGTACGGCGCTCCTTGAGCGACGGGGCGATCAAGTACCTGTCCGAGGAGCAGGCTCTCGTCCTCCAGACGATCAACGGGCTGCGGGACGCGGCCCAGCACCACTTGCTCGACATCTCCGAAGGTCAGCTCTACGTGCACGTCCAGTCGGGCGTCACGCTGTTCCGGGACCTGTTGAAGAGCGTCTTCGACCAGGACCTCAACTGCCACCTGCCGACCCGCGTGCTTCCGGTCTCGACCTCGCCTCCCACGGACCTGACGACGCTTTTCGAGTCCGAGGTCGCCGAGGTCAAGAAGCTCTTGAAGCCGGGCCGGCGACGCCAGGTCGCAGCCTTGGCCCGCCTTCGTCCGCTGGCGATTCTGGACGCCACGATCCAAGGCGAGAAGGGTCAGCCCAGCGACGCGGACCTGCGTCGAATCGGCAAGGAAGTGTCGGGGGGCACTGCCTGGCCCGACGTCTTCCGGGGTGCTGCGGCCGTCGAGATTGCAGCAGATGGCACAGGGCCGAGCCTGTCCCTGCGGTTGTCGAAGAAGGAAGGCACCCCGATCCAACGCGTCGCCGAGGGAACGCCCGGCGCTTCGGTCGTCGCCGTGAAGCGCGTCGATGAGTTGGGCTTCTACAACCTCGGCGCGAAGCAGCTTGCGGAGAAGGTCGGTCTGACCATGCCGAAGGCACTGGCGGTCGTGGATCATCTTCGCCTGCGGGAACAGAGCGAGTGCTACAAGGAGATCAAGATCGGAAGAACCGTGTTCAAGCGGTACTCCCAGAAGGCCATCGAGGCGATCAAGGAGGCGCTGAAGCGTCAGTCCGCGGACGAGATCTGGCAGAAACGCAAGGCTGCAAGCCAAAGCAAAATCAAGGACTGAGAACGCGATGGCGGACATCAACCTGACACAAGCCGAGGCGGATGCCTTGATCGCGATGGAGAAGCATCGCGCGAGCGAGGAGCACGCCGACTTCCCGATGGGCGGGCAGTCGGCGGTCCTGCCGCTCTAGTCGGACGATAAGCGCGAGCAGTTTCTGCTCGACCTGGGCCGGGGGCGCATCGACCTGCTCAAAGTGAAGATGCAGAATCGGGGACGTCAGGTTGTCGTGCTGGTACGACTCGATCTCGGAGGGGCGCCGCATCGCAACCCGGACGACGAAGAGATCCCTGTTCCGCACTTGCACTTGTACCGCGAGGGCTACGGTGACAAATGGGCTGTGCCGGTGCCGGCGGATCGTTTCAGCAACCTTGCTGACATCTGGGTCACGCTGGAGGAGTTCATGCGGTTTTGCAGCGTCACGCAGCCGCCGTACATCGAACGGGGACTGTTCACATGACTCGGGATATCCAGAACCTGCTCGATGCCTACCACGTCTGGCTCAAGGACAAGACTGCCCTGCGCCAGATCGATGAGTGGGTCGAGATCACGACGCCCTACCTCGATCGGCACAACGACTATGTGCAGATCTACGCCAAGCGGGGCAACGGAGGGTTTGAACCGCCCCGGGTTCTCCGGAGCCTCCGTTATGTGAGTCCCACCGGATCGGCCGGACTCCGCTGCTGCTCGTAGTATAGCTCCTCGAGTTCCACAGGTGGGATGTTTCCGATCGGCTCAAGCAGTCGCCGGTTGTTGAACCAGTCCACCCATATGAGCGTCTCCATCTCGACCTGATCGACACCGCGCCAGGGGCCAAGATGCCAGATCACCTCGGCCTTGAACAGTCCGTTGATCGTCTCGGCCAGGGCGTTGTCGTACGAGTCGCCGACGCTGCCGACCGAGGGCTCGATGCCCGCCTCGGCAAGCCGCTCCGTGTAGCGGATCGACACGTACTGCACGCCGCGGTCACTGTGATGGATCAGGCCCTGCGTGTCTCCGCGAGCGTGCAACGCCTGCTCCAGGGCGTCCAGAGCCAGGTCGCTGCGCAGCGAGCGGGATACCCGCCAGCCGACGATCATCCGCGAGAACACATCGATCACGAACGCGACGTATACGAACCCGGCCCAGGTCGCCACGTAGGTCAGGTCCGCCACCCATAGCTGGTTCGGGCGGTCGGCCGTGAAGTTGCGGTCGACCAGGTCCGCCGGCCGATCGGCCAGGTCATCAGGTATCGTCGTGCGAGGCTTGCGGCCGCGAACAACGCCCTGCAGGCCCATCTGGCGCATCAGGCGCTCGACCGTGCAGCGGGCCACCACGGTGTTCTCGCGGACAAGCTGGCGCCACACCTTGCGGGCGCCATAGACCCGCCGGTTCTCGTTCCAGACCCGCTCGATCTGGCCGCACAGAACCGCATCGCGACGCGCTCGCGCGGGCAGACGCGTCGGATCGGCCTGGCGCGCCTTCTTCTCGTAGTAACTCGACGGGGCGATCGGCAATATGTCGCAGATCGGCTCGACCCCGTACGCCTGGCGGTGCTCGTCGATGAACGAGACCATCACTTCCGTCTGCGGTCGAGCTCCGCCTGGGCGAAAAAAGCCGACGCCTTGCGCAGGATCTCGTT
>Ga0100385_1004001_pt1 | contig 12851 bp, 12 predicted proteins | sample CryGeymeta201509_FD_81543 | JGI IMG/M metagenome (GOLD analysis project Ga0100385, IMG submission 81543) | Groundwater microbial communities from Crystal Geyser aquifers in Utah, USA - Crystal Geyser metaG 2015-09 | ecosystem: Environmental > Aquatic > Deep subsurface > Groundwater | place: USA... | reverse complement strand
CACCCCCCCCCATATATTTTAAAGCCACAAATATTCTTATTCCATATAGTCATATCAATTCAAGTGCCTTCACTGACTTTCTCAGTTGTTTTATTTGATGGTACCACCTGACCTATGCTATTCCGATAATACAATGCCTTATTCAAACCATCAGCTTTTAAAATATTAAGAATGCAGTATAACAAACCCGAAAAGTACCTTTCTCTTTACCTAGCGATTCACAACTCCTCAAAATTCTGATCATCGGCAATTCGGGCGTCGGTAAATCTTGCATGCTCATGCGCTACGTCTAAAACAACTTCACCACCGCATTCTATAATACCATCGGAGTCGATTTCGTAAGACTTGAATGACCTTTAGAAAATGAAAAATATCGAGGTGGACGGACAAAAAGTCAGATTGCAGATTGTATGAATTAATTGATGTAGTGGGATACGGCAGGACAAGATCGATTCCGCACCATCACCTCCACCTACTACAAGTATCTAGTATATCTAAAACAGAGGGGCACATGGAATTATGATAGTCTATGACGTGACTGATCGCGAAAGCTTTGAAAGCTTACGGTTTTGGCTCCAAGAAATAGACAAGTATCCTCTAACATTATCTCAGGTATGCTAGCGAATCAGTGGACAAGATCATTGTTGGCAACAAATCTGACTCTTCTGACAAGCGCAAAGTATCCTTTGATTAGGCGTACGACATGGCCAAAAATTTCAAGTTAGACAGCACCGAAGTTTCAGCCTTGAATTCTGAAGGAATAGGAAAAGCTTTTTAAGCCTTGGCACGGAAAGTCCTGAAAAGATTGAGCAACACTCCTCAACCCATCAGCCGTGTACCTCAACGCCTTGAGCCCAAGAAAAATAACAAATCATCAGGTGGATGCTGCTGATCGATAATGCTGTTATTTCTGACATTGAAGTAAAATGAAAATCAGAGATGCTCATTCCCAAAATATTTTCTTATATCTGAGGCGATCTCCTCATCGAGGAGGTAGGTATCTGTACTGTCACTGTATACTATCTGACTTGTTTTGGATGTAGAAGGCGCGTAGTAGTGGACTGGCTGCTCGGGAGAAGTAGGCAGTTTGAATGAAGACATCTCTGTTATGACTGCCTTTTCGGCTTCGGGAAGAGTGTATACAGGCGATATTGGTCCTGGCGGAGGAGGTTTCTAGACTATTAGGGTATTGTGAGTATTGCGATGTTTGTGAGTGTTATAAGTGTTGGGAGAATTTGCTTCAACTGATCTTCTCTCAGTTGCTGGCATAAAGTGAGCAGTAGGTGTACTACTGTTTCCACTTGTATTGTAATTGAATCTAACATTTACTCCTTGAACAGCAGATATATTGGTGCTTGGCGATTGAGGCCTTGACACTCCAACAGGTTGTACAGACTGCTGCATGTGATAAGATGGATAAGCTGGTCTCTAGTTGATTATAGGTCTGCTTTGGTATTGATGCGGCAGAGCCGATACTATTAAACTTTCATGAGGTTTTTGATTCTCATTTCGTCTATTGGTCTCCTGATGAGGAATGTTTTTGCGACTAGATTCAAGAGCGTTTTGCCTGTTTTTAGCCAAAATCCGTTCCTATTATTATATACCCCTTCGCTCCCAGTCATGCTCGTCTTACTATGAAATATGCTCATCTTCAAAGAGAGAAATAACTGACTCAAAATAATTCGGCAACTAAATTCCATATCTTTTGGAGTAATTGTAAATCTCAGCTTTGGCTTATCTGAAGCTAGCTCTATTATTTTTATGGTTCCTTCTGAAATATTCATAGAATGATATCTCAACTTCTTCCTCATCTGCACTGTTTCTTTCCACTAAAGCAATCACTTAATCGACCATTTTCTCCTCGATCCTGATATTTCTCTCATCACTAGATACCTCCTGGTCGTGATCGATACTACTCCCTCTTGATAAATCCGGGTTCAGCCATACTTTGACCTTCCCATCACCATCAACACATATCAAATCTTCCCTTGGTTGGAAGTACCCGACAAAACTGTACAACTTCTCAAATCCATCCAGAGCACTAGCCAAGACATACAAGTGTTCAGGATGTGGTATATCTTGAATATTGCACAATCTAAGAGGAATGTGTTCGATGAAGACCAAAGCATTGTGACTGGTATAACAAAATTCATTGTTTTATTGGGTGTTTATGTATTTGCCATTGACTATGTTGTCTTCACGTTGACGCCAGGAGAATAATTAGAGATATTTTTGGTATGCTTTTTGGTCGTTGAAGTAGAGCATGTATTATTCGACTTGCTAGTTTGTTAAATTGTTGCTGTAGAGACGGTAGGATCCGAATTCAGGACGAGGTGGTCGTTTTTGCTAAATAAGATGCCAATTCTCATGCTGGAATGTGGGCAACTTAAAGGGTCCAGACTAGCTATTACCCATTTATCAATAAATTTTATATCTACCCAAATAACACATCTCATTGGCTTAACCCCTTCCCTATTCACCTCTTATTCCTCTTAACTCTTCCTTCCCTTATTTGGATCCTATACATTCAGTTAATAATTGCAACGCCATACCGAGTAAGCATTAATTAACATATATTCAATAGTTTTATTTTATGACCAGTCCCTCACAACTCTTCAGCTGTGTTGACTCGAAAGCTATCCTCTCCTCACCTGTCAACAATTCTCCTAGCAAGCAGCACTGGAGTTTCAGCAAAGATAGTCGTTTCAAACGACCCAAATATTAGTAACATGAGTATTAACCTAGCTGCGATAGCTTCTATCAGATTCCTGGCGTCAAGGAGAATAAAAATCGAATGGCAGGTATGAAAATAGTTATGCAGCTTTCGGCTACGGAAAGCAAAATGATCTAGAATTCGATAAAAATCCACATCAGGTCACCCCTTCACCCGATACCTACAACATCGCCTCTATGGCATAGACCAACAAAAGCCACAAAAAAGGCTTCACGCCTCGCATGAGCAGATAGGTACCAAGAAATTTAAAGGCAGGAAATAGCACCAATGAGCTATATTGAGCTGTAACCGCGCAAAGTGCCTGGACCTGGAAGATACGAATAATACCGCTACAACTAAAGCCCTCGTTGGTCTTTGCATCAGAGAGTATCCTAGGAAAGTATTAATTTTACTATTATGTAGTCTTCCCGAAAACAACTGTCAAAATAGTTCCAGGACCTGGCACCTATATCAACCAAGAAGCCATTGAAAACAGAGCCAATGGACACTACAGATTGAGCAATCATAGAAGCAGCAAATCGAAAGTGTGGAACCCACCTCGCTCCAAAAGATTCAATAAATCAAGTAAAAAATGCTTCTAATTAGCTACTGATGTCCCGGGTCCTGGGAATTACACACCAAAAAATGATTTATCAAATGAAGGAAAGTATATCATGTCTAAAAATGTTTCCTTTGGGCAGAGAAAGTTCCTCGATGGAAGGAGATTGTCCTTCACCGATCTCAGTGCAAAACGATCCTTCAGTATTCGATGTTCTAAGTAGCTCCTGGACCTGGAAGTTACCGAAGTCCTTCCTAATTCGGGCAGTACGATCAGGTCAGGAAAACACCAATGAGTAACTCTTCAATGAGTGCTTCTATGGGCGCTTCGATGAGCGACAAAGATAAATTGAAAAACACCTCTGCTGGAACAGACCGCATAAGAAAAACAAACAACCCTTCCTAAGAGTCTTGAGCTATATCTGTGATTTTACCTTCTTTGTTTAACCAAGTTGTCTATAATTAGTATAAATATGCTTTATTGTGTGAACTTAAGGAGTTATGATAAATGAATGATGACGTCAAATCATTTGGCAGTGTTGATAACCTCCTTGTAGTTGTTCTTCTTGGGATCGGGGATCATGGTCTTTTCTCCGGGTTGCCAGTTGGCGGGGCAGACTTCTCCGTGAGCGTCGACGTATTGGAAGGCCTTGAGGAGTCTCAAGTATTCGTCAGGGTTTCTTCCAACGGGAAGGTCGTTGATTGAGGAGTGTCTGACGATACCCTTGTTGTCAATAATGTAGGTAGCTCTGTAAGCAACTCCGACGTCTCCGTCTTCACAAAGGCAGCCGTATGCCTTGGCGATTTCCTTGTTGAGATCAGCAATGAGGGGAATGTCCATGGGGCCAAGCCCACCTTCCTTTCTTGACTTGAGGGTGTACTCCATGTGTGAGAATTTGGAATCAACTGAGCAGGCGAGGAGCTCACATCCGACTTCTCGGAATTCCTTGGCCTTATTGTTGAAGGCGATGATTTCGGTGGGGCAGACGAAGGTGAAATCGAGAGGGTAGAAGAAGAGGCAGACCCATTTTCCCTTGTAGGAGTTGATGTCGACCTTGACGAAGTCGCTGTTGTACCAGGCATCAGCAACGAATGAAGGAGCAGGCTTTCTGATGAGTGACATATCTAACTTTTATATTAGAAGATATGCCTCACCACAATTTATATATCAGGAACTCTAGAATTATCTCGCCAGAAAAGAATAGTATATGTTAGTCAAGAAATTACAAACAATGATGAAAAGGCAGCCAGCAATAATGATAAATAAAAATTGTCAACCCAACTTCAAATCAAGTGACACTCTAACTATTGATTATGTGTATAATTATTAACAGTTAACACATTGAATGGGAGGCATGCTCTTCATGATAAGTCAGTTAGTCAAGAAAGGGATAATTCGAACTTATAATACATGAGTGCCAAAAAAACATAATAAGTATCCCCACCATTCTTCCTACTCAACGATATTCCCTAAACCTTAGAGCCCAGCCTTCTGCCTATCGCACAGCTGCTCAACCTTGAGAAAGTCGACCTCCCTGCTCTCAAAAAACTCATCACACTTGGTCTACCATAGTAATCAGGTATTCTACGGTAATATGTCTGGAAGCTGGTCCTTGGGTATCTCCCAAAAGAGCGTAAAAAATGGAACAAGCACATTGCACAACAAGAGTAGACATATAACTCTTTTCTCAATTTGTACCTGAGCCCCAAGCGATATTAAAAAGCCCCGCTGATGATGAATCAGCACCATGCTGAATGGAAGTCCTACGAGGCTGACTATCACTTGTGGGAACAAATTGAGAAAGATACCTGTCGAACACACGCTGCTCTGTCATTTTTTTCAAGACCGGCAATCGAATTTACCATTCCTTTTTACACTACCACCCGAAGATAAAAATATAAGCTCATTAGCGGCGACTAACAACTCTAATTTCTCACAGACGAAGAAAAGAAAAGAACTTACAACTATGATCACATGACACGTATCCTCTTCATCTTTGCTAGACTCAATCCTAAAGTCAAGTATGTCCAGGGTATGAACTAAATCTTGGCACCGATCTTTTATCTTGTCAGCACGAGTAGACTGGGGCCTATCCAGGAGGCTGCTTGTTTCTTTATGTTCAACAATGTGATGAGTGACTTGGTGGACATCCATATCAAGGATTTTGGAAATAAACTTGAGAATCCTATACACGCCAAAATTAACTCGGTATCTACCATGCTACTCGTACATCGTTTTATACTCAGGCTCTTTCTCCTAAAACATGGAACCGACTGGAATAACTCAAAGTAGACCCCTTCTTCTACACTTTCCGCTGGCTGACCTTGCTCTTCTCTCAGTAATTTGAGATGTTCGAAACCTTAAAAATCTGGTAAAGCATATTCTCCCACGATGACAGAAGCAAATACACTCTATTTTTGGCCATCAGCATGCTCATCTCCAGTGCGCACATTATAGCAGTTAGCGATTACAGCTAGATCATGGCCCACCTGAAGACCATCAGCCACAGTATCAGCATTGAGAAGGTCATCAGAAAGGCTAACTATCTTTACGAGAAGTACAGAAATACTGACTTTGTCGACTGGGCTGAGAGGAATAGAAAGGCTTTGGATGAGTAGCCATCACACAAGAAAAGAGTGCTCAGTTTTTTGAAGAAATTACTATGATTAGCTATAATTTAGTTTGCCCTTTGAATGAGTAGAATAAACAAATCAAAACTGGTTAGTTTGGTACAAAGCTACCATTTCCTTCTATCTTTAGTTTAATCTATCCTCAAGCACCTTTCGCATGGTCTTGGAATCCTCCATCTTGTGTTCCAGTTCTAACAGCTACATTTTTAAGTCAGATTCAAGTTGGATTTTTTAGAGAACCAAAGCTGAAGCTTTTTAACCGATCTCATGTTTTTCTTTCTGGATTTTAGCAAGTTCTTGCTCGAATTATAGCTGTTTGCTATTCAAGGTCAGAATTTATTATTTCAAAGAGTTGATTTTAGTTTGGTATTATTGACTTTTTAGTTCAGACTATTCTAACTTGCCTTGTAGACGTTCTAATCTCATTTCCCAGAGGACAGGATTGCGGTTTACATTTTCTTTCCCCAGCTTTAATTTTGTACTTTTGGTTTTAGTCAATACCAGCTCGAAATTATTAGCCCTATCACCACTGTGATTTTCAATCGCATCATCATAGGTCTCCATTCGAGCTCGACTGTTGTTCCTGACCTTTATGACTGATGGATTGCTCTATTCAAACTCCTATTGGCCAATCGCAGATTCTGTCTCATTCCATTTATTTTTCACCTCCTTAATAAACCGAATCACTCTTTTGCCATCTTCTCGACAAAGCTGTTGTCCACCTTCCAGCCATTTTTCCATGATTTCCGTACAAATTAGTCCTTCTTATTGTAAATTTAGCTAATGCAGATCAGGATGTGATGGTGTTCTTTGAGGTCTAGGTCCTTTACTGAGGGACAATTTATTCCTAATCATGAAATGTTGTGCCTTTCCACTGATTTTTTGTAGGCAGCTTTAGTTGATTAGTGGTCTATTTCTCATTTGCAATTAAATGGAAGAAAAGTATGCTTTATAACTATTACCTTCAAATATATTAGAGTACCGATATTGTATTTAATTTATCGTTAATGACTGAAATCATCTCCTATTTCAGCCGCTTCTATTACATCGCCATCAAACCACACCTCGATAACCCGATAGTCCACTCCGAATGGGTCTACTTCACCAGCATGCTCAACAACCAAACCTTAGAAAAATAAAGAATTTAGCTATACCTTAGCATACTCGCAAAAGAACATCAGGATAAACAATAAAGTCGAAGCTTTGTCACTAAGACCAACAGTTCCATCAGTAATGAGAGTAAGGCACTAGGTAATGTAGATAAAAATGGAATGATGGACAGTTTGGAAAGGGAGATGCCTGGTGCTAAACCAAAATTGGAAAAAGTAGAATCTGAAAAATGGAAAAAAAGTGCAGATATCTATGAAAAGTTAGGTAGAGAGTCATTCCAACTCAAAAGATTACCAAGCTAATTTGACAGCAGTTCAAAATTATCCAACAAAGATACACAAAGCTAGCTAAAACCCTATAAGAGGTAGGCTCAAGATAAGCCATATGCCCTTCAGAGCACTCTTTCTCCTAAATTGACCCAATACATGTCAACTCTAGGCCTCAACTCTAAGGACTATACCAAATAAATCAAAGCTGTCAAAGAGCAAGAAAAATATCACAAATTATGTGAGATATCCAATAGGATCGTAAATATATTCAGTCAGAATGTCAATCTGAGAGCATGAGCATGCTTTAATATTGATGGTGTATTTTTTTGAGTGCTGAGTATAGAGGTATTGAAATCAGAGCTGTTCGGGCAAATGGAGATCCGTTGACTCAAAATCACCCAACAAAAGTTGACCACCAGACTCGCTCGATAATCTGATCTTGTTGCGTTGGCAAAATTTGTTGAACCATCCTTTGGAAGCCTTAAAATTGTCGGCCTTGCTGAGCGTGAAAGCCAAATCTCGAACTTGCTTCTCGTCAGTTAGTTCGCCCTATTTGATTTTCCTCAGAATGATTTCTTCCATCTCGTCGTCAGAAGTCCTACCCCCACCTTCTTTTCTCTCGCATCCGTATTTTTTCCACCTCAGCAAGTTCCTCCGAGGAATGCCGTACTTCTTGGAAACCACATTGACGTCTTCTCCGTTTTGAATCTGAATAAACCTAAACTTACACACTAGACAGCCTCCTGCTTCTCTTAGCTAGTGTACTTCCGGTAGGGTCCCCTAGCTCTCAATTTTGCAGACAAAAGGGAACATTCTTCATCAGTTGACATCCAGTTAGCCTGTTGCTCGAATAGTTTGAAGGGAGCGTTGGACGGAGCTCTGCCTTCTGTGTACTTCCTGAACAAAGAACCAGCTCGATAATGCTCGAGGTTGAGAGGCAACATCATTTCGAGGGACACTTTCTAATCCATCATCATCCTGATTTCTAAACGAATTAAATAATTGGCAGATAGAGCCTAATTGCCTTTTTATTTCGCACCCTAGCTAACTGCAAATAAACTATCTTACATGTAAAATCAAATAATGTAGACATCAGAAGGTCATTTTTTTATCTTTCTCCTTATCGGCATTCTTGACCAAAAATTAATGAACCAGCAATTATTTGATATTTACTCTATCTGATGGGTTTTTTCTCAGACATTTGTCTAAAAAGTCCCTCCCTTCTCTCGAGACAAAGACATAGGATGGGATGCTGATCTAATCCTTTACTATCTTGATGAGCTCCTCCTCTTTGGTGATCTTGAAGGGATTCTCACCTACTAACATTTCATACATCATGATGCCCAGCGACCATATATCTATCTTCTCATCGTACTATTTTCCCTTTAAAATTTAAGGACACACATAGAGTGGTGTCCCGCAGAATGTAGTGCGTAATCTGTTGTCCTGATACACCGACCACCCGAAATCACATAATTTTACAACGTTCTAGCATAAATGGCAAAGTTACTTCATGAAGGACTATGTTCTCAGGTTTGATATCGCGATGAATAATCTTGAGAGAATGGATCTCATTGACAGCTTAGCACACTTGCTTCATGATGGTAGCAGCCTTTCCTTAGGTCATTGGCTCTGATTTTCTCAATTGGTGGTACAGTTGCCCTCCAGTGCCAACTTCCAGAATTATGTAGATGTGAGTAGCGTCATCAAAAAACCCGTACATTTTGATAATGTTCGGATGATGTAGATATGTCTGGATTTTGAGCTATCTGATGAATTGATCAATAATTTCCTCCTCTATTAGCAATTTTTTCTCGATCATCTTCAAGGCACAAATACAACCTGTATTTTTCTACATAAATATACACTTACCTCTTGAACCAAAGAGACTTGACCGTATTTTCCTGAGCCCAGCTCCTTGATCTTTTTGAAGTCATTGACAGTAATAATTCTTTTTTTTCCCAAAGATCCTTTTCCAAATATTTAACTTTTTCCTGCCACCCCTTCAAACCTGTTTGGCTTTTCTTTTTCTTATTTTTACTAAATTATTGCAACTTTACGCTTGCCTTATGCTTGAAGAAATTATTTTAGAATTGCGGTCGTTTCATCAAAGGACTATCGTTTAGTTTATCGGTTGCTTGACGTAGAGTAGCGGGGTCTCTAGGGAAAGAAGAAGGTATCTCAGGCATTCCACCTTCACTCATGCGAGGAGCTCTGCGATTTGGAGTGTTAGTGAAGAATGTCATTTTTTCTGGCATTTGAGCACTACCTATTGTTGTTTAGCTTCCTTTGCTTTAGTGGAATGAACTTTTAACCATTTCACTATTGCCTTTGTTAGGGAAACTACCTTGATATTTGGGAAATCCTTCTGTATTGCCGAAGTTTGATGGCGAGGTGACGAACTTTCCTTGTCCAACTGGACTTTAGTTACTTGCTTTGAGGTGAGCAGAACTGTTGTGAGCTGCTTTTTGCACATCCATGATTCCTGATCTGGTTACTAGCGTTTTTGAGTTAGCGTTTGGCATGTATCCACTCATGTTTCCATTACTGTTTTGGTAGAGTATTGTGTTGGTCGGACTCATCATTCCCTTCTGGGGGTTGTAAAATGGAGTATTTCCGTTTTGGACTGGTGAACGAGCTCCACTAAATGGTTGGTTCATTATCTTTTATACAAATAAAATGAGTATAGGCCAGGCAGAAACTCTGACTCTATATACAACTCTAGAACTCTCGATGAACAAAAAATGATGGATTTGGCATAATCAAACATAAACATTTGAAAAACAACAATTATCCAGAGTTGTAAAAAGATGTCAGTCATTTCTCCAAGTTATATCGATTCAAAATAACACATATCATACCTTTTGGATAGAAAGAAAGGATGGAAATATTTTTCTGATCGGTATTGATCATTTTCCTTTCTTAATTGCTTATATTGACGTGTACATTTGATAAATATAATAAAATCTATATTATGGAGTCGCAGCCTGTCAAATTGGGTTATTGGAATCTCAGAGGTCTTTGTGAAAAAATCAGACATATCATTGAGTACTGTGGCGTGCCCTACACTCAATAGATTTTGAGACTTCCTTAAGATGAAGAAAAGTGGAAAACTGAAATCAAGCCAGAGCTGATCAAGAAAAATCCTGCAGTCACTCTCCCATACTTAGTTGATGGAGATAGGCTTATCAGTGAAAGTGACGCCATTATGATCTACATTGTTCACAAATCTCAAAGAACAGAACTTCTTGGCAGGAACCTTGATGAATATGTTCAGGTAGCAACTGTCCATGGAGTATTCAAAGACTTCTATAAGGCTTATCAGGTTCTTGTTTATAGCCCCTACAAGGATCGAGCTGCCTTCGACGCTGCTGTTAAGGAGTCTATCAAGGGATTCGAAGCCAATCTTGCTAAACTCAATGGACTTTTGGGAAACAAGGAATTCATCGCTGGTGGCATCACCTGGATCGATTTTGCTGTTGCTGACTTTATGCAAGTTCTCAACAGCTTGAGCGAAGAATATCTGAAACCTTTCCCCAAGTTGGCCGAATATCAAAAGCGGGTCTGGAGTCTTCCTGAGTTGAAGAATTATTTTTCTTCTGACAAATTCCAACAAAAACCCATCAACGGAACTGCAGCTTTATGGAGAGGATGATCTTTATGATTAAATTCATCATTCATATATGACTAAGGTGATCTTATACTTCTTTTCCAACAGAAAAATTAATTTTTTTGGAAGTTTGTACTTACCATCCTTTTTTCAATGGCTTTACCTTAATAGCCTGTCATTAGTCTGTATAGCTCATCAATAGATTCATATCGACTCTTATTTTGGAAGGTTTTATTTTGTTTACTACCTTGCCTTTTATTAAAATTCCTATTCGCTAATTAATTTAAATTACATTTATAATTCAGATATGTTTTCGAACATGTTCGGTAACGGACTTAACATGAACAACAAAGTGCACATCAAGAGTTGCTACCCTCGGAGGTTGCACATTACGATGAAGAGTCAATTCGGTATTGATCCATATCACTACAACCTCGAAAATGGAGACTCTAGAGAAACAAACTGGTTATCCACAAATGGACAGGTTGAAATTCGTGCTACCTACCTACCAGACGAGAAGGAATACAGTCATAAGTGTTCTTTCAAGGCCTGCGGAGGAGATACGGACAATGTTGAGTTCAGAAAAGATGGAATTTACTTTAACGGAAAAAAAAGAACATCATGATTCTAAACCTATATCATTTTTACTAAATCTTCATCTTGTCATAAGTTTTTCATCAACTTAAAGTATAATCAGCTTTACTTTATGACTTTAGACTCGTTAATCCAAATCTGATCTTGCAAAAACATTCATTTTCGAGCTTATTTGAGGCTAAAAAATCTTAAACTTCATGTAAAAGCTTTGATACATGGGTGAACTTGTCCAATTTTTGATATTCCTATATACTAAAAAGCATGTGTTTATGTGTATGTATGCCATATTGAAATCTTGAAGGCCTTTACGAAATAGTAGAATATGTCAGAGTGCTCTATACTGCACGGTCACAGCGATCAATTCTGACTCAAATCTTTTGCAAAAGTGATCTTAGTAGATAAATAGATAAGAAAAAGATGTTTTCTGAACAAGCTGCGATAGTTTAGTGGTAGAATTGAGCGTTGCCATCGCTTAGGCCCGGGTTCGATTCCCGGTCGCAGCATTTTTTTCCCTATTCTGTCCTTGCCGTTCTCCTCCTGTTAGCTTTACTTTTTGAGCCAACATTCAATAGCAGTTTCAGTCAAGTTTCTGCACAGTGGTATTCCTGATGTTTGATATTGTATTCGTATAATAACAGTTATGTTTAAGAACAAAAGCCCCCTTGGCAAGGAAAATTTCATCAATGAATGGTACATTAACGAACCAATCAAAGGAGGCATCAGTCCTAACAAAACCAGCCCTCTCCATGCGGAGCCATCTTTTTCCAAAGTCCGAAGGCACAAAAATACTAATCTGGAAAGATACCCTCAACTTGCACCAAGACAACCCTCACTACAGTTATCAGAACCGCTGGATCTGTAGTGCAATTAGACTCTATAATTCGGGGTGACGGAGCCTTTGTCCAGAAAAACATCAGCATATGAGATCGAGACTGACTTACTATGTGAGGAAGAACTATGTCCGATACCTTCACAAAATGGTCCAGCATCTCCTTTACTCATAAAGCGCTTGTAGACTTTGCTGAATTACTATATGTAGGACCACAAATAGATGCGTAAAAGAATACATGAACTCGAAGCAGAACTACAGTCAAGAAATGGTCATTTTTAAGAAATGCCATTCAGCCGCATCTATCAAAGGAAATGATTCTTTCAATTTGTGTATTCTATCACTCTTGCTGTTCTCATATTATCTGATCGAACTATGATCGCCAATAACAATATGAAATCCATTTGATTTGAAATCAAGGGAAGTTAAAGATCATTGTATTCAAAGTCTAAAGCATTATTTAGTTATTGTTCTCACTCTTTCTGGAACAAAAATATTTTAAACCTTCGGACAGATATCATACTGTTGTGTGGTGGT
>Ga0100385_1003993_pt1 | contig 12871 bp, 9 predicted proteins | sample CryGeymeta201509_FD_81543 | JGI IMG/M metagenome (GOLD analysis project Ga0100385, IMG submission 81543) | Groundwater microbial communities from Crystal Geyser aquifers in Utah, USA - Crystal Geyser metaG 2015-09 | ecosystem: Environmental > Aquatic > Deep subsurface > Groundwater | place: USA... | reverse complement strand
CTCTGAGCCCAGGTTAATCAGGGAAAGTCCACTGTCCGATGTTGATTCCACTATCCATGATAACAACTGAAAAATCATGAGTGTTGTCCAACCGGAAAGTGAACTCATGATTGAGGACAGGATTGATGGCATTTTGCAAGGTGACTGGAGGTATATTGGAGGGTTGTATCTAATAGCTGAGAATGGCTTCTTTTGTAAATCTTGAGTATACTGAGATTTGGATGATTTGCAAATGAACGAAGGTGCTGTGTCTGTTGGAAATAGAACCTTCTTTTCTCAGAAGTTCAGCACTTTTGTTCTCATCTCTGATTAGGCACAATTTGGCAGTTTCCAAATTTTCAATATAAGCCCATACCATCTTATTGATGGATGTTTTTCCTTCCTTATTTTTGGTCTGATTGAACAGTTCATCACAAACTCCTCGGGTAGCTCGTCCACTAGGTGACCTTTCATCGAAAATAAATAAAATCTAATCGTAGGTCCTTAATTTATCGATACTTTATCCTTGCTCCTGGAACTGCCTGATGATTTTGTTATGCAATTTTTGATAATTGATACTACGTGTCTTGTAACTGTCTAGATATGAGTATTCCATCACACTTGCTCAAAATATAATTAAACTTAATCAATAATTTTCAATAAAATACAACCCTACTGACTACCATTGTTAACCCTACCCACAAAAGATGACTTTCAAGAACTATACTGGAATATCAACTAAAATGGTGTAAGAATATCAATTGACAAACTCCCCAAAAACATCTTAATCTGCTGAATTAATTGTCGCTAACTATTCGACACTGTCCTTTTTAGATATTGCTTGATGTTCGATGTAGTATGTTATTTAGTCAGCATCTTAAACTTTGAAATATATCTTCTGTGCTGGTCCCTTCCCTCTGAAGTATTTGTTCAGCATCACCTCCTCCATCTTGTCACAAAGTAATTCGATCTAAGGCAGTGTCTTCATGAAACATTTCAACTCTGATAATTCATAAGCTTTATAGTTTTGGATGACATGAACACAAATGAATCTGACATATTCGTAATGGAATAATAGATGATCGTTGACTGATTTGTAGAATTATTTGAAGTAGTGGTTGGTTTTTAGGTAGTAACGGCCCACTGTGGTGACTGATGTTGTTAGGAAGGGGAATAAGAGACTGAGGAGATTGATCAAAAGGTATAGATCTGAAAGCATTGTAGCCAGAGGTATTTCTCCTCTAGACTATTTATTGAGTGCTCTGTGGAAAACAGGTCGCAAAGAGGCCAACCTAAGCAAATAAGATTTGCAACATACAGTCAACTCCTTGACCCAACGTAACTTCAGCTATTCATGCACCTCGAATTATGGATACTAAAATTATTCCAAAGCCTCCATCATCTCCTCATCAAATTTGCCCTCATAGACAGTTGTGAAGAGAAGGGTTAGTATTTTGATAATAGCTTGTGGAGTTTTTACTTTTTTGAGGCTGCCAATAGCATCCTAGAAAGCTTTCACTGTTTTCTATGTGCGGCCATGCTTCTCAATGGCGAGTTAGTAGAAATTGAAAGGCATGGAATCGAGGCTATTGATATTTTATTCTTGAAGAAAATCGGGCAGGGTATATTGAGAATCGTTATCGTTCCACATTCGCCATAGAAAGTCCATCTTTCGAAAAGAGTATAATATTTTAAAATAATAAAAAAAAGGTTCGAATTCTTTTACCAGCGGCCCACAAAACAACCAACATTTCAATTTAACCCTTCTGATTCATCTCCCTCAACAGTTTATCAGACTATCAAAAGTGTTCAACCTCAAAGTACTTTAAATAATATGACAATTATGTAGTTTACCATAATTTCCGATAGTATACAAGTGCAGTGCTATTCCCGTAATTAGATATATATTCTGAAAGTAAAAAAATAAGATGCAAGCTGAACCTCAACCCGACAGAGATGTCCATGCCACTGTCCTGCTTTAAATTGGACAAGTTTTCATGCATAGGATGGTCAGAAAATAGAAAAGTTTGTTCACTTCTGGTAGTCCTTGATCTATTCAGGAAACTTTAGAATTGCTAAGCTGACCAATAATGAAGGAAATCCTGTTCATTTCCTCAACCTCAACAGTTTCTACTATGGAATTCAACCCAATACCTTCTTCATCAAAATTACTTACCCCTAAACGACTGCCTATATATTCCCTCATTTCTAGAATGGACTCAGTGCCATCTCTATCCCCACAAACCCTGGTTTCATGCAACCCTTAGATGAATTACTCAGCCAGATCAGCCGTCTCTATGAGCTCAGTGGGGCAATGGAGGTTCCCGAAATCAAAGCATTGGTTGAGTAGCATTACCCTACAATTGCTACTGAGCAAATCTTCTGCCCTGACAATGTAAAGAAGTTTATCAGTGAATCTGGCAGTTTCTTGAACAAAGCTTTCACTGCTCTTGGTGGATACCTCAAAATTGGAGTCTAGAAAGCTGGCAACTACCTAGATAGCAAGGTGAGTCAAGGAGAACCAACCCAATTATCAGAAAACACCAAACATAGATGGGAATCAATCAAAGAAGGAACCAGCAGGTACTTCACCATTGGTGGTGAGTATGTCGGTATGATTATGAACCCTGTCATCACCAAAACTAAAGAATACTCCAACTAACTTGGTGAAAAGATCAATCATTCCAACAACAACTCAGTCAAGTATGCTAAAGGTATGCATTTCTTTATTCAGAATTGGCAACTATTTCAACTAAAGCTCTTGGAGAAGCTTTCGATGGTATCGTCAAAGGTGGAAAGGAATTCACAGATGAGCTAGGAAATCAGAGTACTAAGATCATCAACAAGAAGTATGGACCAGATATGATCAATACCATCACTGGCAAAAAAGAAGAACAGCCAGCAGCCGAACATCCAGCTGGTGAAAAAGCTGAGGAACCAAAACCTGAATAACCGAAGGCAGAAGAGCCCAAAGCTGAAGAATAATTGGGAAGCGGTGACAGAATGAACTAAAAATCATCAGAGAACCTCTATCCTTCTCTTGAGTAAAAAGAGGAAAAGAAGGGCAAATGAGGCCAATGATAGTGTTTAGTTATTAGTCAAAAATATATTTGTTGATCACTTATTACAAAATTTTGATAAATGGAAAATTAGGACAAGCAGAAGTCTATCTGCATCTTCGAGTCAAATATTCCTCACAAAGGTCGAGGACCTATCGGCAATCAAGAATAATCAGCTACAATACTTAGTTGCGTACCTTACTATGGAAAAGATCATGAAGGGAACAACAAAGATACTGTCCATATTGTTAACTGTCTCAAAAAGGAAGGTTGGAACGCCGTTGTTATTAAATTTTAAGTGGATAAATTGGATCAGATTATTGAGTTTGCTAAGTCACGATTTTGTGGCTATATGAGCAGGATCAACCCTGGAGAACTTCCAGGTCATGAAGACACCCTTTACGATTTTTTAAGGAAGCTTTCGCTAAATGGGCTAAAAGGTCTCTTACATCCAGATTCGACGTTAAATTATGGCAGCAAGTAGATGCTTTACAAGCTAAGAGGAACTGGACTAGTCAACTAAGATACTTATCTATATCAGGACATAGAACTTCTAAAGAAAAATCTTCCAGTTCATCTATTGAAAGGCCCCAGAGTTCTCAAAAGAAACAAAGGAAGTTATGGAGACGGTGTTTGGAAGATAGAAATAAACAATCCTTAAAGAATTTAAAAATCTGAATCTTTGCCTCTAGATACTGATATCAAGATCACTTTTGCATTTAACAATATGATCAAGATAAAAACACTAGAGGAAGTACTTGTTTTTTGTTAGGAATGCATGCTCAAAGACAATGACTACTTTGTCGATGTCAAATACTTACCTTTGATTACTGAAGGTTAACTGAAAATGACCTTAGTAGGAGAAAAGCCAATGTTTGTCCTCCATAAGATCCCTAATGGCTTCAGCACCAACAAGATCAGTGGAAGCACACATAGCTACGATCCAGTTAGCAAATGGAAATACTTCTCTGATTTTGTGATCAGTAAATTACCTGCATTGAAGAAAGCTTTAAATGAGTAATAGGTGCCATTGATATGGACAGCAGATTTCATTCTAGAATCGAGATAAAAAGGAGTAGAAAAATATGTGCTTAGCGAGATAAATTGCACATGTGTAGGTTTTTCAGAGCAACTTGATTATGGAATACAGGAAGCTTTGGCGAAATAAATCATCAGAAGATGTAAATGATGTTAGTATTTTACGATATTTGATTCTTTAATTTTGAGAAATTGTCCTGAAGAAGATACTAAATTAGACTACTTTGTAAATTATAAATGTAAGGGCACAATTAAGGTGCAAAAACTGAGGAAAAAAGATAATCCTTCGGAGAAAAAGTCAAAGAAGAAGGCTCAGAAGCTGGAGAGAATCTCAGCCAAACAATCAAGCATAACACAGAAATACTGGGAGATAAAGCTAAGTCAATGGCACGCCAGGTTAGCTCTGGAATGGACAAGACTTCCTATGAAATTCATCATATTGACAGAAACATAGACAGCGTCAAGAAATCTTTAGGTGGTGTCAATGCTACACGTACAGTTATGAATTATCTTTAGAGGCCAAAGTTAACGCGGGCTCTGCTTTTTATGAGACCAAAAATAGCATAGAGCACACAGGGTCATAAATGATGAAAGACTCTCAAAGGCAAGGAAGCAAGCTCATGAATTCAGGAAATAATGGCAACAAAATATGAAGTGATGTATGTTCAATCAACACTCTAATACTCACATAAATCAACTAAATAGTAGCAGCAGATAGATCTATTATCCAACCTCGTATTCCAATCAACAGAATAAAGCTAATTCTGACAGTCCATATTTTCATTGTGAGCTTTAAATACTGAAATATATTAGACTACTTATTATTATTGTAAAAATGCATTGCTTTGGAAAGAAGGAAGAATAAAAGAAAAGAAGCATGTCAAAGTCTTCATCTTCCTCTTCTGATGAAGAGATGAGCTTATCTGACAGAACTAGGAAAAGAAGAGCTAGCTTAAAGAGAAATTCCATCTAAAAGGCCAGAACTGGTGGGGATAACTTCAAAGGGGCTGTTGAAGATACGGTTAGTTCAATGAGCAACACTGTAACTCAATATGCTCAATAAATTAGTCAAGCTCTACACAGAGGTGAAGGACACAACAATATAGGAGCTAATAGTCATGACAAAAGATAGAGAGAACAAGATAAACATCCTCAAAGTAAACATCATCTAAATGTAGGCAACAGCATGAAATAGACAACAGATAAAGTTAATTACTAAGGGTTAACTCCAAGTAGCAAACATGTTTTGCAACAGCAAAATGAAAAAGATCAGAATGAATATCCTCGTATCAGATAGGGTGTTAATCATGAGAAGAAGATCTACCAAAGTAGCTGATGAAGTGATTTGAGTATACTTTGCTTAGGATTTTGTACTTTTGTAAGCTACATTGTTCAATATTGTATCAAAAAAGAGTATGTCTAACAACTCTCCTCATTCCAAAATAAAATGGCAAAATATTGAGAGCCTTCTTGTTATTCATTTTTTTCCCTAAATCATAAGTATTGACAAAAATTAACAAGAAGAACAGTTATTTTAAATCAAGCTCATATTTTTAACTTGATCTGGTTTCTGAGGAGCTTATAAATCTCAATATATCAGGGCAGTTGTCAACTGTATTGTTTGTAGCTTATTTTTGGAAATATTAATAAAGGTGGGGAATTAGACTACATATAATATTTAAACACAATGCTTTTTGGTAAATCTTAAGAAAACAAAACCATAGGAGATAAGACTGCGGAAAAGGGATAAAAACTTGGAGTAGCTACCAAGGAGAACGGAAAATCCCTTGGATAAACCATCGGAGAGACAATCAAAGATGCGGCTGTCTCACTTGGAGAAGCTGTGAGCGAGTCTGCAGCTGAGATGGGAGATATGATGAACGACAACAAAGAAGAGATGGAGTATGCTACCAAGGAGGCCAAGGAGAAAGCCAATAAGGCCGCTGATGTTGCTGATAAGAAATCGAATGAAGCAGCTGACAAGGCAACTGAGTTGGGAAAGTAGGCAAAAATCTAAGCCGAAAAAGGATACAAGTAGGCAAAAAATCAAGCCAACATCTTGGGAAAATAAGCAGGCAAGCAAGCCACAGAGATGAGCAACAAAGCCAGTGAATTAAGCAATGAGGCAAGCAAAAATGCCAAATAATCAGCCAACTCAGCATATGCATACACTAAGGGTATTTTTTAAACTAATCTTAGATGTGGCAAACAGTGCAAGTGAAGTCGTCAAGGAGACCTATGATAACACTATCCAGAAGGGTAAATAGATCCTTGGATATGGAGACAACGAAAACAAAGTCACATTGAACAGCTCATGATTGTCTACCAAATGCTATCATTTACTCCATTTTGTTTTATATTTAGACAAAAGCATAATAATCTCAATCAATTAGCTCATCTAAATTTGAAATTTTGTTGTTGCTATGATAAAGATACAACGCGGTTAATCTAGCAGCCCCTCTGATTGCTTATACTCATCTCATCTTTTAAATATCAACATTGATCATGATCAAATATGTCAAGCCAACAAGGCTTTTGCCTTGAATTGATGTTTATATTGCATTGCTTCTGATACAAATCACTGAATAAAATCAAGCCAGAAACAGTAGAAATAATTTATTGAAGGAAAAGAGTTTGCTTGTTTTCTGAGTTTATGTCAATAAAAAAGAGCTTTTGTATGAAGCTACAAAGGAATGGAATGACTATGCTTTAAAATTATCAAATTTGCTGGTTGTTCGAATCGCTCTATCATTTGAGTGCATAGTTTAAAGTATAGGTAGCTTTATTGATGCTCTTTATATCCGTGAGCTAGTGCCTTTGGCAAAACAAACATATCCAACAAATTGAAAAAAATCCCCTTTTTATGATGAGTGCTGGGTATTTTTCTACTGTTTGGGGTCAGAATAGAGGTTAGCTTCTTTTTTACAGTTATCAGAACGGTAAGATAAGCTCCATAGGTTAGGGGTTATAAATGTGAGGGCAATTTTAGACTACCTATAAATAAAATTTGAAAGAAATGTTGGGAAAGAAAGAATAAAACAAGACTGTTGGAGACAAGGCTGAAGAATATGGCAGAGAAGCCAAGCACCAAGCCAAGGATGCCAAATACTAGGTTGAAAAAAAGGCTGATGTCGCTGGAGACAAGGCCGAAGAGTGGGGAAAAGATGCCAAGAAGGAAGCTGAAAAGATTGGAGATAAACTTAAAGAAAACACCAAGGATGCCAAAGAGGAAGCAGAAAAACAAGCTGATAAGGCTGGAGACAAAGCTAATGAAGTTGGCGAGGACATTCAGATGGGAGCCCAAGATGCTGCTGACAAGACCAACGAATGGGCTAAAGATACAAAGAAGGAAGCTGAAAAGCAAGCCGACATCGCTGGAGATAAGGCAAATGAACTCGGCAAAAACATCAAATAAGGTGCTCAGGATGCCAAGAAATAGGCTGAGAAGCAAGCTGAAAAAATCGGAGATAAGGCAGGATAGCTCACCAAGGAGGCAAAAAATACTGCTGAAGAGACTGCTGATAAGACCAACGAGTGGGCCAAGGATGCCAAGAAAGAAGTCTAGAAATAAGCTGATATTGCTGGAGACAAAACCAACGAGCTTGGAAAGGACATCAAAGAAGGCGCCCTAGATGCTTAGAAGGAAGCCAAGAAGCAGGCAGAAAAAGCCGGCGATAAAGCTGAATAACTCGGCAAAGATGTTAAGGAAGGTGCAGTTGATGCCAAGAAACAAGCTGAGAAACAAGCTGATAAAGCAGGATAAAAAGCCAGCGAGCTTAGTCAATAAGCAGGTGAGGCAATGAGTGAGTTGACCGAAAAGGCCAAGGAATCTGCCAGCTCAGCAGTTGAGTACACAAAAGAGATTGCAAGTAATGTCGGATAGTACATCAAGGAAACTTACGATACTGTTGTTTAGAAAGGAAAAGAAATGCTTGGCTACGAAAATTAGAATAAACCTGCCGAGACTAGTTCATGATCGATATCACTTAATCATTACTTACATCATACTATTTGTATATTTTACTCACATTATTCGCACCTATTGATAATGGTCATATTTTCAAAGACTAAAGCTTACAAGAGCCAATCAATATAATGAAGAAGTTGTCAACTTATTAATAGTGCTGTGGTATAAAGGAAGAAATGACTTAGGTGCTATTCTCATTGAATTTTGATAAAGCAAGTTCCAAGTTCAATGCTATTATACAAGTGATCATTACCTGCAAAAAGCAGGACCTCTCATAAACAGCTAGTTATCCAATAACTAGCAATCCCCTCTCTACTTTTGATTGGCATCTGGTTGAAATAAATTGAAAGATATAATTTTTGATGCTTGGGGTAGTATAACAGGTAGTATAGATTTCATACTATAAGTATTCTAGATTTTGGCGTTGGTTTATTATTTTTTGACAATGACGCAAAACAATCAATATCAAAATTAACAAGCTGTCGTGCTAATGGAGGTAGCTCATGTTCATATGCACCGATTGTTCAACCAACAAAAAACCTTGCTTGCTTCAGGTACATCAGAGTCTATTTAGGAAATCTTAGAATATGTAAATTAGAGGATGAGAAAGATGGACCGATCTACTTTATCAACTTCCAGGACTTCTATTATGGAATCAATCCTGATTCCTTCGTTATCAAAGCTGTGTATCCGAATACCATCGCATATGTCTTCCCTCTTCATGAGGAAGGTATGGGAGCAGTCTCGATTCCAAGCAGACCTGAATTCATGAAGCCACTCGACGAGATACTCTCACACATATGCAACCTCTATAATGAGTCAAACTATGAATAAGCTATAAAGAAGGATAAAATTCGCAAGCTCCTTGAAGATCACTATTCTAAGCTAAAAGTTTCAGAGATCCATACTCCCGATATTGCCATCAAACTCATCTCAGGAACTGGCTACTTCGTCAATAAAACATTTACAACCTTTGGTGGACTCGTAAAGGCAGGAATATCAAAAGCTGGACAAATATTGGGAGCTAAGGGTGATGAAGAAAAGAAAAAAGAAATAACAGATGGTCCCAAGTGGTAAGATATCAAAGAAGAATGTCAGCGCATGATTAAGGTATAAGCTAAACATGTGGAGGAGATCAAAAGTCACAGAATTTTTATCAACGAAGTTGCTACCAAAACTGCAGGAGACACCCTCGCAGATACTAAATAACAACTTGCAGAAGCTGGAACCAATGCAATCTCATAAGCAAAATAAATAAAATAGAAAGTAACTAATAATCTCAACAAAAAAAGTAGTTAAATTGCTGATGCTACTTAAGAAAAGACCAAACAGCTAAAGAAATAGGCAGATACAAAAATTGATGAACTTGAAGGTAAGGCATAAGACCTCAAAATGTAGGCTGAAAAGAAGGCTGAATAATTCTCAGAAAATGCAAAAAATACTACAAAGGATGCTGTAGACTCAGTATAATAAATAGCAAATTAGGCATACAAATAAGCCAGCAAAAAAACTTAAGATTTGGGTTAAATTATCAAATAGACTGCAACTGAGGCTAAAAGTAACACCGGAAAGAAAGTGGAGGAGTCGACAGAAAATGCCAAAGAGATCGCTGGTGATGCTCAAAAATAAATAGGAAAACAAATTGACAACCTTGGAGATCGAGTTAATAAGACCAAGGATGAGGCTGCTGATAAATTGAAAACTACAAAGGAAGGAGCATCTAAACAGGTAAATAAAGCTGGAGATAAGGTGAATGAGCTTGGATAGAATTTTGAAAAAGAAGCAGAAGATACTGCGGACAAGACCAGCGATTTGGCTAAAAATGCTAAAAAAGAGGCTTAGAAGAAAGCGGATTAGCTTGGAGCTAAAGCAAATTACTTAAAATAATAGGCTAGAGACATATATAAAGACACAAAGAAAGATATTTCAAAGAAGACTGATAAGGCTGGGAATTCAGCTTAGGGCAAAGCTGAAGGTGTCAAGTTCAAAGCTATTGACCTTGAGGAGTCCATCAAAGAAGGAGCAGAAAAGGCCAAAGAAGAAGCAGACAACAAAGCGAATAAACTAAACCACTAGATTAAAGAAAATACAGAGAATGCCAAGGAGGAAACATAGAAAAAAGCTGAAAAGACTATTGAGAAAGTAGGTGAAATTGGCGAAGAAGTAAAAGAAGGAGTCAAATATGCTAAGAAAGAAGCAGAGAAGACTACGTAGAAAGCTGGAGACAAAGCCTCAGGTGTGAAGAAATAAGTCTAAAAGCAAGCAGATAAGGCTGAAGATAAAGTCAATTAATTTGATGAAAATGTCAAAGAAGGAGCAAAGGATACCAAGAAGTAAGTAGAAAAGAAGGCTGAATAAGCTGTAGATAAGGCAGGATAGCTGGGATAAGACATCAAGGAAGGAGCTTAAGACGTTAAGACAGAAGCAGAAAAGAAGGCCGATAAAGTCAGCTAGAAAGCCAGCTAGACTGCCTCTGATGTAAAGAAATAAGCAGAAAATAAAACTGAAAATACATCGGAGCTTGCAAAATAGACCTTCCAAATTGCTGCCTAAAAAGTAGGAGAGGTTCGATAGAAAATTGGAGACATTGTCGGTGGAGCCAAAAAGAAAGGGGAAGATACAGTTGAGTATGCAAAATAGCTAGCCTACACCACAGGAAAGGCAATTGGTGATGCTTTCGACGGTCTCGTATAAGGTGTAACAGATGTTACGAGTTAAGTGAAGTACACAGGCTCCAAGGTGCTAGGGGCAGCCAAATAGTAAGCCAACAACAAGAACTGAGGGATGATTTAGTTTATACTTTCTGTATTGGTTGTTGAGATAAATATTGCCTTGTGATTGCAGATAAGGTTTATCGGGTTAATAATAAATAATAAATGTCAGAGTACTTTAGGAAGTACATCAAGAAGGAACACTACCCGAACCCACCGTAAATAGAATTATAGCCAGTCAGAACGTCAAATTCAAGACTTCTTTTCGTAACTGTGTCTACCGAGCATTCAACAATCGCTAATGGAAGGAGACTGATGCTGATGATTGGAACGTCATGTGGTGCGAAAAATAACAAATCGATTGGGTTTTCTAAAAATACAGATTCAGTCAAGGCATGAAAGTCAACCATTTCAGAGGATGGGGTTAACTATGCCGAAAAGATATGCTTAGCAAAAACCTCAAAAAGTTCAAGAGAACCCTGGACAAACAAGGAAATAGTAACTAATCTAATTAATACGATTTTCTCCCTTCAACCTACCTACTCCCCAGCGAATACGTCATATTTTACTAATAATTCAAACGACAGCAACACAACGATAAAATACTATGGATCATGAAACCGGTACTACTTTATGAATCTAGACCTCCAAATGCCAAGGCAAAGGGATATTTATTTTCAACAAAATCAGTGATATCAATCGTTGGAAAGGGTCCAATAAAGAAATCAGTATTTAGAACTATGTATGTCAGCGTTATATCCTCAATCCTATGCTTTTCGGTGGCAGAAAGTTCGATATGCGTATCTATGTCCTCGTGACTAGCTATAACCCTCTTACTGTGTATCTCTATCGCTCGGGGTTTGCCAGATTTGCACATGATCACTATGATAACATCGACGTCGACAATTTATGTATGATATGGTCCATGCAGATAAACATCTCACGAATGTGGCGATCAACATAAACGCTCCGACATATGTGAAACGAATCGGTGGCAAGTGGTTTTTGGATAAGTTGAAAAAATTCATGCTTTCTAAGTAAAAAAATAAGCCAAATGTAGGATAGGAATTGAGAAGGCCAATGACGCCTTTTCGGATATTCAGAGATGTATTATCAAATCTTTGCGAGCAGTTCAGAAGTTAGTCACCCACAGTCAGTATTGTTTTGAAGTGTATGGCTATGATTTCTTATTCGATTCAGACGGTAAAGCGTGGCTTCTCGAAGTCAATGGTGGGTACTTTTAAATCTAATCATAGACCTTCAATGTCGGCTAACACCCCTTAAGATTCTGTCCTTAAGGTGGGCCTCGTCGACGACGTAATGACCATTATCAATTCGGAAGGAGTGTACCTTAGTTAGTGATATAGGTTGAAAGGCGACTAGGAAGTAATTGGAGGTTTTGATCTAATATACAAGAACAAGCCTGTTACTTTACCAGATAGCAGCATGTACACCACGAATTTAGGATGCAAGTTGAATAGATTGGAAAATATGAGGAAATTGGCGAGAAGTTGCCAAGTTAGATTAGCTAAAGAATACATCTAAAGATAAACTGTAAAACTACGACAATAAGCCAAGAAACGATAATAAGGAACCAACAAATTTGCTCTAAAGACCACTAAACCTCGCTCAACCAATGTCAACCAACCACTAGCAGCCAACCCCAACCTTCGAAAAAAAATCGACAACGTCAATACATAATTCATCCGTTATATATCCGAAAGAGAAGACCGGAGATCGAGCAATTACACAAATACTCCCAACATCAAAGATGAAGAGGAAGAAGAGGAGGAGTGATTTATTATCTATATAATAACTGTCTTAATTTCATGCAGTTTTGGTGATTAGTTGTGCATATATGGACTTGTAGATTTTAAATTCATTTTCACCTTATTTTATTGGATGAAGGCCATAAAGTTGTTATTGGCAACTGTTCTTCTCTCTCTTACTCTCAGTCAGGGATATTACTCCACAAAACTAGCACAGAGAATGGTTCAATTCTCCGCCATTTCCTACGAATCCACCTAGGATATCGTCAACTGGTAATGTGCTCTCTGCATGGTGGCTGCCTTCTCTGACCCCATCGTTGTCAACAATGGTAGCGTCTTTGGCTTTAT